>Ga0247736_10000008_pt1 | contig 312277 bp, 267 predicted proteins | sample UWRJL193509B2_FD_180935 | JGI IMG/M metagenome (GOLD analysis project Ga0247736, IMG submission 180935) | Plant litter microbial communities from Arlington Agricultural Research Station in Wisconsin, United States - UWRJ-L193-509B-2 | ecosystem: Environmental > Terrestrial > Plant litter >...
ATGCCTTCTGGTAGTAATAAACTTATAAGGGTATTGCCAGCTTCACTCAAAATGATAATAGATTGTTATTCTTCTACTGCAAAAGAAAGAAATTATTTAATTCCCCCCAAGAATTCCGCTTGATCCCAGATGATGCGTACCTGGTAGGTACCAGCGTTAATATGCAGTATTAATGTAGTGTTATTGAGGTCTTACTGCGGCCGTAGATCCTATACCCTAGCTCTACCCATCTTATACCCTTCCTCTACCCATCGTTTACCCCCGGGGGTAAACGATGGGTAGAGGAAGGGTGGTGAAACAGTACTAAAAATAAGTCCGCAATAGCACTACTATCCAAACGCTATAAAAACGCTTATGCATCTTGGTACGAGCCAGGCATTGACCAGTGCGTACCAGGATGCATTGCGGTTTAAAATATCGATTATTTCTTCAGACCGATTTCCCTTAAACGCTCGTCAAGGTACTCTCCTGCGGTCATATCCGAATAAACTTTAGGATGTTCTTCATCAATACAAGAATCTAAACTTGTTAAGTCCATATCAGAACGCGGATGAAGAAAAAACGGAACTGAGAAACGTGAAGTTTTCATTAGTTCCCTAGGCGGGTTAACAACTCTATGTGTAGTAGATCTCAATTTGTTATTGGTTAATCGCTGCAGCATATCACCAACGTTTACCACAATATCAGAATGGTGAGCTTTAATTGGCAGCCACTCATCTGCACGTGTTAACACTTCTAAACCATCTGCACTCGCCCCGATCAATAAAGTAATCAGGTTAATATCCTCATGCGCACCGGCACGGACTGCATCGTCTGGTAAAGCCTCCGGATTTTCAATAGGAAAATAATGTATCCCCCGCAAAATAGAATTACCGTTGTGTACATGCGCATCAAAATAATCAATCGGCAATTCCAGATAAGTAGCGATCGCTCTTAATAAATGTTTGCCATTGCTTTCCAGTTTCTGATAAACTTCATTCGTCACCTCGTTGAACTGCGGCAGTTCTTCTAAAAACTCATTATCAGGATATTGAAATTTAATAGGATCACCATCGGTAACCGTCTGGCCAATTTGCCAGAATTCTTTAAGATCTGCCGTTTTAGCACCTTTAGCTGTTTCTTTACCAGGACTGGTATAACCACGCTGTCCGGCAAGTTCCGGTTTTTCATACTTAGCTTTCTGTTCTGCAGGCAAACCGAAAACAGCCTGGATATTTTGATATAACTGGTCAATCAATTCCTGGCTCAGACCGTGGTTAGTAATCGTTACAAAACCAGAATCGTTAAAAGCCCTCCCCAGTTCATCTGAAAATTTCTTACGGTCATGTTCTGTTCCATTAATATATGATCCCAGATCAAGGGTTGGAATATAAGGTGTAGACATAGTATTTGATTAAAGTTTGAATTGTTACCGAAATTATAAAACAATTGTTAATAAAGTCCTTAATAAGGACTATCATAAATATAAATAATTAATTAACAACAATTTAAGTTATTAACATCAGAATTACATATATCGACTTTATCAGGACACTGTCAATTTAGCCCAGAATAGCCTTTTTGAAAAACTACAGTCCCTACAGATGCGTATAAATAGCATCAAATCAAGTAAATTTGTATAACAACATATTGAATTACTGATTTGTTCGAATCAATTTTACAGTTAAAAATCAAATGAAATGAAATACCTGTCATTTATTATTTTAATTCTTTTATCCGTTAACAGCGCAGACGCGCAGCAAAAGAAATTACAGAAAGCAGCTTTCGGCATGGGATGTTTCTGGTGTTCAGAAGCTATATTTCAACGAATAGACGGTGTGACCGCGGTTAAGTCGGGCTACGAAGGTGGCGAGGTAGCCAATCCATCTTATGAAGATGTATGTACCGGAACAACCGGGCATGCTGAGGTGATCCAGCTGACTTATGATCCGGCAAAAATCTCATATGATGAACTATTGGAGGTATTCTGGAAAAACCACGATCCAACAACGTTAAACCGTCAGGGTGCCGATGTGGGTACACAATACCGCTCAGTTATATTTTATAGTACACCAGAACAAAAATTACAAGCAGAACGCTATAAAGCAGAATTGAACAAAACTAATGCATTGGGAAAACCAGTAGTCACTGAAATCGCAAAGGCACAGCCTTTTTACGTTGCGGAAAATTATCACCAGGATTATTTCAACAAAAACGCAAGTGCGCCGTATTGCAGATTGGTGATCCTGCCCAAAATAGAGAAATTAGAAAAAGTATTTAAAGCAAAACTTAAACACTAGTCTTTATCAATTACTGTTTTCCATGACATCCTGATCCGGCCATTATGAGGCCGGATCAGGGTGTTTTTTTTTATTTAAAAGTAATTATAAGATTTTAAATTCCCGGATAATCCTCCATTTTATAACTGTAGAATAGATTTACAGTATCATAATATTTATTTATACTGATTATCAATAAAACTTGGATTGCTAAGTGAAATTCCTTTACTTTGCGCCCATTATATTTAATCATTCTAAATAAACATGCAAAAAATTTTACTTTATTTATTTTTATTCGTTTTTACGAGTACAACAGTGATGGCCCAGCAAACCGGGAGCGTGAGAGGAAGGATAACTACTTCCGATGGAAATGTTGCCGAAGGAGTTACTGTAAAATTAAAGGGTACTGATTTTGGTGCTATTTCCAATGAAGATGGAGAATACCATATCCGCAAAGTTCCTGCTGGCAACTATACGCTTATAGTAAGCGCAATTGGCCTATATCCGAAAGAAAAACAAATTACCGTAAATGGCAAAGCAAATGTGATCACGGATTTCTCTTTGAATGAGAACCAGTCACAATTGAACGATGTACAGATTTCAGGTAATAAAAAGAAGTTTAAGGTAGACAAAGTATCTACATCTCTACGTTTACAGAGTCCTCTATTAGAGATTCCTCAGAACATCAAAGTGGTTACAAGTCAATTGATTGCTGATCAGCAAATATTTGACGTGGTTGACGGATTAACCAGAAATGTAAGTGGAACAATCAGAACAGGTCACTGGGATAATCAATATGCAAATATCTCTACACGTGGTACAACCATCCCTGCATTCCGTAACGGGATGAATATGAAAATGCCATGGGGCCCGTTAGCAGATGATGCCGCTACAATCGAACGTGTAGAATTCGTTAAAGGGCCGTCAGGTTTTATGATGGCTAACGGTGAACCAGGTGGTATCTACAATATCGTAACTAAAAAACCTACGGGACAAAATAACAGCTCTGTAAGTTTAAGCGGCGGCGGTTATAACTTAGGTCGCGCAGCATTGGATTTAGATGGCAAGCTTTCTAAAGACGGCAGGTTGTTATACCGCTTAAATGTAGCTGCGCAAAGCAAAGGCAGTTTCAATAAATACAATTACAATGATAAATATGTAATTGCACCAGTAGTAAGCTACCAGGTTGACAGCGCTACTTTAGTTACCTTAGAATATACTACACAACATGTGGAGGCACAAGCTTTAGGAAACTATGGTTTCTCTCCAAAAGGATACGGTGATACAGACCCAAGCTTCTTTTTAGGAGATCCGTCATTAGATCCAAGTAAATTAACGGACCATAATGTAACGTTATATTTTAATCATAAACTAAACAAAGACTGGACAGTAAATGCACAGATTGCTTATGTAAAATCTGGTTTAGTAGGTAACTCCGTATGGTTAAACTACGTGAAAAACAATGGTGATATGAGCAGATATGTGAATATCAGTGATGAGCTGGCAATTAACAAGAATGCACAGCTAAGCATCCAGGGTGAAGTTAGGACTCCAGGTTTGGTACAACGCATCATGGGAGGGGTTGATATGGGTAATTTAAAAACATGGGGAGATTTCACTGCTAAATCGCCAAATGAATTAGTACTGGCAATTGCTACCCCTACTACTCCTTCTCCTCTATTTAACATATACAATCCTGTATACGGTATTCCCGCAGCAAACATCCCTATTTTTGATAGAACTAAAAGCATTCAGACTCGTTCAGGTAGCAATGTTTATGCTACTAACCTTACTTATACAGGCGTTTATTTACAGGATGAACTTCGTTTCTTAGAAGAAAAATTACGTTTAACACTTGCTGGCAGGTTTACACATGCATTAACAGTAGGTAAAACAAATGCTACCCAGATATCTGACAACGTTTTTAGTCCGAGGGTCGGTTTAAGTTACTCTATTACTAAAAATTTCTCTGCTTATACTTTATATGATCAGAGTTTCTTACCACAGGCTGGTACAGATTTTAACGGCAACATCTTTAAACCTGTAAGAGGGAACAACATCGAATTTGGTTTGAAAAAAGACTGGTTTGACGGAAAATGGAACTCGACATTTGCAATCTACAAGATCACTAAGAAAAATGTGTTGACGCCAGATTTGGATCACCCTGATCCTGCTGCCAACTGGAGAGTACAGTTAGGTGAGATCCAATCTAAAGGTATTGAAATTGATATTGCTGGCGAACTGGCACAAGGATTAAACCTGATCCTGAACTATGCTTATACAGATGCTAAAGTAACCAAAGATTTAACAGCCGACCCAACCAGAAACCTGGTAGGTTCTTACCTGGCTAACTCTGTTAAACATATCACTAATGGCTGGTTGTCTTACCGTTTCAAAAAACAAGGTTCTGTTTTGGATGGCTTCGGGTTAACAGGCGGTTACCAATTCCAGTTTGGACGTGTTGTAGGTTCGAATGTCAGAGAATCAAATTTTGCTGATTACATCCGTTATGATGTTGGTGCTTCTTACGAAAAAGGTAAGTTCACGATTTCAGCGTTAGTGAACAATGTATTAGACCGCAGGTTATTTACACAAGGTTCGTTTACGGCGGCCAGTGCAGCAGCAAAAGCAGCTGGGGGAGTAGATTATTACACCTACATCTACGAAATGCCTAGAAATGCAAGAGTAACTGTGACTTACAGATTCAAATAATGACTTTTAAAAAAATTAACGCTTTTTTACACTTATGGCTCGGACTTGGTTCGGGCCTAATTGTGTTTATAGTCAGCATCACAGGATGTATTTATGTTTTCGAAAACGAGATCAGGGGCCTGTATGAGCCCTGGAAATTCGTAGAGAAACAAGATCAGGCATTTCTAAAACCTACACAGCTCATCAGTGGTGCATCGGCAGAATTGGCCGGGTTACCGGTTAATTCCATCCGCTACGGCCTAAAAGATGAGTCGGCAGAGGTCAGCAATTTCAACAGGAAAGCTGGGATCAGCACAATCGTTTACCTGAACCCTTATACGGCTAAAATAATCCATACCGAAAAAAAAAGCAGGAAAAGTAATTCAGACTTCTTTCGTTTCATTTTAAACGGGCACCGCGGGTTGTGGCTGCCGAGGGAGATCGGGAAACAAGTAGTAGGCGCGGGAGTACTTACTTTTGTGTTTTTACTGATTTCCGGAATGATCATCTGGTGGCCGAAGAAATGGATCAAATCTATCCGTGACAAAAGCTTTAAGATCAAATGGAATGCAAGTTTTAAAAGAAAAAATTATGATTTGCATAATGTCCTTGGATTTTACGTAATGATTTTCCTGCTGCTGATTTCGATGACGGGATTAGTATATAGTTATACCTGGTACAGCAAGTCCCTTTACTGGGTAACATCGGGTGGTAAACAGATGAAGCCGTTTAAACGTACACTTTCAGATTCTACTTCTACCCTCACCTATCAGCAGGCAAATATCGATAAGCTGTACAGTAAAATCATTGCAACTGATAAAGCAGAAGGCATGTTTATCTCCGTACCTGTAAAAGCAGCGGATGCAATTAGTTTTACTGTTTATCTTAAAGCAGGCACGTTATATAAACAGAACAATTATATTTTCGACCAGTTTACCTTAAAACCAGTAACAGATGGTTCTCCATTTTCGGGGAAGTACCAGGATGCAAGTTTTGCGGATAAGCTGAGACGCATGAATTATGATTTGCATATCGGCGCAATCTTCGGTATCCCGAGTAAGATTGTTGCTTTTCTGGCCAGCTTAATATCCGCAAGTTTACCTGTTACCGGATTCATTATCTGGTACGGCAAGAAATTCAAAAAGAAGAAAAAAGATAAAAAAGGACAAGCTGCAGGATCTGGAAATCCGGGCGGGGCACCAAAACCCCGCAGATCAGCTCCCTATAAAAAGATCCTTGTTGAAGAGCCCGTTTAAAAATTGGTTTGATCCCCAAAAGCGTTAATAAAAAATGGCCTGTCTGAATATAATCAGACAGGCCATTTTTTTTATCCTGTTTACTGATCAGGATTTCATTTTATCAAATGCGATGTGATGATCTGTTGCCTCATAGAACCAGCAGAATTATGGGAACTTAACCCCTCTGTATTTGGTCACATCCACAATTGGGATACTGGAACCATACTTCGAATTGATAGATTTGATAAACTCATTAGCAATAATCGAATAACCCATTGGGGTAAGGTGGATCCCGTCTAATGAGAATAGATTCCCGGTAATAAAGGCAGAACTTACCGCGGCACCATTAACCATTTTACCTGCACCGTATTCCTGTAATAGTGCATAAGCATCTACAACGGCCAATCCTTTCGCAGCTGCCACAGATTTAATTGTAGCGTTATAAGCATTTGTATAGTCGGCCACAGTAGCTGCTTCAGCCTGATCTAAAACCCATTTGCTTTCAACAGGATTTCCGGGGTGTAACCCGTAAGGCAGCCCCCCTGCATTGGGTATACCGATTACATTTGCAGAACTCAAGGTCAGTAAAAAATAATCTGACGCAGTGGCTGCTCTGACTCCGGTACCAGTCTGGATGTAGATTGCATTTACCGTTGGTGCCGTAACACGAACAGCGGCCAATAATGAGGCTAAAGTAACAGTTCTGAAAAACGGAGTTGTTAATACATCAGGGATCGTAGCTACAACACCTTTTGCTCCGGTTGATGTAAGCTTAGTCGCTGCCTGGTTATATAATGCAGTGAAAGTTGCTTTTGGCGTAGGTGCATCTGCTGCAGAAGCACCTCCAGTAGTCGCATATCCTAAAACGTCATTGTTACCTAACCACATACTAAAAAACGTCCATGGTTTTGCAGTTACAAAATCAAGGTAGGTGGTAGTATTGGTACCAAAATTTCCCGGCAGCATACGCTCAAAGAAAGGATTTAAATTGCCATACTGATCGTAGGTGATCAGGGCGAGTTTTATTCCCGGCACACCGTAATTATTAAGCTCCCCTGTATATTTTGTCAGGAAGTTAACTGTTCCTAATCCCGGAATGGCAACCTGTGCACGGACAGCAGAGTTAGTAGATTGCGTACCTGTAACCGGGGTACCAGCAGCAGTAAATGATTTTAATACCAGGTAACCCGATCCATCAGCCTGGTTGGCATTGAAAAAAGGACTGGTAAATGCACCACCACCTACTGTTTTCATTTGCGCAGCAATCATTTCAGGATAAGAATTTTGCTGCCCTTCGAGGTATAACCCTCCATCTGCGTATCCTGATGTCAATGAATTACCGACAGCAATATAACGTGAAAAATTTGCTGTGCCCGCTGATGGGGCAACGTCTTTGAGTTCTGGTTTGCAGGAAACCATTGCAACAACGGCTACAGCAAGAATGCTTTTGTATATAAATTGAGTATTCATAATGTTTTTCATTAGATAACATTTGTCTTTTATCGGTTATGAAGCTTATATGAGCCTATCACCGGTCATTAGGAGAGCTGTAAGCTCATGTAGGTTTTTGAAAAAGTAACTACCATTTATAGGTTAAAGAAATGCCGGGGATATAGGCAACAGTCTTAAACTCACCGCTTAATCCTGTTTCAATATTGGTCTCATTTCTGGCCTTAACGTTTTCGTATAAGAATGAAAGGTCAATATTGAACCTGTCAGATGCTTTGTAGCCTAAACCTGCGCTTAACAGCACGCGGTTTGCATCAGGAACCTCGGGCGTTACATACCCTTCACTAACTGGTGTAAATGCATAACCAACACCCGCACGAAGCACTAACCTGTCTGTAGTTTGATTTTGGATACCTAAACGTAATGCCGCTGCATCATGGTAATTTCTTGGTGATTTTGTATCAGGAATCCTGGCGTTATTATCATAATCGAATGCCAGTTCTTTATATTTACTCCAGCGCACCCAGTTTGCATCAAATGCAATAGTTGTTTTTTCAGATGGATAGAAACCCAGTCCGATGGTAGAGGTTGCCGGTAGAGGCAATGCTGCAGTGAACTTAGTGGGAAATGAGCTTTGCAACGCACTGGGCACAACAAATGTGGCATCGCCATCCTTAACGTTTGCTGTTACCTGAGAGCGGTGGGTAATACCGATAGAAACACCAGAGATAGTCTTAATGTAGATACCTGCGTTCCATCCGAAATCATGTGTTTCGCCTTTCAGTTTAGCTGTAGCCTGTTCACCGTTGTTTAATGTAAGCGGTATCGCCCTTCTCAGGTCTACTTTTCCCATCGAATAGACCAAACCACCGCCAATACCGATCTGGTCAGTAATCCGGTAACTCACGGTCGGCTGGAAGTAAATCGCCTGTAAGTCTAAAGACGTTACTGTGTATTTACCTGTCCAGTTTTCCTGCCAGTGCATCGCACCACCAAAAGGAGTATATACACCCAAACCAAAACGCAGTCTGTTGGCCGGATTGCCAAATACGGCATAACCCTGTATAGGTGTCTCCCAGCTGTTTTTATTATATTGAATGACGTTCGAACCGTTTTCTCTGAATGCTGTTTTGAGGTGAAGCGGACTAATACCGGCCTGAACGCCGTTATTCTTTAAAAATGAAACTGCACCCGGGTTGAAAAACACCGAGGCTTCATCCAGCGCCAACCCCGTACCGGCCCCAGCCATGGCTATTTGTTTTTGTCCCTGCAGGTTTACCTGGAAGGATTGGGAATAACCCAAAATTGGCAGAGCCAATGCAATGCTTAGTAAGATCTTTTTCATACTTGGTTAGAATTAGTTGGTAACTGTTATGCTCAAAGATTCTTTCACTCATTTTTTTTGCTCATTCATAACTGCAGGGTACATCTAACTGAAGTTGAGTATATTAAATTCTATGCTTGCATAACAACTAACGATTTTACAGAATAAAATCGCTTAATCCAAATCTTATTGCAATTTTTTTATTTAAGGGACGTTAGCTTATCATTTAAAAGTAAAATCCTGATAGCGGTTCACATCGTTCTCATAACATATTTATATTTGTTAACACTGTTAACCAGTAAAGGTAAAAAACAGCTATAAGAAAATAATATAGATATGAGTTTATTAGATGCGCTGAAATGGCGATATGCCACAAAAAAAATGAACGGAGAACCGGTCCCTCAACACAAGGTTGACCAGATAATTGAAGCTGCACATTTAGCACCTACCTCTTCCGGCTTACAACCGTTTAGAGTAATCGTGGTCACTAACCCGGCATTAAAAGAAAAAATCTTACCGATTGCTTACGGCCAGGCCCAGGTTACCGCTGCTTCTCACGTACTGGTTTTTGCGGCATGGGACAATTACACCGAAGAAAGGATCAGGGGCGTATTTTCAAATTCCAATAAAGAACGCGGCCTTCCGGATGAAACGCCTTCAGATTATGAAGTTCAGCTAACAGGCAATTATACTACAAGGACCAGCGAAGTAAACTTTAACCATGCGGCCAAACAAGCATATATCGGTTTTGGGATGGCGATCGCCGAAGCGGCATTGCTGCAGGTTGATGCAACTCCGATGGAGGGTTTTAATGCCGATCAGCTTGATGCTTTGCTGGGATTAAGAGAAAGAGGCCTGCGCAGTGTAACGATATTGCCATTAGGTTACAGAGAAGAAAACGGCGACTGGTTAGTTAACTTGAAAAAGGTACGCACACCAGCTTCAGAGTTCGTTATCGAGTATAACTAAGGATAAAAAAACCATCATGGGGCCGGTATTTCACCGGCCCTTTTTTTATGTCCTGATTTTTTATTTCATTTAAAATGTCAAAATATGTTAAAGGTTTATCCAACATGGTAAGCAAAGCGGTTAAATCAATATATTAGCGAGATTAATCGTGTATTAGTATTATCAAATATTCATGAACTACTTAAAATTATCATTTGCAGTATTTATACTTTGTTTTTCCATAAATATCAGTGCATCTGCCCAACAGGACACCACTATTTTAAGCAATATCCTAAATAAGTCGAAGATCATTGCTGATCAGTACCCTACTGAAAAAGTTTATCTGCATTTTGACAAGCCCTATTACAGTGTTGCAGATACCGTTTTCTTTAAGGCGTATCTGACCTTTGAGCAAAATGTTCCTTCGCCGTTAAGTAAAGTTGTGTATGTAGACCTGATGAATAGCCAGGATTCGCTAGTCAAATCTATCAAGCTGCCGGTAACAAACAGCATGGCTTATGGAAGCTTTGAGATAGACATGACCAATTTTAAACAGGGCAATTATTACGTGCGTGCTTATACGCTTTGGATGATGAATTCGAGTCCCGATTATTTTTTTACAAAAACTATCCCTATTGGTGAAGCGATTGATAAAAAAATGATCACACACCTGACTTATAATACCAGGCAAACGGATAAAGAACAGATCATCGATGCAGAAATCCAGTATAAAAATTTAGATAAGATTGTGATGGCCGGTAAAACAGTAAACTGGAGCGTTACTTCTAATTATGAGGTGGTCGGCAAAGGCAAAGGGGTTACCGATAAAAACGGGGTCCTGAAAATCAGCATCAGTCCGAAAAAAAGTCAGTTTATCACTAAAGGAGACCTCGTTACTGAACTGGTGAGTACTAAAGAAGATGTGTTTACCACTTCATTTACCTTAAAGCCTAAGGTTGGAAATAATGATATCCAGTTTTTCCCGGAAGGCGGAGAACTGATCAGGGGTATCCCTACGCAGGTAGCTTTTAAAGCGATTAAACCGAATGGACTGGGGATCGACCTTACTGGAACGATCAACGATAACGACGGCAATCAGATCACTACTATTACTTCTTCACATCTGGGAATGGGCTCTTTTTACCTGAATTCTGAAAATGGTAAAAGTTATAAAGCCAATATTACTTTTAAAGACGGGACGAAAAAAAGCATAGACCTGCCGCAAGCGATAGAATCGGGTATATCGATACAAGCTACAGCTACCAATCCCGACCTGATCAGTTTTAAAATGGTGGCAAATGATGCTTATTTCCAGCAAAACCAAGGCAAAGCGGTATATATAGTGGCCCAAAACGGTGGCCGTGTGTATTACGCTGCACAGTCAAAACTACAGACACAAGTTACCGCAGCAAAAATACCAACCAATAAGTTCCCTTCCGGAATTATACAGTTGAGCTTATTCTCCTCTACGGGAGATCCGATTAGCGAACGTATGGTTTTTGTGTTGCACAAAAACGCAATTAACCTGAGTCTTAAAACCGACCTGCCTGCTTACAAGGCAAGACAAAAAGTTAGGATGACAATTTCGGCAAAGGATTCTACCCAGCGCCTGGCCGGAAACTTTTCGTTAAGCGTTACGGACCAGCAGAAAGTGCCGGTAGATGAAAACACGGAAACAACTATTGTAAGTTCCCTGCTGTTAACGTCCGATCTGAAAGGTTTTGTAGAGCAGCCCAACTACTACTTTATCAAAACAGACGAGAAAAAACGTACCGAGCTTGACGTGCTGATGCTGACACAAGGTTATCGCCATTTCTCTTATAAGGAGATCCTGGCGAATAAATTTCCTGTGACCAGCTTCCTTCCGGAGCAAGGTATTACTATTACGGGAACATTGAGAGACAGGACAGGCATGCCGGTAAAAAGAGGAGCGCTGCGTTTAACAAGCCCGGGAAGAATGTTATCATCTGAAGCACTAACTACCAATATGGGTGTTTTCACTTTCCCTAACCTTGTGTTTGAAGATGGTGCAGAATTACTGATCAATGCCAAGTACAATGCTGCAGGAAATAATATGATGATTATGGTTGACAATCCAATGTTGCCGGAAATCACTACTAACCCTACGATAGCAACTGAAGTGATCAATATTGACAGTGCCTTATCAAATTACCTGGATAACAGCAAAAAGCAATACAGTAACCTAAGGACACTGAAAGAGGTAAAAATTGTATCTGCTGCGGTTAAAAAACCAAGTCATGCCGACCATACTGCATTAACAGGATTGAGCATGATGGCCGACCATGAGATTTCGGGCGACCGTTTAACGGGCTGTAATGATTTGTTAACCTGCCTAAAAACAACGGCAACCGGTTTAACTTATGATGTAGATAAATTCTACGTAACGAGGTCTTATAACCAGGGAGACAGAACACCCGTTCAAGTATTTATCAATGGAAATGCTGTAGACGTTTTCGCTTTAGGCAGTGTGCTGCCGAGTGACGTGGAGTCTGTCGAGATCTTTTTACAAGATCAGTTAGGCCTTGTATTTAAGAACTACCAGTGTAACGGTGTGATGGTAATCAATACCAAAAAAGTACAGAAATCAAATATGAGTCTGGCTGATTTAAAAAAGATGATGCCGCAAAACAATATGCTTAAACTTTCGCCAAAAGGATATACTAAAGTAAAAGACTTTTATGCGCCTAAGTATTTAACGCAGACCAGTTCTTATACAGGAAACGATCTAAGGACAACCATTTACTGGAATCCTAAAATAGTTACCAATGCTGCGGGTGATACTATTGTTGAGTTTTATAATGCTGACGGTAAAGGAACTTATAAAGCTGTAGTTGAAGGAGTAGATATCAATGGTAATGTAGCGCATACCGTGTTACGGTATACTGTAAAATAATTAATGATAACCGGCAGCATTTGCATGCTGCCGGTTATCATTAATTCTCAAACTGGCACTTTAGCCCGTCGGCCGTCATGATGCCATAATACATGTCATCCTTATAGTTATCATCATTGCAGTCCCATAATGAATAGCCCTGGAGATAACGGTTCAGATCCCTGTCAATTTTCAGCTTGGTACCAACAGGTAATCTTAATAACAGCTCTACCCGCTGATCACGCCAGTTTGCATTTTTCTTTAAATGAATAGCACGGCTGAGACTTAATACAGAATCTGCCTGGGTAAAATCATATTGAATATTCTTGGCATGGTTTAGTGCCACTTCAAAATTAACCCCTTGTGAACGGTAGCTTTCTGTTAGAGAAGGTGTAGTACTGTCACTCTTCTCAATTCTTAAACTTACATTTCTTGGTGAAGTAAATGGATGGTCATCATTGTCATGCTGAACGATCTTACCTACATAATCTGCCGCATTCAGCTGATAACGTAAACTATCTTCCTTTGTAAAAAACCGGGATCTGTCCAGCTCTATTTTATATTCAGCAAAAGGCTTCAATTGAACCGACTGGGTAAACTCCGCTTCTTCTTTAAACTCATAAGTGATCTTGGCAATAAAGAAAATACTAACAGATAGTCCGGCCAGCCAGATCAGCAATAATCCATAAGAGACCGTTTTGCCAATCGACCTTGTATTAAAAGCTACACGTACAGAAAACAGGATCAGCGCCAGTATCGGAACAACGATCGTAATAAATGCCGCGAATATAAATGTCCTGAAATAAGACTCATTGATGATATTAAAAGGAAAGATCTCATTTGTACTGGAATCCCAGAAACCAAAAATAGCAGCCAGTGATATAAATGCAGCAAGAAACATCAATGAGGCGCAGATCATGATTGCAATAGCGATGAGCCTGAAAATTGTTTTTCCTGCACCTTGCAAAAAGCTGCCTAATACTTCTCCGAACTCAGTTATAAAATTGCCAGAGCGCTTTACCAGCGGTTCAAAATGCTCACCTGCCTGCTGCAGGTTTCCCCTGAGCATAGATAATTCTTCTTCGAAATTGCGTTTAAAGCCCTGGAGATTGATAGCCTCTCCTTTCATTGCCATTTTTTCTGACCGTGATATTGCTTTCGGAATAGTGATCCATAAAATCAGGTAGGCCAGCAAGCCCGATCCGCCCAAAAAGGCAGTAAGCACAGTAAGTACCCGCAATACGCTGACATCGATTTTAAGGTAGTGGCTTAATCCGGAACAAACGCCGGCAACCATGGCCTCTTCCGTATCTCTGTAAAGTTTTTTTTCTATGAACGGGGCAGCACCAGGATTTGCCGCATCTGCCGTGGGCTCTTCTTCCTGTTCGTTATCAAAATCTTTTACGGAGCCCATCAGTCCGATTACCACCTGTACATCTTCCAGTTCAATAACTGGTTTCTGCTGGGATTGTAAGATTTCCAGGAACATCTCTGCAATCCTGTTTTCGATATCGCTCACAATCTCGAAATCGTCGGCGCTTTTTCCAAAGTGCTGTTTTACTTCAACCAGGTAACCGGTTAACAGTTCATAGGCATCCTCTTCAAGGTGTATGATGGAGTTGCCAATATTTATATTAAGTGTCTTCTTCATGTAGCGTAATTTTAAGGGTAATGTTTTTTGCACCAATCAAATTTGGTGTTAGTCTTTATTGGTTTGGTTCTTCGATTGGTTGATTGCAAAGGATAGTTCCTGCCAGGTGCCATCTAACTGAACGAGTATGGATGTTCCATCCGGTGTTAGCGTATAATATTTACGGGGAGGGCCCGATGTGGATTCTACCCAGTTATAACTGAGTAACCCATTATTCTTTAACCTGGTAAGCAATGGGTACAGTGTACCTTCTACTACCAGCAGCTTCGCCGATTTTAATTCGGCGATAATATCTGAGGCATATATTTCCCCCCGCGATATAATTAGGAGCACACAATATTCCAGTATGCCCTTTCGCATTTGCGTTTGTGTATTTTCTGCTATCATAAAACAAAGTTATGTGTTTTGTATAGTAATATGCAATACATAGTACTATATTAAATCATAAAGCGCTGTATATCAGTTATATTAATTTTTATATGGAGCGAGCTAATGATCAAATGGAGTACAGATGACAGTAATCTGATGGTTTCAATTTAACCAAATATTGTTTTAATACTACAATTACAGTAGTACTTATTCGAAACAATATTCTAATTTTGCATTTTAAAAAAAATAAGATTTGTATGTTAAAAAAGTCTATTGAGCTAATTAAGCTTGAAGCCGCAGAGAATTCAAGTGATTCTTTAAAAAGGACACTGGGACCTTTAAACCTGATCCTGATTGGCGTAGGATTAACACTTGGTGCCGGGCTTTTTTCAATTACTGGTCTTGCCGCAGCCAATTATGCCGGGCCGGCGGTTACTTTATCTTTTATCATTGCCGCCCTGGGATGTGGTTTTGCAGCACTGTGTTATGCGGAATTTGCTTCCATGATACCTGTTGCCGGTAGTGCATACACCTACTCTTATGCTACAATGGGCGAATTTTTCGCATGGATTATTGGCTGGGACCTGGTACTTGAATACTCTGTTGGCTGTGCTACAGTAGCCATTAGCTGGTCACAGTACCTCACCCGGTTTCTAGCGTCTTTCCATATTTATCTCCCCGCACAACTGACACTTTCCCCTTTCGAAACTGCCAAACTCAGTGACGGAACTATAGTACATGGATGGATTAATATCCCCGGTGCACTCATCGTTGTATTGATGACACTGGTCGTGATCCGCGGTACGAAAGGATCTGCTATCGTAAATGGTATCATCGTTTTTCTAAAAGTAGGCGTAGTCCTGGTATTTATCGCCCTTGGATGGCAGTATATCGACCCTGCTAATTACAAACCCTACATTCCGCAGAACACAGGAGAATTTGGTCATTTTGGCTGGAGCGGTGTATTGCGTGGCGCGGCATTGGTATTTTTTGTTTTTATAGGCTTTGATGCTGTTGCCGCATCTGCACAGGAAACAAAAAAACCTTCGCGCGACCTGCCGATTGGCATATTAGGATCGTTGTTAGTCTGCACCGTACTATTCGGCTTGTTCGGCCATGTAATGACAGGTTTGGCCAACTACAAAGAATTTGCCGATAGCGGCGCACCGGTAGCCATTGCCATTGAGAAAACACCTTACGCCTGGCTGAGCCAGGCCATTATACTTGCCATTTTAATCGGTTATACATCTGTGATCCTGATCGACCTTATGGCACAGTCAAGGATGTTCTATTCGATTAGCCGTGACGGGCTGTTGCCCAAGGTATTTTCGGATATTCACCCTAAATTTAAAACACCCTATAAATCCAATATTTTGCTTTGTGCATTTATCGCGCTGTTTGCCGCATTTGTACCAATAACGGTAGTAGGTGAAATGACGAGTATAGGAACGTTGCTGGCATTTTTAATGGTTTGCGCCGGAATTCTGATCCTGAGAAAAACAGATCCTGATGCCGAACGTCCTTTTAAAGTACCACTTGTTCCGCTTATTCCTATACTGGGTATACTTACCTGTTTAGGCATGATGGTATTTATGCCCTGGGAAACCTGGCTTCGACTAATTGTCTGGCTGGCAATAGGGTTGGTTATTTATTTTTGTTACGGAAAAAAGAACAGTGTGTTGCGTAAATCGTCGCTTAAATAGTACACTTACATTTATTTAAGGGGGCCAAACGACTAATAATGAGTAGGATTCCTATAAACAGCTATGTTTTTCGTCATGATTAAGAAATAAATTCATTTGGCTTTACAAAATGTATTTTTTTGGCGCAAGGTTTGTATTTAATTCAGTGTAACCTAAAGCATCTACTTATGTTAATCAAACTGAATCCAATATTCCCAGCTTTTGCGAGGCAGGAGCGAGTGAGAAGAGAACGAGTATTAACCAAAAAACATTGGATTAATATTGATAGAATCGTTATGGCTGCACTTTTTATTAGTGTGATCGCTGGTGCATTGATTTTCTCTTAAGAAAAAAATAAGAACTTAAATAAATATATTAATTTTTGGAGCGTCTGGTTTGAACCAGACGCTTTTTTTATGACTTGAATTATAAGGATTATAACAGCAAAGTGTCAATACGGTGCGCTTGAACACGGTTTTGAGAAGGTGCCCAGGAATAGATGGTAAAGTGACCATCCTGGGAGGCCACCAATGCAATAGCATCGTTCTGATCGTGTATAAATTGCGCAGCAGAAAGGTGGCGCGTACCGCCAACTTTTGCGGGATGGACTACAATTGCACCGCCCCCGGCAATAGGCTCTACAAAAGAAAGTTCCTCTACCAGGTCTTTTCCTTTTGCACGTCCGATTTTAGCGCCAAAAGCCAGTAACTCATATTCATCACTGATAATTGTAGCACCATCTACGGCAGTTAGTCCTGCAAGGTGTTCAACTTCTCTTTTTAAGGCCGTCTGCCAAAAGATTTGGCTGGCTTCCTTACGATCCTGCCTCAATAAATTTGAGAGGCCAGCAAAGGCCGGCTGAATCGCATACTGGATTGGTTTGATAATAGATTGCAGCCAGTTTGCTTTTCCGCCGGGTACTACAAGCAAGGTGCCGCCACGCTGATGGGAGCGCATAGAAACTGCCAGCTGGATCAGTACGTTAACCGTATCGTTCCAATAAGATGGTGCGGTAAGGTCTAACAGGGAAAGCAGCATCGGCGGGCAATCAGGCAGTTTGGCTGTATTTACATCTACCACTTTGATCTGGTCTCCTTTGAGTACCGCTATATTCGTGAATTTACCAAAACCATAAATCCGGCGGTGTTTAATAACTAGTAAAGCTGGTTCAGAAACATCAAGTACAAAACAGAAATTAGGGATACTGGTTGTTGTGCCCCAAAGGTAAAGTTCCCCATCTTCCTGCCATACGCCAAGATGAATTCCTGCCCTTTCTATACCAGGGGCAATTTTCACAATGGTGGAAGGATTGAGTGTTAGCCGCTGTTTAAACAATAGCGGGTTTCCCGCCTGTTCTGGCGGCAAAAAAGCCAGTGATATTTTTGGTGAATGTCCTTCTTCTTTACGGATACTCGCCCAGAATGTAGCATCAATAATAGCTTCTATAGTCGCCGCAGACGGCAAAGGTGCAAGATCTTCCTCCCCATTTTCCTGGGCAGTAGCAATGTGCCTTGCAAAAATAGCTTCAAGATCCGGAGCTATCAGTCGCGCCGCCTGGTAAGTTGGTCTATAGATCATGGCTTAAAGTTAAGCTATTCCTTTTGCCCGGCAAAATATTTAACCGGCTGCAGTGTGGCTCCATCTTTTTTTACCCCAGGCAGACTGTTCTTCGGCAGTTAAAAACGTCCAGGCCACAAAACGGCTTTGCTTTTGCCCCTGGGCCATATCGATAGTCTGCACCCGGATAGCCCCAGCTTTTTCTAAAGCATAATAGACCATAGAAAGATGTGCACTTTTAGAAACAAGACTGGTGAACCAGCAGCACTGCTGACCGATCTGCGCGCTTTCCCTGATCATCTTCTGGATAAAGCCTACTTCACCGCCTTCACACCATAACTCCGCATGCTGACCGCCAAAATTAAGCACGGTTTCTTTTCCCTTCTGCTTACCGAGGTTTCTTACCTTACGTTGTGACCCCATTCTGGCTTCTTCTGCGGATGCATGAAACGGAGGATTGCAAAGCGTGATATCAAACAATTCTCCGGGCTTTACAACACCCCTGAAAATCAATGAGGGGCTTTGCTGCAACCTGAAAGTTAAATGTTGTGCCAGTGAAGGGTTCATCGCTGCGATATTAGTAGCAGAACTCACCGCACGTTTATCCACATCAGATCCGACAAATTGCCATCCATAAGACTGATGACCGATAATCGGGTAAATACAATTGGCACCTACACCAATATCCAACACCTTCACCGAATCTCCGGTGGGTATTTGATTACCATTAACCGATGCCAGTAAATCTGCCAGGTAATGGATATAATCTGCTCTGCCCGGTATAGGAGGGCAGAGATAATTTTCAGGAATATCCCAGCTGGTAATTCCGTAAAAATGGATCAGTAAAGCTCTATTGAGGGTTTTTACTGCCTCCGGATTAGAAAAATCCACCGATTGGTCGCCATAAGGATTAACGAAAACAAAAGGCTCCAGGGCCGGGCAGCTGTTTATTAATTGAGGAAAATCATACCGTGAACGGTGCAGGTTTCTTGAATGAAGCACCTGCTTTTCATTTGCAGAAATATCGTTTTTTATCGGTAATGAAGCTTGCATAATATCATTTCAGTTTGTGAGATGTTATCTTATGCAGGTTTAAACAGACATAAGTTAACGCTTACCTCAAAGGTAAGCGTTAATCATATAATATGGGCAAAGAGTTTTATTGCGCCAGCAGTCCGCCGTCGGCTGCGTAGTAAGTTCCGGTTACAAAAGAAGCTTTATCCGAAGCTAACCAAAGTACCAGTTCTGCAATTTCCTGAGACTCGCCTAAGCGGCCGATAGGATGTTGTTTGATCAGGCTATCCATCTGGTCTTCACTCAAATGTTTTACCAGTAATGGCGTCTTGATATAACCCGGCCCTACGGAATTGATCCTGATTTTTTGATCAGCATATTCAATAGCAGCGGCTTTTGTTAAACCAACTACCCCGTGTTTAGCTGCAACATAAGCAGGAGAAAATTTAGTACCTACCTGTCCTAATACAGAAGCCATATTGATGATGTTACCACCGCCATTCGCAAGAATCGCAGGGATCTGGTAACGAAGGCCGTAAAATACACCCGACAAATTTACTGCAATCACTTTGTCCCACGCCTCAACAGGATATTCTCCGGTCAGCGCAGCAGGTCCGCCAATACCGGCATTGTTTACCGCAATATCCAGACCGCCAAAATGTTTAACCGTTTCTGCTACGAGTTTTTCGTTCTCCTCTGCTGTAGAAGTATCTGCTTTAATAAAAATGGCTTCGCCGCCATTGCTTTTTATTTTTTCAACCACACTATTTCCACCTTCTTCATTGATATCCGACACCACTACTTTGGCTCCCGCAGCACCGAATGTGATCGCGATAGCTTCACCAATACCAGAACTTGCACCTGTTACAATTGCTACTTTATTCTCTAAACTTTTCATTTGTATTTTATTTAAGGCTATGAAGCAATCATGATCTTTTGTGTACTTTTTGAGCACTGTAAGATCATGATGATTTCATTGTCAGTAATTATTAAACTTTAAAAAACCCTCTCAGATTCCTCTTGTTTATTATATGTTAGAACATATATAAAACGCCGTAAGCGGCTAAAAGTTTATTTTTTTTAATGATTACTTCTTACAGGCTGGTCATCCGCCGTCACCTTGACATTTCTCATACAATACAAACCGAAAATCAGAATATACAAGTAACAAGCCGCTGGTAAAATAAACGAATGCTGTATGCCCTGTGAATCTGCCAGTCCGCCTTGTATCAGCGGCAGCAATGCACCTCCTAAAATGGCCATTACCAATAGAGAAGATCCCTGGCTGACATATTTTCCCAGACCTGAAATGGCCAGGGTATAAATATTAGAGAACATGATGGAATTGAACAGCCCTATTCCTAAAATCGGATACAATGCCATGCTGCCTGTACTAAAAATTGAAATCAGCAATAATGCGATATTTATTCCTGCAAATAAGACTAGTGTTCTTGCAGGAGCAGATTTACCAATTACAAATGCGATAATATTGAGTACGATAAACACAATGAAAAAGCTGGTCTGCGCAAAAGTAAGGTCAACAATACTAAATACAAGCAGGTAAACCGCAGCAGCTGTAAGCACCATATAGACTAACTTTTTAGCTTGTCCGATGCTGCTCAGAGATATTGCACCTAAAAATCTTCCGATCATTGCTCCGCCCCAGTAAAGCGCCAGGTAATTCTTGCTGATCACCTCCGGAAGGTTCATGATATCCTTTTGTTCCATAAAACCGATCAGCAAACTGCCGATACCTACTTCGGCACCTACATAACAGAAGATTCCAAAGACCCCCATTTTTAACTGCGGGAATTTTAAAGCGCCTAATCCGCGTTCGCCCGATTCTTCGGAAGTAAAAGAAGGTAATTTAATACGGCTGATGATCAGGGCGAGTACAACAAGGATACCGGCAAAGATCAGGTATGGGATACGTGTAGAATCTGCAGTGACTTTGCCATCTACAAGAAAAAGTGTGAAAATAAGGTGCCCGCCCAATACAGGGGCGATAGTAGTCCCAAATGAATTAAATGCCTGTGTTAAATTTAAACGGCTGGAGGCACTTTCTTCCGACCCCAGCAAGGTAACATAAGCATTTGCAGTAATCTGAAGAATAGTAAAGCCAAGACCAAGTACAAACAATGCACCCAGAAAGACACCATAAATCGATAAACTTGCCGCAGGATAAAAAAGGCAGCAACCTACGGCAGAAAGCAATACCCCGGCAATAATTCCTTTTTTATAACCTACTTTATTGATTGGGTCGCCCTTATAGTAAGAGACCAGGAAATAAATGAGCGATCCAATGAAGTAAGCTCCAAAAAACGCGAACTGGACCAGCATTGATTGCAAAAATGACAGATTAAATAATACTTTAAGATGCGGGATCAAAATATCATTCATGCAGGTGATAAATCCCCACATGAAGAAAAGAAGGGTCATTGTAATTAAAGGTATAACTGAACTGTTTTTTTTAACTGGGGTACTCGCTTCCATGTTTAATTTGGTGTATCTGGTTGATAAATATTTGCTCGCGTTAATAATTAGATTGTATCTAACACGCAAATAAACTGTTTACTGAACAATTAATTGTGTTGGTTAGGTAAAAATGTGGGGATACAATGTTTTAAAGCCAGATATTAGTTTTAATTTATAGGTTTGAGGTAATAAATAATTGATATGCGAAGATTAATTAAAAGTTTTGGGTACGCTTTAGCTGGCATCGGCTATACGGTAAAAACACAAATGAACTTTAAGATTCATCTTACAGCAATCCTGGCGGTGTTACTTACAGGATGGTATGTTCAGTTAAATCCGGCTGAGTGGCTTTGGATTATCCTGGCGATAGGTCTGGTGCTGGTAGCCGAGTTGTTAAATACGGCTATTGAAGTGCTGGTAGACCTGGTTTCACCGGAATTTAATACACAGGCGGGCAAGGTGAAGGACATTGCAGCCGGGGCCGTGTTGGTAGCAGCGGTTATTTCTGTGTGCATCGGGGCAATTATTTTTATTCCAAAATTTATCTGACCATGCTGCACAAAACCCGGGGAATTGTTCTAAAAACAACACTGTATAGTGAAAGCAGTGTAGTAGCACAGATTTTTACCGATAAATTCGGGATTCAATCTTATATGATCAACGGCGTAAAAAAACCGAAAGCTAAGATCAGGATGAATATGCTGCAGCCGTTACACCTGGTAGACATGGTGGTTTATCACAAACCTAACTCGAGCATTCAGCGCATTTCGGAGCTTAGGCCCACCCCCGTTTTCCGGACAATCCCCTATGATATTTTAAAAAGTACGATCATTTTATTTTTAAACGAAGTACTGTATAAAAGTATCCGCCAGCAAAATGCTGATGAAAATATCTTCGATTACATTTTTAATGCGGTTCTGTGGTTTGATGAAAATGAACTGGCGAGTGCCAATTTTCATCTTGCATTTTTATTAAAGTTATCCCGCTTTTTAGGGTTTGCGCCAAGTACGGAGACAAAAAGTGATTATAGTTTTTTCGATTTACAGGAAGGAGAATTCAAATCTCTCCCCCCATTACACCCTTATTTTATAGAAAAACATGCCGCTTCTTTGTTTATTGAGTTATTTACTACCCCTTTTGAAAAATTAGCGGAAATAAAAATAGACAATACGACAAGAAGACTAATTTTAGATAAAATACTGGTTTACTACACCTTACACACCTCTTCTTTTGGAGAAATAAAGTCTCATCAGATCCTCGAAGAAGTGTTATCATAAAAAATAGGAAAAAAGTTTTGGAGTTTTAATTTAGAGGTGTATATTTGCACTCCCAACAACGGGGAACGGCTTACTCAGCTGGCTGAATTGCGAAAAGAGTAGAATCAAGGGGAGATTAGCTCAGCTGGTTCAGAGCACCTGCCTTACAAGCAGGGGGTCACTGGTTCGAACCCAGTATCTCCCACTAAATAAACCCTTCAGACAATTTTGAGGGGTTTTTATTTAACTCAACGGCATCCGGGCCGGTAACGTTTACAAACCGGAAGAACCAATAGGGAGATTAGCTCAGCTGGTTCAGAGCACCTGCCTTACAAGCAGGGGGTCACTGGTTCGAACCCAGTATCTCCCACCAAAACAAAAAGCCTTTCAGTGTATACTGAAAGGCTTTTTGTTTTTACGGAGAATTTATTTTGTCAAGTAAACCGTACGGAATACTTGACATTTGATCCGAATTTCTTAATCAGAAAGTGACGTCACGTGGTTATAATCCTTAATCACTGTATTTAAAAATATCAGTTCATCCTCATATCGCGGTATCGGCGAACCTATCAGTCCGGCAACCTTGGCAGACATCACATGAATCAGTTCAAAATTAGCGGTTTTGTAAAAAGTATGGATTACTTCGTGCATCAGCTCTACATCCCGGTCACTCAATTGATGGACATTGGGATAGACAGGAACATAACCTTCTTCTACAGGGTGAAATGCAATATTCTCGAACGAAGTTCGCGGGATAGTCTTGATCAATGTGGTTCCTGCTACGATATCACCAATCCGCTGTTTTTTTTCGGATACCGCGATACATATCAGCCCCCCTACCTGCACGGTAATTACAAAATCTACCAATCTGAATATCCATCGGATGAAATACTGGCCAAAGCTGGCTTGTCCGCCATCAAGGCTGACAACTTTAATCTTCATTACCCGCTTTCCAACACTCTGCCCATCCATAAAAATTTCACAAAGGAGATTATAAAAAACATATCCACCTCCAAAAAGAACAACCATCATCACAATTACTATAGAACTGCTGCTTCTCAAATTTAAAGTGACCAGCAAAAACACAATATATAAGGCAAAGAAAATACCGAGATCAATCAGCCGTGCTGCCACACGCTCACCTAAACCCGCAACAGGGTAATCAATATCTACATGCTGACTGGTATTTACTTTTACTGTTTCCATATAAATCAAATATAATACTGATGTTTAATTAATTGTTGTAAAATTAATTTTTGTTACTATTTTACAGAAAAATCTGATCACCCGGAATTTATGAGAGAGGCATTGTTTGTTAAACAAAATTCAGGAAAGTGGAAAGCATATGAGCAATTGCATGCTGCACATCCTGATGAGCTTGCAGACAGGTTTATTGATATTACAAATGATCTGGCTTATGCCAAGACCTTCTACCCGGAATCTAAAACGACCAGATACCTGAACGGTCTCGCGGCAACCTTACATCAGTCACTTTATAAAAACAAAAAAGAAGAATCCAACCGCTTTGTTAAATTCTGGAAATATGATCTTCCTGTTTTATTTTATACCTACCGTAAACAATTATTATATTCCTTTCTGTTTTTTGTGATTTCCGCCGCAATCGGGGCGCTTTCAGCGAAGTATGATGAAACCTTTATCAGACTTATTCTGGGCGATAGCTATGTGAACATGACGGCAGATAATATTGCGAAAGGCGATCCTTTTGGGGTTTACAAAAAATCGGGCGAAGCAGAGATGTTCTTTATGATCGCGGCCAACAATATATATGTATCATTCGTCGCTTTTATCAGTGGTATTATTTTTTCTATCGGCCCTGTTTTTTTCATGTTAAAAAACGGAGTGATGTTAGGCTCCTTTGAATATTATTTTTTTTGTAAAGGTATAGGTATGGAGTCAGTATTGGTAATCTGGATACATGGTACGCTGGAAATTTCTGCAATTATCATTGCCGGTGGTGCCGGACTTGTATTGGGGCACGGACTGCTTTTTCCTAAAACATATACACGCCTGCAGGCTTTTAAAAATAGTGCCAAAGACGGGACTAAAATAGCGCTGGGAGTTGTACCGATATTAATTGTCGCTGCTTTCCTGGAAGGTTTTGTGACCCGCCATACCGGTATGCCACTTTGGCTTAGCATCAGCATCTTAGGCGGATCACTTTATTTCATTATATGGTATGTGATCCTTTACCCCTATCAATTATCAAAACGCAATCAACAAAACAACATAGATGTTCAATAAAGTAGAATTCAAGAAAATCCGCGATTTCGGAGAGATCATTAACGACACGTTCACTTTTATCAGGCAGAATTTTAAGCCGCTGCTAAAAGTTTTTATCTATTTATGCGGCTTTTTTGTGCTCGCAACAGTAGTTAGTAATGTTTTGCAACAGTTTGATATATTATATAATATCAGATCTGCATCCGATGGTATCTTCAGATCGTCGGGCAGGGTATTCACCATTCAATATTTTTTCAGTATAATTTTCACTTTCGCCAGCTATAACGCGGTCACTGTCTCTGTATTGAGCTATATAGCGATTTATGTGGAAAAGGGAAAAGTGGTACCTACAGTAGAACAGGTTTGGGCCTACTTTAAATATTACTTTTTCCGCACCTGGGGAAGCAGTATTGCGATCTCTTTATTTATGATTGTATGCGCCATTCCCTGCGGTATTCCACTGATATATGTATTTCCGGCCCTATCGCTTTTACTTCCGGTGATGGTATTTGAAAATGCCAGTTTCTCCTATTCCTTTAGTCGCTGCTTTAAATTGATAAAAGACAACTGGGGCTTAACTGCAGGTGCAATATTCATTATCTGGATTATTACTTACTCCACTGTTCTTATTGGTTCCATTCCAACTATCATTATCACCATGGCAGGGACATTTATACACAGCAGTAAAGCGCTGGGCCTGCTGACTGTTACTTTAGGGGTGTTAATACAATCATTATTCCAGGTATTCCTGATCGTGCCCACCGTATGTGTCGCTCTTTGTTATTATAACCTGGTAGAGCGCCATGAGAATTCGGGTTTATTTGACAGGATTAATGATTTAGGCGAAAAAAAGACCGATTTCAATAGCAACGAAGAATACTAAGATGCTAAAATCTTTGATCATCCTGTTTTTCACCTGCTTTACGCTAGCTATTTATGCTGCGGTGAACCCGCTTGCTGCGGGCAAACCTGCTTCGGCAGAAAAAAAACATCTGATTAAAAGCGACAGTAGCACAATAGCGGTAAGAAATTTCGATCAGCAAAAAATAAAAACCTATCGCGGGAAGGCAGAATTTCAATATAATGATGACGCCCCTGCAGAAAATTTATGGGATAAATTCTGGAAATGGTTCTGGAATTTAATTAATAGCTTGCTGAAGAATGGCAGTACCGGAGGTTTTATCAAGTATGCGGTTATTTTCGTTTTAGCAGGCCTGGTTATTTTTGCACTCATTAAAACTGCCGGGGTCGACCTTCGGGTATTGCTTGGAAGGTCAAAGCCAACGCAGGTTCCATTCAGCGAATCACATGATAATATTCATGAGATTGATTTTAACGAACAGATACAGCAAGCCATTAATAATGGGAATTACAGACTTGCAGTGAGGTTATGCTACTTAAGTTCCTTGAAAAAATTAAGCGATCAATCTCTGATTAGCTGGCAGCCCGAAAAAACCAACCAGACTTATATTGGAGAAATTGAGGATGCTTCCATAAAAAATCAGTTCAGTATACTTACCAGGCAGTTCGAGTATATCTGGTACGGCGAATTCTTTATTGACAAAGACAATTTCCTGGGTATTAAAAGCAATTTTGATCAGTTTAATCCAGGAAAACGATGAAAAGTTTAAGATTATATCTGATCATAAGCACTGTACTGCTGGTGTTATACCTGGTTGCCCAATATTACAAACCTAAGCAAACTGATTGGACACCTACATATCTGAAAGAAGATAAGATCCCGTTTGGTTTATACATACTGGATCATGAACTGCAGGATATATTTCCGGGCGCTGTGGTAAGCACATCAAATTTACCTGTTTACAATACGTTGAAAGACAAAAACTTCAAAAACACCAGTTATATTTTTGTGACTGCAAAATTAAAGCTGGATTCTTTGGATTGCCGCGAGCTGATTAGGTTTATGAAAGCTGGCAACCATGTATTTATGGCTACTTATGATGCAGGTAAAGTACTCAGCAAGCAGTTAAAACTTTCGATAAAAAGTTCTGTAAACTTTATTAAAGAAAGAAAGGTAGCAATCAGTTTTATCAATCCGTTGTTAAACCCTGCACATAAATATTATCAGGACAGAGGATTGGGTAACCAGTATTTTAATCAACTGGATACCTCCCGTGTTACTGCTTTAGGAAAAGATGAAAATGGCAGGACGAACTTCGTAAAATATACCTTTGGGGCAGGTGCACTATACATTTTGCCTGATCCGCAATTGTTAACTAATTATAACCTGCTGAGCCCTGACGGAGCAGACTATGCTGCTAAGGCACTTTCTTATTTACCTGTTTCGAAAATGCTGATTATGGATGAGTATAGTAACAGGGGCACTACGGTAGACAGCTCTATATTAAGGGTGATTTTTGCCCACCAGCCATTGGCATGGGCATATACGCTTGCAGTTAGCGGACTTTTACTTTTTGTCTTATTTGAGATGAAGCGGAGGCAGCGCATTATTCCTGTTATCGATCCGTTAAAAAACTCTTCGGTAGATTTTGTAAAAGTGGTAGGCAGGGTTTATTATCAGCAGCGGGACAACCGGGATATTACTGAAAAGAAGATCAGCTATTTTCTGGAATTTATACGTACAAACTATCGTCTCAAAACGACAACAATCAACGATGAGCTGGCTGCCGCACTGATCTTAAAATCGGGTGCTCCCGAAGAAACTGTGAAAGCGTTATTTGATCACATTCATAAAATAAATAACCTGAACAAGGTAACTGATGAACAGCTCATCAGCATCAATAAACTAATTGAAAAATTTTATAAACAAGTCCAATAAATTATGGAACCTGAAATATTTAATCAAAGGACTGATCTGGAAGCACTGAATACGGCTGTAGAACAAATCAGACAGTCATTGGGAAGCATTATCGTAGGGCAAAAAGAAACTATCGATTTTCTTATTGCAGGATTATTAGCCGACGGCCATATCTTATTGGAGGGGGTACCCGGGGTAGCCAAAACACTAAGCGCCAAATTGATGGCAAAAAGTATTGATGCGTCCTTTTCACGTATCCAGTTTACTCCCGATCTGATGCCGTCGGACGTGTTGGGAACTTCAGTTTTTGATCCGCGTTCTGCTTCCTTCGAATACAGGAAAGGCCCGGTATTCGGTAATATTATCCTGATCGACGAGATCAACCGCGCCCCTGCAAAAACACAATCAGCTTTGTTTGAGGTAATGGAAGAAAGGCAGATTACTGTGGATGGGCATACCTATCAGATGGATGAACCATTTATGGTACTGGCTACGCAAAACCCGATTGAACACGAAGGTACCTACCGGTTGCCAGAGGCGCAGTTAGACCGTTTTTTATTTAAAATAGAGATCAAATATCCTACGCTGGAAGAAGAAATTATCATTCTGCAAAATCAGCATCAGCAAAAGCTCGGCATCGAGCTCAATGCTGTTAAAGCGGTACTGAGTACAGCACAAATTAAGACCTGCCGCGCAATCATTAAGGCTTTGCATGTAGAGCCAAAGCTGATAGAATATGTAGCGAAAATTGTCCACGAAACCCGAAATAACAAATCAGTTTACCTCGGCGCTTCTCCGCGTGCTTCTTTGGCAATGATCAATAGCGCTAAAGCAATAGCTGCAATGCAGGGACGTGACTTTGTTACTCCGGAAGATATTATCAAGGTGGCGTCACCCGTTTTGGCGCACCGGATCATGCTTACGCCAGATAAAGAAATGGAAGGACTGACAACAAGTGATATCGTTGCCCAGATTGTCCAGAAAATTGAAATACCACGGTAATCCGCAGCTATCTTGAAAAGCTTTTTAAAAAAATACTATACCGACCTGTTCCTTGGCAAACGACTTTTTGCCGGGATCGGTTTATGCGTAAGTTTATTTCTGCTTGCTTTCTTCCTGCCATGGCTGGGCGATTTGCCTTATATCTGTTTTTGGGTATTGGCAGTGCTGATAATCACAGATATTGTTTTATTATACCGTACTGAACGTGGTGTGTTTTTAAGAAGGACGCTGCCAGAAAGGTTAAGCAATGGTGATGACAATGAAATCACGATTTACACAGAGAATTTTTATTCTTTTCCTGTTCATCTTGGAATCATTGATGAGATCCCATTTCAGTTTCAAAAAAGAGATCTCTGGTTTAGTACCCATTTAAAAACTCATGAAAATAAAGTAATCAGCTACAAACTGCGCCCCACTAAACGAGGGGAATTTTTATTTGGCCAAATCCGCTTATATGTAGAGTCGCCACTCAGATTAATAACAAGGAGGTTTAATTTCGGAAGCGATGTTGCTATACCTGTATACCCCTCATTTTTGTCGCTGCGTAAATATGAGCTGATGGCTATATCTAACCGGTTAACGGAAATCGGGATAAAAAGGATCAGGCGCATTGGCCATAGCATGGAATTTGATCAGGTAAAAAGCTATGTCCAGGGCGACGATTACAGAACGGTGAACTGGAAAGCTACTGCAAGGAAAGGTGAGCTGATGGTAAATTCCTACACCGACGAAAAAGCACAGCAGGTTTATTGTATCATTGATAAATCAAGGGTGATGAAAATGCCGTTTGAAGGATTAAGCTTATTGGACTATGCGATCAATGCAAGTCTGGCTTTGGCTAACGTAGCGCTGGTAAAACAAGATAAAGCCGGGCTGATTACCATTGCCGAACAATTGGGAAGTGTAGTGGCGGCCGACCGTAAACCTGTGCAGTTAGGAAAAATAATGGAGGTGCTTTACAAAGAAAAGACACGCTATCTCGAAACAAATATGGAGGCGCTCCATATCAGTGTCCGCCGTCTCCTGAAACAACGGAGCCTGATCATATTTTTCACCAATTTCGAAACCCAATCGGCCCTCCAGAGGCAGCTCCCCTATTTAAAACGCATCGCTAAGTTCCACCTGCTCCTGGTTGTCTTTTTTGAGAATACAGAACTTAAGGCGATTACTGAAGAACCCGCCGTTGATGTTGAAGGTATTTACATTAAGACCATTGCCGATAAGTTTAGCTACGAGAAAAAACTGATGGTAAAAGAACTGGCGAAGCATGGTATCCTAAGTATCCTCACTCCGCCAGAAAAGCTTACTGTAAATGTTATTAACCGTTATCTGGCTATAAAAGCACAGCAGAAGATCTGATCAATTTTAATGCGGTTCATTTTTACTCTCAGGTTGCCATTGCTGATACCCAGGATTTCTTCCATCTCCTCATAGGATTTATCTTCGAGGTAGAGCATGACGATAGCTTTTTCAATAGCGTTGAGCTTTTCGATAGCTGCATACATTTCCTTGAGTTGTTCATCCTTTTCTGTACTGTAATGATCATCGGCAACTGAAATATGAAGTGAGTCGATATCGGTAGCATAGATTTTGTTTTTCTGTTTGCGTAACTGGGTGATCGCAACGTTCAGTCCGATCCGGTATAACCAGGTACTGAACTTAGCTTCCCCCCTGAATTTCGGATATGCCTTCCATAGCTGGATGACGATATCCTGAAAAAGATCTTTCCGGTCGTCTTCCGTATACCCATATAAACGGCAGATCTTATAAACCAGCAGCTCATGGGCTTTAAGCAATTGCTCAAACGTTTGATGTAGGTCAGTATTTTCCAATGTTTTGATATTTGCCCGATAAGTCGTAAGAAGATAACTTTTGTTACAAAAAAATAAAAATACTTTATCTTTGGTTAGTGGCGGATAAAAAAATACATTTGCCTCATTAGCAATGAAAAAAGCATTTTCCCTGATTCTTGTAATGATGGTATTGGTACTAAACTTAGTACCCTGTGCCGATGCGCAGGAAACTATCAGCAGTGAAACCGCAGTGCTTCATCAGCAATCAGATTCAGAACAGCATCATCCATTTACCGATACCTGCTCCCCTTTCTGCCATTGTTCGTGTTGTGCAAACTCCTCTGTTGCCCCATTAACACAGCTATCATCGGTGCCATTCACCGACTATAAAAACTTAGCCATCCCCTATTTTACCGGAAATTATATAGATGTGAGCCTCCCGATCTGGCAGCCTCCTCAATGGTCGTAATTTCTTTCTTAAGCTTTTCATAAAAGCTAACCACTATTTCATTTCAAGAAGCAGCAAAACTATTTTATAACTGACATTTTATGTTTGATAAGATTATAGCGTTCTCTATACAGAACAAAATAACTATCGGGCTGATGACTGCAGGATTAATCCTTTGGGGGATATATTCAGCGTATCACCTGCCCGTAGATGCACAGCCCGATATCACCAATAACCAGGTGCAGATCATTTCGCAAGCCCCGAGCCTCGGCGCACAGGAAGTAGAGCAATTTATTACCGCACCGATTGAGCTGGCCATGGCGAACATTCCTAATATCCTGGAAAAACGGTCGATATCCCGGTCGGGCATATCGGTTATTACCCTTGTTTTTAAAGATGACACCGATATTTACTGGGCCAGGCAACAAGTAAATGAACAACTGAAAGAAGCAGAAAATGCGATCCCCAAAGGGGTCACTGATCCACTGCTTGCACCGATTACTACTGGTTTGGGAGAAATCTATCAGTATGTGCTGCATACCAAAAAGGGATACGAAAAAAAATACAGCGCAACCGATCTCCGCACATTGCAGGATTGGCTCGTGCGCACCCAGCTGGCCGGTACACCCGGAGTTGCAGAAGTCAGCGGCTGGGGCGGTTATGTGAAGCAATACGAGATTGCATTGGATAACGATAAACTGAACTCATTGGGGCTGACGATCCCTGAAGTTTACCAGTCATTGGAAAACAACAATGAGAATACCGGTGGCTCTTATATCGAACAGCAAAACAACGTTTATTTTATCCGCGGCATCGGCCAGGTAACTTCCCTTGAAGATATCCGTAAGATCGTTGTTAAAAATACCGGAGGATCCCCTATCCTTATCCGGGATATTGCGAATGTACAATTTGGGAGCGCCACAAGATATGGTGCGGTAACCCGCAATGGCGAGGGGGAAGTTGTGGCCGGGGTTACGCTGATGTTAAAGGGCGAGAATTTTAATCAGGTGATCAAAAAAGTAAAAGAGCGGATCGTACAGATTCAAAAATCCCTGCCCGAAGGTGTGGTAATTGAACCATTTATTGATCGTACAGAGCTTGTTGGCCGCGCAATCAGCACAGTAAAAACGAACCTGCTGGAAGGTGCGCTGATTGTGGTACTTGTACTGGTACTTTTATTGGGGAACCTGCGTGCAGGGCTGGTAGTGGCTTCCGTCATCCCTTTGGCGATGCTCTTCGCTTTTGCGATGATGCGTCTTTTTGGTGTTTCAGGTAACCTGATGAGTTTGGGGGCAATTGACTTCGGGCTGATTGTTGACGGGGCGGTGATTATTGTGGAAGCGATAGTTTTCCGCCTCACGGAAAGTAAATCCTTTGCTGATAAACCCCGGCTTACACAGCCGGAAATGGATGAAGAAGTTTACCAGGCAGCATCAAAGATCAGAAGCAGTGCCGCCTTTGGGGAAATCATTATCCTGATCGTGTATCTACCCCTATTTGCTTTAGTGGGCATTGAAGGAAAAATGTTCCGCCCTATGGCAGAAACGGTAGCATTCGCTATTCTTGGTGCTTTTATTCTGTCACTGACCTACGTACCCATGATGAGCGCTTTGTTCCTCAGTAAAAATACGATACACCGGCCAACATTGTCTGACCGTTTTATTGGTTATGTACAGAAATATTATCAGTTATTACTGATCCGCGTGCTGCGTGCAAAAGTGGTAACTGTTTTACTTACGATCATTTTGTTTGTCTTGTCTTTATGGGTATTTAACCGAATGGGCGGTGAGTTTATCCCAACTTTAGAAGAAGGTGACCTTACCGTTGAGATCTCGATGATGCAGGGTACGTCATTGTCGGAAGTGGTAAAGACATTTGGAAAAGCAGAAAAAATCCTAAAAGATAAATTCCCGGAACTGAAACAGGCCGTTACCCGTATAGGGAGTTCTGAGATTCCTACAGATCCAATGCCAATGGAGCGCGGGGATATGATGCTCGCGATGAAACCTAAATCGGAATGGACATCAGCTTTGAGCCGTGAAGAGATGATGGAAAAAATGGAGGATGAATTATCCGTTATTCCCGGGATCAATGTAGAGATCACACAGCCCATGCAAATGCGTTTTAACGAACTGATGACCGGCATCCGCCAGGATGTGGCGATAAAAATATATGGCGATAACCTGGATATACTTGCAGCAGAAGCAGAGAAAATTGCAAAACTCATTGCCCCTGTAGATGGTGTTACCGAACCCTATATAGAAAAGGTCAGCGGATTACCGCAGATTATGGTCACCTATAACCGTGATAAAATGGCACAGTACGGATTAAACATTAATACAATTAATATGATCCTGCGCACTGCCTTTGCAGGAAGCGCGGCGGGAGTAATCTTTGAAGGTGAAAAACGATTTGATATGGTGGTGAGACTGCAAAAAGATCTTCGTAAAAACATCTCTGATGTGCAGAACCTGTTGATCCCACTGCCCTCAGGTAATAAAGTTCCGCTGAGCCAGGTAGCTGATATTGCATTTAAAAATGCACCTGCACAGGTATCACGTGAAGATGGGAAAAGACGGATTTATGTAGGTTTTAATGTGAAAGGCCGCGACGTAGAACGTACAGTAGAAGAAATCAGACAGCTGATGGATCAGCATGTCAAGCTGCCTTCCGGTTATTATATCACCTATGGCGGCCAGTTTCAGAATCTGCAGGCAGCTAAGGAGCGACTTGCTATAGCGGTACCCGCAGCGCTGATACTGATCCTGGTTTTATTATATATCACTTTTAAGTCTGTAAAACAAAGCCTGCTGATTTTTACGGCTGTACCCCTCGCTGCAATGGGCGGCATAGCGGCGCTCTGGTTAAGGGATATGCCCTTCAGCATTTCTGCAGGGGTAGGTTTTATCGCGTTATTTGGTGTGGCAGTACTGAATGGTATCGTACTGATCGGATACTTTAACCAGCTGAAAGAAGAGGGAATGGACAATATCTATGAACGGGTGCTGGTGGGAACTAAAGTGCGGCTGAGGCCAGTATTGATGACTGCAGCTGTGGCATCTTTAGGGTTTCTCCCGATGGCATTATCAGCCAGTGCAGGTGCAGAAGTACAGCGGCCGCTGGCAACTGTGGTTATCGGCGGACTGCTCACAGCGACTCTGCTTACTTTATTCGTTTTGCCTTGTTTATATCTGCTGTTTAACCTTAAAGAGGCAGACTCCTCAAATAGCAAAGTATTGAGCGGTAGCAAGCTTCCTAAATCAGCTTTACTCCTTGTTTTAATTGGCGGATTTTGCTTTGGATCCGGATCTGCTGCCCATGCGCAAAATAAACTCCCGCTGAGCGTGGACAGCGTCATCGCAATGGCATTAAAAAATAACCTCCAGCTTAGGTCGGCCGGTTTAGCAGTAGCACAATCCGCTACGTTGCAGCAAACAAGTATTGATCTGCCTAAAACAGAGTTAATGCTTACACAAGATCCCACCAGTGGCGGGAATATGGATAATGCTTTGGGGATTACACAAAGTTTTGCCTGGCCGGGGTTGTATAAAAATCAGAAGAAACTGTTAAACCAGCAGACAATACTTACAGAACAGGCAGGCAGAAGTACCCGTTTAGAAATTATAAAAGCAGTAAAACTGGCTTACTACGGTTACCAGATGAGCTGGCAGACGCTGCGCTTATATAATTACCAGGACAGCATTTACGGCAGCTTTATTAAAAAAGCAGAAATCCGTTTTAAAACTGGAGAGACCTCCAACCTGGAACTCATCAGTGCACGTAATAAATTTCAGGAAGTGCAAACATTAAAACTGACTGCAACAGCAGAGCTGCGTAGTTATGAGCTTACCCTGCAGCAGCTTTTAAACACGAGGGAGATGTTAGTGCTTGCAGCACTTGAAATCCCAGTTTTGTCTTCCAGTTTGGCAGACACAATAAATGTCTCCACAAATCCACAGTTGAACTATGACCGTCAGCATATAGCAGTAGCTGATGCACGAATCCGTGTAGAAAAATCAAAAAGCCTCCCCGATATCACCCTGGGTTATAGTCAGCAATTAGTGATCAGTTCCTTTGATCCTGCAAATACTAACCGCGGCTATTTCCCCGGCACGCGGATTGCCGGTTTCCAGATTGGACTTGCTATTCCTGTATTCAATGGAGCAAACCGTTCTCGTATAAAAAGTGAACAGATCGCAAGCCAGATAGCCAAAACAAATTATGCTCAAAGTGAATCGCTCTTAAGGCTAAAATATGAACAGGAGCTGGCCCAATACCAGGCACATCAACAAGCAGTGGCTTATTACACTTCCGGTGGTTTAAAACTAGCCGACGAACAACTTCGCATTGCCCAGGTTTCATTTAACCTTGGAGAGATCGGTTACATCGAGTACCTGCAGAATGTATCCTCTGCCATACAAAACAAACTATCCTATCTGGAAGCCGTAAAGCGGCTGAACCAGTCGGCCATCCAATTACAATACTTAAAAGGAGAATAGACCATGAAATTCTACATAGATAAAAATACAATTACTGCAGTGCTCCTAAGCGTTGTACTGCTCTCTTCCTGCACAGGTAAACAAGAGAAAGAACCGGCAGCAGAAACAGAAAAACAAGCTTCAACAAACGACTTAACATTGAATAGTCAGCAAATGAAATCAGTGGGCATCACTGTTGGCCCGCTGGAACAGAAAGACCTCAGCACCGTAGTTAAAGCTACCGGGCAGCTTGCTGTTCCGCCACAGAACAAAGCAGACGTTAGTGTGCTCTCTGGCGGTATTATCCGTACGATCGGTGTACTGGAAGGGCAACAGGTAAAAAAAGGGCAGGTCCTTGCCACGATAGAAAACCAGGAGCTGATCCGGATCCAGCAAGACTACCTCACTGCAAAAAACAGTTTTAGTTATGTTCAGGCAGAATATCACAGGCAGACGCAGCTTAAAGAAGCTGGTGCGGGAACAGGAAAATCCTTTCAATCTGCCGAAGCCACCTATAATTCAGAAAAATCCCGCATCACCGCCTATGAAAGTCAGCTGCTCCAATTAGGTATCTCTCCTGCAAAAATATCCGGCGGACACATCGTATCCAGGTTTCCTTTACTGGCACCCATCAGTGGAACAGTGGGACAGATAGGTGCCAATACCGGTGCATTTGTACAACCCGGAACCGCTATTATGGAAGTGGTAGATAACTCCAAGATCCATTGCGACCTGATCGTATTTGAAAAGGACCTGATGAAAGTTAAAATAGGGCAGACGGTAAACTTTCAGCTTACCAACCAGGAGAACCAGCAGATCAAAGGTAAAATCAATGGTATTAATAAATCCTTTGAAAACGAGAGCAAAGGTGTTATCGTACATGCGGTGATTGAAAACTCAACTCAGCAAAACCTGATCCCCGGCATGTATGTAACTGCATTGATCAGTGTAGGCAATCAGTTATCTCCAGCGGTGCCTGTAGATGCTGTGGTACGTTCAGAAGGGAAAGAATATATATTTATAGCCGAAGCAAAAGGCGCTCAATTCCATTTTAAGAAAACCGAAGTGAAAACCGGTGTTTCCGAACTTGGCTATATCCAGATCACCGCTTTGCGGAAATTACCGGCAAATGTACAGCTGGTAACGGGTGGAGCATTTTACCTCGAATCCAAATCTGCAGGGGGAGCAGAAGAATAACAGGCGGGTCAGCAGCATATGAAAAACATGTGCCCGGGGGATCTAATCAATTTTAGAGACGGATCTCCCAATTTTTGTCATTTCAACATCAAAAATGATAAAATCAAATAAACACTATAGATTTAGTAGATTTTTTATATATTTGCCAAAGAATTAAACGTTCATTGATTTTTTACTTATCCAGAAAGACTGAGGGAACGGCCCTGTGAAGTCTTAGCAACCTCTACACTTGTAAAAGGTGCTAACTCCTATCCACGTTACGCGGAAAAGATAAGCGGAAGATGACCCTTAACCCGGTAAGTCTCTCTATTTATTCCAGTAATTTATGTGTAAGCGTTCCCAGTAAAGAAAAAATCAAAACAGCTAGTTCTTAGGAAAACGATTAATATAAATTTTCAACAAGCACACAATGAGCACAAATTTTACAAAATCAGCAATCAGTACCCCTCCCCTTACTTATCACATAAGTAGTTCTGGCTTCGTCATGCACAGCTGTTGTTGCTAAAAACAAGCAATCAAGACTGTAAAAATTAAATCATTATTTAATCAACAATCGTATTATCAATTAAGAAATTTCGCAGCCTGATGCGGAATTGATCCGGGCAGATTATTGACCCGACAGGGATTGATATGTCCGATAAAAATCAACGAAAAATATGTTTAAAATCTACAAATATGTGCTAGGGATAGTCTTATCCTTCGCTCTCTTACAGACCGCCAGTGCGCAATCTGTTAATATATCAGGTGTGATCACCGAAAAATCCACGGGGCTCCCGATTCCGGGTGTCAGCGTTGCCATTAAAGGTGCTGCCAGTGGAACACAAAGTAATACCGAAGGAAAGTTTGCCCTAGCGGCTAAAGCCGGTGATATATTACGCATCACGTTTATTGGCTATTCTACCAGAGAAGTAACTGTAAACAGCAATCAAACTACACTAAACATCGCACTCGAAGAAACCCAGAATTCTTTAAATGAAGTAGTTGTTACTGCATTAAACATTACCCGCGAAAAAAAATCATTGGGTTATGCCGTACAGGAACTGAAATCCAAAGATATCTCAGAAGCAAAAGAAACCAACCTTGTGAATGCGTTATCTGGTAAAGTAGCAGGTGTACAAGTAACCAACAGTCAGGGCGACATGGGTTCATCAAGAATTATCATTCGGGGAGAAACCTCCATCTCTGGCAACAATCAGCCATTATTTATCATTGATGGTGTACCTGTTGATAATACACAAAATTTGGGATCTGCCGGTTCCAGGGATTTTGCGAACACGATTTCGGATATCAACTCTGAAGACATTGAGTCTATGAGTGTGCTTAAAGGCCCGAATGCAGCCGCATTATACGGCTCACGTGCCGCCGCGGGTGTAGTGCTGATTACTACTAAAAAAGGAAAAGGCTCAAAAGGCTTAGGTATCAGCATCAACTCTAACACTTCATTTTCAAGCCTGCTGGTACTGCCGGATTATCAAAACTCTTTCGGACAAGGTTCAAATGGCCAGTTCAGTTATGTTGATGGTAAGGGCGGCGGTATTAACGATGGTGTTGATGAAAGCTGGGGACCAAGACTGGATGGACGCTTAATACCACAATTCAACTCTAACGGCGTAGCTGTTCCTTTTGTGGCACATCCGGATAATGTACGCAGTTTCTTTAACACCGGAGTTACATTAAATAATGGAATCGCATTTTCGGGAACAGGTGATAAGTATGATTTCCGCCTTTCTTATAATAACCTGGATCAAACCGGCGTAATTCCTAACTCTTCTCAATCAAAAAACTCTTTCCTGTTTAATCTGGGCTATAAAATAACGCCTAAATTGACCTTAAACACTTATGCGAACTTTGTAAACAGCAGTGCAGATAACTTACCAGGGTCTGGTGGTAAAAGAGCAACAAGTACTATGCTGCAATTTACCTGGTTCGGCAGACAGGTAGATGTAGACCAGCTTAAAACTTATCAGGATGCTTTAGGAAACAACATCAACTGGAACAACAGTTATTATAGTAACCCTTACTTCGTTGCGTATGAAAATACCGTGGGCCAGGTCCGTAACCGTTTAATCGGTAGTGTAGAATTGAACTACAAGATCATCGACGGCTTATCTGCTAACTTTAGAACAGGTAATGATTACTATACCGACCGCAGAAAGATCAAAATTGCCTACGGAACAAATGGAACCCCATTCGGTTCTTATGAAGAAGATGCTTATACCTTCAATGAAAACAATACTGAAGCACGATTGGATTACACTAAAAAACTGAATAAAGATTTTAACCTCGATATCTTACTGGGTGGAAACATCCGTACTACAACCTTTGAGAACAACGACCAGATCGCTTCAAAACTTGCGGTTAACGGGTTATATACTTTAAGTAACTCAAGAGACCCTTTGATCTCTTCCAACATTTATACGAAACAAAAAATATACAGTGCTTTCAGTTCTGCACAATTGGGCTTTAGGAACTATGCCTACCTGAACTTAACGGCGAGAAATGACTGGTCATCTACCCTGCCAGCAGCAAACAGATCTTATTTTTATCCTTCTGTAAACGGAAGTTTAATCCTTTCTGAAGCATTTGATATCAAAAGTGATGTGCTGACTTTTGCTAAGCTGCGTGCTGGCTGGTCGAAAGTAGGTAAAGATGCATCACCTTACCAGCTGATCAACAGCTACGGATTTATTGCCCCATTTAACAGCAACCCGCAGCAATATGCGAATTCTATCTATTTAAATACAGACCTGAAGCCAGAAACTACCAAATCTACAGAAGCTGGTTTAGAGCTGGGCTTGTTTAATAACAGGCTGCGTTTTGATTTTGGAGTTTACAATACAAACAGTACGGATCAAATCTTAAACCTTGATGTAAGTACCTCTACAGGATATAGCCAGAAACTGGTAAACGGCGGTACGATAAACAACAAAGGGTTAGAAATCCAGCTTGGTGTAACGCCAGTTAAAACTGAAGACTTTACCTGGGATATCAATACAAACTTCTCCTTAAACCGTAGTGAGGTTAAATCTCTTTACGGGGATATCCAGAGTTATGTATTAGGTACCAACCGCACTGTACAAGTATTAGCCAGCGTGGGCCGTCCTTATGGTCAGCTTTTCGGAACTGCGTTTGTACGCAACGATGCCGGCGATATCATTGTTAAAGCGGACGGAACACCAACGATAAGCTCGAGCAAACAAATACTCGGAAAGTTTACGCCGAACTGGATTGGCGGTATTACCAACAGTTTTACTTATAAAAGGATCAACTTAAGTGTATTGGTTGATGCACATGTAGGCGGTAAAATTTATTCCAACACCAACCGCACCGGAACATATACAGGAGTACTGGCCTCAACACTGGAAGGCCGCGGTGCTGAAAATGGAGGGCTGAGCTACTACTACCCTGGAAATAGTACAGCTAACAAAGCAGTACAAATTTCTGCAGGTACGGCTGCCCCAGGAGGTGCAACTGTTTATGATGATGGTATGGTATTTAAAGGTGTACTGGCGGATGGAACTGCAAACTCAACTATTTTACCTGCCCAGCAATATTATAAAGGATTTACAAATGCGGATGAGGCTTTTGTTTACAGCGCTACTTACGTAAAATTAAGAGAAGTAAAACTAGGTTATACTTTACCGCAGCAATGGATAAAATCAATAGGCTTGCAAAGCGCTACTGTTTCTGTAGTAGGAAGAAACTTGCTGATCATCCATAAAGAGGTGCCAAATATCGATCCTGAAACAGCCTTCAATACTGGCAACGGACAAGGGTTGGAAGATTTAACACTTCCGGGTGTACGCAACGTCGGTTTCAACATTAACCTTAAATTCTAAAATCATGAAGATCAATTATATCAATATATTACTATCAGGAGCTTTATTACTATCTACCGTTTCCTGCAAGAAAGCACTGGACGAAAGTAATGTGAATCCAAACGCATCAGAGAGTGCACAACCGGAATACCTGTTAACGGGCGCAATTAAAGCTTCGTCAGACACCTACTGGGGAACAACGAATAACATGAATTCAAGTCTGCTATTTGTACAGCACTGGGCAAAAATCCAGTACACCGATCCAGACAGGTACATTTTCGCAAACAGTGATTTCCAGGAATTATGGTCTACCAGTTATTCGAAAGGTATAGTAAACTTAAACCAGATCATTAAACTGGCAGATGCACAATCGAACACCAACTATAAAGGTGTAGCTCTAGTGCTGCGTTCATGGATCTTTACTTTGCTGACAGATGCCTACGGTGATGTTCCCTATTCACAGGCTGGCGATATTGATAAATACCTGTTACCTAAATACGATAAACAAAGAGATGTTTATTTAGGAGTACTGGCAGATCTAACTACTGCGCAGGCGGCATTAGATCCTGCTGGCAAAGCAATCGGCGGGGATATTATTTACAGCAATTCCATTCTTTCATGGAAAAAATTCGCCAATTCATTACGGTTAAGAGTTGCATTGCGGATAGCAGACCGTGAACCGGAATTAGCGAGACAAACAATTGCAGCTATTCAGGCAGAAGGCAGTGGTTATATCAGTTCAAACGCAGAAACTGCAAAACTGACTTATCAATCTTCCCCAAATCAAAACCCGATCAGCAATTTGTTTGATACGAGGGATGATTACAGGGTGAGCAAAACTACAGTAGATCAGCTTGCTGCGACAAATGATCCGAGACTGCCTGTTTTTGTAAGTAAAGCAGCCGCTACAGGATTATATACAGGCGTTCCAAATGGATTGCTGACTGGTGATGCAGCTGCTTTAGGATTAACCCGCACTTCAAAACCAGGCGCTTATTTCCTTGCCCCTACTGCACCGGCAGTAATCATCAGCTATGCTGAGGTATTATTTGACCGTGCAGAAGCAGCAGCCAGAGGTTTTATTAGTGAAAACGCAGCCACATTATATGGTCAGGCTATAGAGGCTTCCCTATTGCAATATGGCGTATCAACAGCGGATATTACTACTTACAAACAAACCGCCGCTGCAACATACGATGCTACAAATTATAAAAAATCTATAGGTAACCAAAAATGGATTGCCTTGTTTGGTCAGGGTCTGGAAGCCTTTGCAGAATGGAGAAGACTGGATTATCCTGTACTTACACCTGCAACCGCAGGATCATTAAGCGGCAAAATACCTGTCAGGTTTATCTATCCGGGAACTGAGCAATCGCTAAACGCAGTGGGTTATAAAGCTGCAGTAGCCAGCCAGGGTGCTGATGCTTTAACAACAAAACTTTGGTTTGACGTTAATTAAATAGTTATTTTCATACAGATTACCTTTATAAAAAAAGCCCTTCGAATTGTTTCGAAGGGCTTTTTTCGTAGGAAAATATATTTTATTTGCCTAACAGCGCTTTTGCTTTTTCTACCACATTATTGATAGTGAAGCCAAATACTTTATACAGTTCTTCTGCCGGGGCCGACTCACCAAAGGTTGTCATGGCAATAATATCACCCTCATCGGTTACATATTTGTGCCATCCCAATGGAGAACCTGTCTCCACAGCTAAACGTTTTCTGATTGCTTTAGGGAATACTTCTTCTTTGTAAGCAGCATCCTGTTTTTCAAACAACTCCCATGATGGCATACTTACTACACGTGCATTGATCCCTTCTTCTTTCAATTTTGCCTGTGCATCCATGATCAGCGCAACTTCAGAACCTGTAGCGATAAGAATTAAATCTGGTGTTCCTTCGGCATCGGATAAGATATAGGCTCCTTTTTCGAGGCCTTCAGCTTTACCATATTTGTCCTGATCCAATACCGGTAATCCCTGTCTTGTAAATACCAGTACTACCGGTCCGTCTTTATGCTCTAACGCTACACGCCATGCATGTGCAGTTTCATTTGCATCAGCAGGACGGATTACTGTAATATTAGGAATAGAGCGCAAAGAAGCTAATTGTTCTACTGGCTGGTGAGTTGTTCCATCTTCTCCCAATCCGATACTATCATGCGTATACACAAAAATAGGACGGATCTTCATAATTGCAGCCAAACGGATTGGCGGGCGCATATATTCAGAGAACATCAGGAAGGTAGCACCAAAAGGAATAACCCCTGGTGTTAAAGCCATCCCTACCAGTGCAGCACCCATAGAATGTTCGCGGATACCAAAGTGGAAATTTCGTCCTGCCCTGTTTTCGGAAGTGAAAGAATCGTATTTCTTTAAATTGGTTTCTGTTGATGGAGCTAAATCTGCAGCGCCACCAATTAATCCGGGCAGGCTATCAGCTATTGCATTTAATACTTTTCCAGAAGCCTGGCGGGTAGCCATTTTATCTTTTGAAGGTGCAAATACAGGTAATGAATCTTTCCAGTTTTCCGGTAACTCTCCGCTTTGAGCACGTTCGTATTCGGCTGCTTCTGTTGGGAATTCCTCTTTATACTTTGCAAAAAGCTCATCCCATTTCTCATTCGCTGCGGTACCTTTTTTACCAGCTGCCTGGTAATACTCATCTACCTCTGCAGGAACATAGAAAGATTTTTCAGGATCAAATCCGAAGAATTCCTTAACCAGTTTAATCTCATCGGCACCTAATGGTGATCCATGTGACCCTGCGGTATTTACTTTATTCGGACTGCCATAGGCAATCTGCGTACGCACTTTAATCAGCGATGGCTTTTGTGTTTCTGCTTTTGCATTACGTACGGCATTGATAATCGCCGTGATATCGTTTCCATCGTCAACAACCTGCACATGCCAGTTGTAAGCTTCAAAACGTTTGGCTACATCTTCATTGAAAGCGATGTCAGTAGCGCCTTCAATAGAAATGTGGTTATCATCATATAAATAAATCAGGTTACCGAGTTCGAGGTGACCAGCTAAAGAAGCTGCTTCGGAAGTTACACCTTCCATCATATCCCCGTCACTGCAGATAGCATAGATTTTATAATCAAAAAGATCAAATCCAGGTTTGTTATATCTTGCGGCAAGATGTTTTTGCGCAATAGCAAATCCTACCCCGTTTGCAAAACCCTGTCCCAGCGGGCCAGTAGTTACGTCCACACCGTCAATTAAACCATACTCAGGGTGACCCGCTGTTTTGCTGTTTAACTGGCGGAAGCTTTTCAGGTCATCCATCGTTACATCAAAACCGGTAAGGTGCAGTAAACTGTATTGTAACATACAGCCGTGACCAGCCGATAAAATGAACCTGTCCCTGTTTGCCCAATGCGGGTTTTTAGGGTTGAAATTCATGTAATGAGAATAAAGTACATGTCCCATTGGCGCTGCACCCATAGGCATTCCCGGGTGACCAGAATTGGCTTTTTGTACGGCATCAATTGATAAGGTACGTACGGTATTAATTGCTAACTCTTCGATATTACTAGTTGAATCCATCTTAATCAATTTTATGGTGATACTTTATTAATAACAGTTAGGCTCAATTGTTTGCAAGCATTTATTTTGTGACAGAAAATTTATAAACTGACACTGTTTTGTACTCTTTTCCAGGTTTTAAAACTGTAGAAGGGAAAGCTGGCTGGTTAGGTGAATCAGGAAAATGCTGTGTTTCCAAACAGAAAGCAGAACGGTAACCATAAGTGGCATTGCCTTTACCATAATTCATTTTGGCTGTCAGAAAATTTCCACTGTAGAACTGGATGCCCGGCTCTTCCGTTAACACCTCCATCACGATACCTGTTTTTGCACTGCTCACTGTAGCTGCTCTGCGTAAACCTGTACCTTTTCTCAATACCCAGTTATGGTCGTACCCTTTTCCGTTTTTCAACTGCGGATTCGTATCGTCAATATTAGCGCCGATAAGTTTTGCCTTGGTAAAATCAAATGGGGTACCCGCTACTTTTTCCAGTTTGCCAGTAGGGATTAAAGTAATGTCTACCGGAGTAAATTCGTCAGCTTCGAGCGTAAGCAGGTGATCGGTGATTGTTTTATCGCCTGCCCCGTTTAAATTAAAGTAAGCATGATTGGTTAAATTCACTACCGTCGCTTTATCGGAAACTGCGCTATAGCTGATTTTTAAAGAATTATCCTCTTCCAGTGAATAGATAACTTTCACCTTCAGGTTTCCGGGATAACCTGCTTCACCGTCTTTAGACAGGTAGCTTAACTCCAGCGTATGGTCATCTGTCTGTTTTGCATCCCATACCTTTTTATAAAAACCATTAAATCCGCCATGCAATGTATTTACGCCATCATTTACTTCCAGCTGATAGCTTTTACCTTCCAGCGTAAATTTACCTTTTGCGATTCTATTTCCATAACGTCCGATCAGCGCGCCAAAGAAAAACTCCTCTTTACGCTGGTATGATTTCAAACTGTCATGTCCAAGTACAACATCTACCAGCTGATCTTTATTGTCTTTAACCAGCAGCGATACGATTCTGCCACCGAAGTTTGTGATTGATACGATAGCGCCATCCTTATTTTTAAGCGTATATAAATGTACCTGCTTATTATCAGCAGTACCCAGAAAAGCGAGAGAGTCGGGTGTGTTGTATACTACATGTTCAGCAGCATGCAATGAATCTGCAGATCCGGTTTTATTTGTTGAAGAAGAATTGCAGCTAGCAAGTATCCCCGAAACCAGGCTCAGGGCAAGAAATAATTTTTGATTTGTTCTCATATCAGTTTACAGATTATATATTTAGTTGGTACCAAAGTAGCTAAAAATAAATAAAGCGTCAAAACAACGATTAATATTATTATTCTTGGCTTTTTGATAATAAATCATTTATTTACAGGATTAATACCTTGCTTTTATAAATTACTTGCTCAGATAATGATTGAATATACTACAGAAAACCGGATGCTGATTGCAGTAGACTGCATCATCTTTGGGTTTGATGGCGAACACCTGAAAATCCTGCTGGTTAAGAGAGCCCTTGAACCCGAAAAAGATAAATGGAGCCTGATGGGTGGGTTCATTACTACTAACGAAAGCCTGGACGAAGCAGCGAACAAAATCCTTTTACAATTAACCGGTCTTGATGGCGTATATATGGAACAACTCCATGCCTTTGGGGGCCCTTCGAGAGATCCTAAAGACCGTGTAATTTCTATCGCTTATTTTGCACTGATTGATATCAATAAATACGAAACACAATTAAGTGAAAGATACCATGCAGAATGGTTCCTGATCAGCGAAATGCCAAAACTGATCTTTGATCACAACGAGATGGTAGAAATTGCCAAACAAAAAATAAGGTATAAAGCCGCTTTACACCCCCTGCTGTTTGAGCTGCTCCCTAAAAAATTTACGATACCCCAGTTACAAAGTTTGTACGAAGGCGTGTATAATACTAAAATTGATAACAGGAATTTTATCAGGAAGTTAACCTCGACGGGGCTGCTGATCAAACTGGAAGAAAAAGATAAGTCAAGCTCCAAAAAAGGAGCCTTTTACTTTAAACTGGATAAGAAAAAATATAAGGCGAAATTTCAGGCTTTTCTTAATTTTATTCCTAACCCGGAAAACCTGATCAGTTAATTGCTCTTCAGACAGATAAATAAGGCAGATAATAAAATCGATTAGTTAAAAAACGATAAAAAATTTCATTTACTAAACAAATAAACGTTAATTAGACATTTATTTATTATATGAAACCAAATATATATGTAATCGGGGTGGACTACGGATCAGACTCCGTCCGCTCAGTACTGGTGAACGCAGAAAATGGAGAAGAGATTGCCTCTTCTGTATTCAATTATCCGAGGTGGCAAAAAGGGCTTTTTTGCGATCCTGCGACCAACCAATTCAGACAACATCCTTTAGATTATACAGAAGGACTGGAATATACAATTAAAGCATGTTTAGAGAAGGCAGGCGGGCAAGCTGCTGCGGATGCTGTTAAAGCAATTGCGGTAGATACCACCGGGTCAACTCCTGTAGCGGTGAACGAAGCAGGAACACCGTTGGCATTGCTTCCGGAATTTCAAGACAATCCCCATGCGATGTTTGTGTTATGGAAAGACCATACCGCTGTTAAAGAAGCAGCACAGATTAACGAACATGCCGCAAAATTCGAAACTAATTACTTAAAATATTGCGGTGGCATTTATTCATCTGAATGGTTCTGGGCAAAATTGCTAAGAACATTACGGACAGATGAAAAAGTAAGAGATGCGGCCTATTCATGGGTAGAGCATTGCGACTGGATCCCCTTCCTGCTTACAGGTGGTTCTTCTGTTAAAGAAATGAAACGCAGCCGTTGTGCCGCAGGACATAAAGCATTATGGGCAGAAGAATTTGATGGGTTGCCACCTAACGATTTCTTTACTTCTCTTGATCCCTTATTGGATGGATTTACTTCCAGACTATTTACTGAAACCTATACCTCAGATGAGTCGGCTGGTACCTTAACAGCAGAATGGGCAGAAAAACTAGGACTAAGCACCAGCGTAAAAGTTGGTGTGGGTGCTTTTGATGCGCACATGGGTGCTGTAGGCGGCCAGATTGAACCCTATCACTTGAGTAAAGTAATGGGTACTTCGACTTGCGATATCCTGGTTGCGCCTGCCACAGATATGGAAGGCAAATTAATCAAAGGGATTTGCGGACAAGTAAATGGTTCTGTGATCCCGGGCATGGTGGGTTTGGAAGCGGGGCAATCTGCCTTCGGAGATACTTACGCCTGGTTTAAAAACCTGCTGAGCTGGCCAATAAGAAACCTGCTGCACCAATCTTCTCTGATCGACGAAGCGACGGCTAAAGCATTGGAACAGGAGATGCTGGACAAGATCATACCGGAATTAAGCAAACAAGCTGCGCTGTTACCAGAAAATGAAGATGATGAATTGGGTATTGACTGGTTTAATGGCAGAAGAACGCCTGATGCCAACCAGGAATTAAAAGGTGCATTGAGCAACCTTGATCTGGGCACCGATTCTCCCCGTTTATTCAGGGCACTGGCAGAAGCCACTTGTTTCGGCGCAAAAAACATCGTAGACCGTTTTATTTCTGAAGGTATCCCCGTTAAAGGGATTATCGGTATCGGCGGAGTAGCCAAAAAATCCCCTTATATCATGCAAATGATGGCGGATGTACTGGATATGCCCATCCGTATCCATCGTTTTGAGCATACCTGCGCACTCGGTGCCGCAATATTCGCATCGGTAGTAGCAGAGATCTATCCAACAGTAGAAGAAGCAATGACAGGCATGGGAACTGGTTTTGATGCGGAGTATCTTCCTAATCCGAAAAGTGCTGCCTACTATGCTAAACGTTATCCGAAATATCAGTCATTAGGAAAATATATAGAACAACATACAGCTCATGAGTAACAACTATCAGGAGATCCGGGAAAAAGCATATGCAGCAAATATGCAGCTGCCTAAACTGGGATTGGTGCTTTTCACTTTTGGCAATGCAAGTGCGGCCGACAGGGACAATAAAGTATTTGCGATTAAACCAAGCGGTGTCCCTTATGAAGACCTTTCACCACAGAATATGGTGATCGTAGATTTTGATGGGAATACGGTAGAAGGCGACCTCAGACCATCGTCGGATACAAAAACACATGCAGTGCTATATAAACACTGGGAAGAAATTGGCGGTATCGTACATACGCATTCTACCTATGGCACAGCCTGGGCACAATCGCTAAAATCAATTCCCGTTTATGGAACTACCCATGCAGATCATACCACCGCAGCAATTCCCTGCGCACCGCCGATGAGTGACGAAAAGATCAAAGGCAACTACGAGTATGAAACCGGATTTCAGATCATTGACCACCTCAAAGAAAAGGGGCTGAGTTATACCGAGGTAGAAATGATCCTTGTAGGTAACCACGCCCCGTTTACCTGGGGCAAAACTGCGGAAAAGGCTGTTTATAACAGTGCTGTGGTAGAAGAACTGGCAAAAATGGCCTTCCTTACCGAACAGATCAGGAATGATGTGCGCCCGATGAAAAATGCTTTAATTCAAAAACATTATGAGAGGAAACACGGTGTGGGTTCCTATTATGGTCAATAACTAAAAAACTATGACAACCAACCTTAAACAATTAGAAGCCTGGTTTATTACCGGAAGCCAGCATTTGTACGGAGAAGAAACGTTGAGACAAGTTGCAGAACATTCGCAGCAAATTGCCAGAGCTTTAAATGATTCTCCGCAGATCCCTGTAAAGATCGTTTTTAAACCTACTGTGAAAACCACCGAAGAGATCTATCAGATCTGCCAGGAAGCAAATAATGCCGAAAACTGTATCGGTATCATTGCATGGATGCATACTTTCTCTCCTGCAAAGATGTGGATCGGCGGACTAAAAATACTACAAAAACCATTGCTTCACCTGCATACGCAATTTAACCGCGACATTCCGTGGAGTACCATGGATATGGATTTTATGAACCTGAACCAAAGTGCACATGGCGACCGTGAGTTTGGGTTTATCGTTTCCCGGATGCGCATTAACCGTAAGGTTGTTACAGGCCACTGGGAAGACCCTGAAGTCCGCGAAAGTATAAATACCTGGTTGAGGGCAGCTGCTGGCTGGTTTGATATGCAGGGTGCAAAATATGCACGTTTTGGTGATAACATGCGTAATGTTGCCGTAACAGAAGGCGATAAAGTAGAAGCAGAGATAAAATTTGGTTTCTCGGTAAATACTTATGGTATCGGAGATTTGGTAGCGGTGATTAACCAGACTACGGACAGCGATATTGATAGCCTGGTAAAAGAATATGCCGATACTTATGTGATGGCACAAAGTTTAATAAAAGGTGGTGCACAGCACGCCTCGCTAAGAGAAGCGGCAAAAATTGAGATCGGTCTCCGTAATTTCCTGGAGCAGGGCAATTTTAAAGGTTTCTCTGATACTTTTGAAGACCTGCATGGCATGAGCCAGTTACCTGGTATTGCTGTGCAGCGATTAATGAGTGATGGTTACGGTTTTGCCGGTGAGGGCGACTGGAAAACTGCCGTGTTGGTGAGAACGATGAAAGTGATGGGCAGCGGGCTGGAAGGTGCCAATGCTTTCATGGAAGATTATACTTACCATTTTGAACCTAAAAACTCATTCGTACTTGGTTCACATATGTTAGAGGTTGATGCAGCTTTGGCTAAAGGACCTGTTAAATGTGAAATCCATCCTTTAGGTATCGGCGGCAAAGCAGATCCGGTAAGATTGATCTTTGATTCAGCAAACGGCCCTGCCTTAAATGCTTCGATCATTGATATGGGAAACAGGTTCCGTATGCTGGTAAATGTAGTAGATGGTGTAGAAGATCAGCACGAATTACCTAAACTTCCTGTTGCCCGTGTACTGTGGAAACCGCAGCCGGATATGAAAACAGGATGTGCCGCGTGGATCTATGCAGGTGGTGCGCATCATACTTGTTACAGTCAGAATTTAACTGCTGAACATCTCACAGATTTTGCAGATATTGCAGGTATTGAGTATGTTGGCATCGATAACAACACGACTATTAACCAGCTGCGTAATGACCTTAAATGGAATGAAGTTTATTATCAGCTCAACAGACATTAATCAATTCTAACCAAATACTAATTATGACCAATAGTTTAGCAACTACAGACTACGTAGTTTTTATCATCTATTTCTTAGTTGTTTCCGGATACGGATATTCCATCTACAGAAAACGTAAGAAAGATGAACAAGATGCGAAAGCATTTTTCCTGGCCGAAGGTACTTTAACCTGGTGGGCCATCGGTGCATCTTTGATCGCGTCTAACATCTCTGCCGAGCAGTTTATAGGTATGAGCGGGGAAGGTTTCTTCCTTGGTGTTGCGGTAGCGGCATATGAATGGGTAGCGGCAATCGCATTGATCATTGTTGCGGTATGGTTTATACCTGTATACCTGAAGAACAAGATCTATACGATGCCCCAGTTCTTGAAGACAAGATATAATGAGTCGGTAGCCCTGATTATGGCTGTTTTCTGGCTGTTCTTGTATGTATTCGTTAACCTTACCTCGATCCTGTACCTGGGTGCAGTAGCCATCAACGGATTAACAGGCGGAGAGTACCTGCACATTATCATGATCGGCCTTGCCGTTTTCGCCTTGTTTATTTCACTCGGCGGAATGAAGGTGGTAGCTTACACGGATGTGATCCAGGTGGGTGTACTGATTTTCGGCGGTCTGGTTACGACGTATATTGCTTTAACTGTTGTAGGACAGAAATTTGGTGTGGGCAGCAATGCAATCGCAGGGTTTAACGTATTGATGGAGCAGGCACCGGAGCATTTCAAGATGATTATCCCAAGGCCAACGGCCACCTCTACGCAAAATGAGATCAGTAAATACTTAACCTTCCCGGGACTGGCTTCTTATGTTGCCGGTATCTGGATCATTAACCTGAACTATTGGGGCTGTAATCAATACATCACACAAAGGGCACTGGGTGCAGATTTACACACTGCAAGAACAGGTATCCTGTTTGCTGGTTTATTAAAATTACTGATGCCGGTAATTGTGATGCTTCCTGGTATTGCTGCTTATGTGTTGTATAAAGGCGGACATTTACCGCAGCTGATCGGTGGAAAAGACGGTGCATATTCTGCAGTGCTTACCTTCCTGCCTACAGGATTAAAAGGTCTGTCTGTTGCGGCGCTGACTGCTGCCATAGTAGCTTCCCTTGCCGGTAAAGTAAATAGTATCTCTACTATTTTTACACTGGATGTTTATTCAAAATATTTCAAGACCAACGCCGACGAAAAACACCTTGTACGTGTTGGAAGGATTACTGTAGTGATCGGACTGATCCTGGCTATCATGTTTACCTGGACAGATTTACTTGGTATTGGCGGTGTGGGTGGTTTTACCTATATCCAGAAATATACAGGTTTTATCAGCCCTGGTGTATTCGCCATGTTTTTCCTGGGTATGTTCTGGAAAAGAACTACCGGCAGTGCCGCTATTGCCGGGGTACTGGCAGGTTTCTTATTATCAGTATTCTTTAACGAATTTGCGCCAGCCGTTCTTGGTAACGATACATTTATGTACACTGCTTATCCAAATGGCACTGGCGGATTTGAAATTCCGTTCCATATCTGTATGGGCTTATCATTTGGCTTCACCATGCTGCTGATGATTGTGATGAGTTTAGCCGGACCGAAAATAAACCCTAAAGCTTTTGAACTCGATAAGAGTATGTTTAAAGTGAATCCGTCTACATTGGCGCTGATCATTTTAACACTGATGATTATCGCAGCGCTTTATGTGAAGTTCTGGTAAGGAGTTCTGATTAAACATAAAAAGGGGTCTGGTTGTGAAAACCGGACCCCTTTTTATGTTTAAAATAAGCTATTTATTCAGCTTCGCCTGCCGGCGGATATAATAGTAGATCGGTATCCCGATTAACGTAATAATTAATCCCGGCCAGGTAAATTTGGGCTTATAAACAATGAGCAGCAGACAGAATGCCAGGCCCATCAAAATATAGATTACCGGCAATACCGGGTAACCAATTGCTTTATAGGGACGTTCAGCATCCGGACGTTTCTTTCTCAAAATAAAGATCCCAGCTATAGTCAGCATATAAAAGCCAACTACCACGAACGAGATCATATCCAGTAAGTCTCCGTATTTACCACTAAAACACCATAAACAGGCAAATAAACACTGTACCCATAAAGCAAAACCAGGAACTGAATTTGTATTGAGTGAACCGGCTTTTTTAAAGAACATGCCATCTTTAGCCATAGAGTAGTAAACCCTTGCCCCTGCCATGATCAAGCCGTTATTACAGCCAAAAGTAGAGATCATGATCATTACCGCAATGATAACCGTACCGATCTCTCCGAAAATCACATGCGAAGCAGCAACCGCCACCCTGTCTTTATTCGCCGTAGCAATCTCTGGTAGAGTCAGCACCCCGGTATACATCACATTTGCCAAAACATAAATAACAGTTACGATTAACGTCCCCAGAAACAAGCTTAAACCGATATTACGTTTTGGGTTTTTAACCTCTCCCGCGATAAACGTAACGTTATGCCAGGAATCACTGCTAAAGATAGAACCTACCATTGCCGCAGCAATTGCACCAAGCGCCGGAACAAGCGTATAACCCTCTGTGGCTCCTGAAGGCAATAGCTTGTGCATATCCCAGGCATTGGTCCAGTTCGCCTTCCACACCTCTGCTTTTAGCGCCCAGAAGCCAAAGATGATCAACCCTCCCAGACTCAATATTTTTACGATGGTAAAACTGGTCTGGATCAGCTTGCCGCTTTTTACGCCCCTTGTGTTCAGATAAGTTAAAAAGATAATCACAGCGACTGATAATAGCTGTGCCGGGGAGATGGTCATAAATCCGAGATCCAGGAATACCAGGTCTTCACTTATACCAGGAAAAATATAGGCTGTAAACTTGGCAAATGCCACCCCTACCGCAGCAATAGTAGCGGTTTGGATCACTGCAAAGAAACTCCACCCATAAAGAAAACTGATCAGTGGGTTATAAGCTTCTTTGAGGTAAACGTACTGCCCGCCGGCCTTAGGGAACATGGAACTGAGTTCGCCGTAACTTAGCGCAGCTGCGAGGGTCATGAACCCCGTAATTACCCAGACAAAGAGGAGCCAGCCTGATCCGCCCACATTTCTGACGATATCTGCACTGACAATAAAAATACCTGAGCCGATCATGCTTCCAGCAACAAGCATAGTAGCATCTATTAAACCCAGAGAAGGTTTAAATGACTGTTTTGATTCATCCATTAGCAAGAAATTGGTTAAGTTGATCTCAAAAATAAATTAATAACGGCCAAAAATTACCCCGTTATTAATCAATGCTTGACAAAAATTAACCCATCTTCCTAATACTGTTCTTTATAACTTCTCGGAGATTTTCCTGTGATTGACTTAAATACCCTGTTAAAATTTGTGATGCTGTTAAACCCGCAGCTGTAAGCAATTGCAGCTATACCATTGTGAGATCCGCTGGTGAGTAGTTTACAAGCTTCATTAATCCGTACCTTATTGAGGAAGCTGACCAGGGTATAACGGGTATGTTTTTTAAAATACCGGCAAAACGCATGGGGCGTCATGTAGGCCTGTTCTGCAACCTCATCAAGTGTAATCTGCTTGCTGTAATTCTGGATAATATAATTATAAATTGATGCTACGCGCATCCCTTCATTGTCATTGATGGAACGCGGAAAAGAATTTACCGTAAGCGGTTCAAGTCCTTTTACACCGCTCAACGTTTTGAGCAGCTGCAAAAACTGCATCAGCTGATCGATACCTTCCGAATGCAACAGCCCTTCCAGTTTACCGGAAATATCAGAGAAGAGGTGTTGCGGAACCTTAAAGCCGCAATCATAGCTTTCCAGAAATCCCTGAACTGTTTTCATTTCAGGGAGATCAAATAATGCAGAAAGTTTATCATTAGGGTTAAAAAAAACCGTTATTGTCCGGATTTTCTTAGTACTGTCAGCTTCAAAATATTCAGGATCACTTTTGAAGACATGGGGCATATTCGCGCCGAAGAGATAGATATCCCCCGGATGGAACAGATGCATGTTCATCCCGGCCACCAATGTACCTTCGCCTTCCTGTATCCAGGTTAATTGTATTTCTTTATGCCGATGCAGGTAGGTGTAAAAATGCGGCATATCTTCCACTTGAACTATAATTGTTCTGTCATGGGATACTGGAATGGTAAATGGCAAAACTTTCATAGTGGGAATATAGTTAAATCATAGGAAAACAACAAATTAAAGGAACCTATTGGCTGAAAAGGGCCTTATGTCCATACTAAGCTGCGTACCGTTGACCAGCTCACTGACCAATTTACCTGTTGCCGGGCCCAGGCTTATACCCATCATTCCATGCCCTGTTGCTACCGTTAAATTCTCCAGCGTTTTGCTATTGCCAAGGTAAGGAAGCCCATCTGGCGAACATGGTCTGAAACCAAACCAGATATCTTTCACTTCAGGTAATGCGGGTGCCATATCCGGGAAATACTGCGGGATAGATTCTACAATACCTTTTACCCTGTTCATATTGATCCTGTCATTGATTGCATCAATTTCCATTGTTCCACCGAACCTGATTTTTGGTCCCATCGGCGTAACAGAAACCTTAGCTTCACAAAGCAATGCTGCGATGTGCATATTTTTCTGTGTATCGTCAACTTTAAAAGAATAGCCTTTTCCGGGCATCATAGGAATTTTGAAACCGGCAATTTTAGCGATCGCAGGCGACCATGAGCCACCAGCCAGAATATAATGATCAGCACTATATTCTTTGCCGCCAGCTAACAGTTTGCTGATCTTTCCATTTTCCTGAATGATCCGCGTTACTTCTGTATTGCGTATAATTTTGACACCTGATTTTTCCAGGTATTCCTGCAGCAATCCCATCAGCCTGTTAGGGTTAAGGTGTGCATCACAGCGGTAATGAACTGCACCCAATACATCCAGTTTAAGATCCGGTTGTAAGCTTTGTGCTTCTGCAGCCGACAAAGAAGCCACATCCAGCCCCAGGTTTCTTGCCTGTTCTGCGATATGCAATTCTTCTTCGCCTACTTTGTCTGTTTTATACAGCATCAGGATACCATTATTGGTTAATCCGAAATCTCCGATTTTTGCTGTAATGTCAGTATACAGATCTTTACTCAAAAGGGAAATATCACGCAATGGCACAGCGGCTTTATCAGCCTGTTGCTTATTTGCACTTTTCATGAATTTTAATCCCCATCCAACAAGATCCATATTCAGCGAGGGCCTTACATAAAAAGGGCTCTTGCTGTTAAACATCCATTTAATCCCTTTTTCTAACATGCCAGGCGCTGCCAGCGGAACAAAATGACTCGGAACGATCATCCCTGCATTCCCAAAGGAGCAATTGTCAGACAGGTCGCCTTTTTCCAGTATAGTTACTTCCCAGCCAGATTGCTGCAGATAATAAGCAGAGCTTAAACCTATAATCCCGGCACCTATTACAATTGCTTTTCCCATTTATCTTTTACTATCAATTTTATAAAATCTATACCCAGGTTTAAATTAGATTACCTGGAACCCTTTTGCATACGGATCATCATCATCAATTTTGATGGTGTTATACCCAAATACTTTAGCCCATCCTTCAATGCTCGGGATGATAGCAGTACGCCCCTGAAGGTCTACCACATCCTCAACACGGCCGATGAACGTACTTCCGATAATACTTTCATGAACGAAAGAATCACCTTTTTTTAATTTGCCTTTTGCGAACCATTGTGCCATACGTGCCGAGGTTCCGGTACCGCATGGAGAACGGTCAATTGCCTTATCACCGTAAAAAACAGCATTACGGGCAGTAGCGTCCGGAGATTTTGTATCACCGGCCCATAAGATATGCGTACAATCTTTAATGGTTGGGTTTTCCGGATGTACAAAGCTGTATAACTCGTTGATACGTTTGCGGATTACCCTGCTCCAGGAAATCAGCTGATCTGCTGCATAATGATCAATCCCTTTGAAATTTTCCTGAGGATCTACAATGGCATAGAAATTACCACCGTAAGCAACGTCGAATGTTAACGTTCCCAAATCAGGGCACTCTACAGTAAGCCCCTCAGAATCCAGGTAAGAAGCTACGTTAGTTAACTTAACAGAAGATACTTTTTGATTTTCCTGTTTATATTCAATGTGCACTAATCCTGCCGGTGCTTCCATCTTAACCACACCCGGTGTTTTAGGCATGATCAATCCTTCTTCTATCGCGATTGTAATCGTACCGATGGTTCCATGTCCGCACATTGGCAAACAGCCGCTGGTTTCGATAAAAAGTACGGCAACATCATTCTCCGGATTGTGAGGCGGATAAAGAATACTGCCCGACATCATATCGTGACCACGGGGTTCAAACATTAATCCCTGTCTGATCCAGTCGTATTCCTTTAAGAAATGCTGTCTTTTGTCACTCATGGTGTCACCAACCAGGTTAGGACCACCGCCGGCAACCAGTCTTACCGGGTTGCCGCAGGTGTGCGCATCTATACAAAAAAATGTTTTGCTTGCCATATGCTTATTTTGTCATCGTATTATCTACCATTCTCCAGATTCCCTGAGGGTTTCCATCCTGTAGTGCTGCAGGCAGCAAACTACGGTTCCAGTTCTGCCAGCTGAGCGGACGTACAAAGCGACGGATCGCTGTAGTCCCGACAGAAGTAAAACGACTGTCGTTAGTTGCCGGGAACGGTCCCCCGTGCTGCATTGCTGCACAAACTTCAACACCGGTAGGTACGCCGTTCAAGAGAATACGTCCCGTAATATCTTCCGCTTTATCCAGTAAAGATTTGTAAGTGCCGAGTTCATTATCTTCTGCCATTACAGAAAGGGTTAACTGACCGCCTGCATAATCTAGAACGGCTTCAAGTTCTTCCGCGTTCTCTGCGACAACCAATAATGACCATGGACCGAAAACTTCTTCTTTTAATTTAGGGTTTGCTAAGAATGCTTTGGCCGAAACCTCTGCAATCGTTGCCAGTGCCTGGTTACTTGCACCCGCTACTGCTTTGTCAGATTTAACGATCAGGGTAACTTCCTGTTCTTCCAGTATTCCCGAAGAAAGCGACTGGAAGTTTTTACAGATTCCTTCTGTAAGCATAGTTGCAGAAGAAATCTCTGCTGCTTTTTCTGCCAATGCAGTTTTAAAACGGGTTAACCCTTCAGATGCAATACCAAGCAATAAGCCCGGATTAGTGCAAAACTGTCCGGCACCCATCGTAATAGAACCAGCATACTGTTCAGCAATTTTCTCTGCTCTTGCTTCCAAAGCTTCAGGAAGTAAAAGCACAGGGTTGATACTGCCCATCTCTGCAAATACTGGAATTGGCTCTGCTCTTTCAGCAGCAAGCTTAACTAAAGCCATACCGCCTTTATACGAACCTGTAAAAGTTACCGCTTTAGTTTTCGGATGTTTTACCAATTGTGCGCCAATTTCATACCCACTGTCAAATACCATAGAAAATACGCCTTCAGGCATCCCTGTAGCAATTACAGCTTTCTGAATAGCCGAAGCAACCAGTGCACTTGTACCCGGGTGTGCCGAATGGGCTTTAACAATTACAGGACAGCCTGAAGCTAATGCCGAAGCAGTATCGCCACCTGCCACAGAAAATGCCAATGGAAAATTACTGGCACCAAATACAACAACAGGCCCCATCGCAACAAGCATTCTCCTGATATCAGGTCTTGGTGCAGGCTGTCTGTCGGGCAGCTCATTGTCAATAATTGCTTCCACCCACGATCCTTCCGCAACCAGGTCAGCAAACATATTCAGTTGCCCGATAGTCCTGCCTCTTTCTCCCTGTATCCTTCCTAATGGCAAACCACTCTCTGCACAGGCGCGCTCAATTAAAGCATCGCCCAGCGATAGTATTTCATTTGCAATTGCACGCAAGAATGCGGCTTTACGGTCTTTATCAATATTCTTATATACTGTAAAAGCATTTACAGCATATTTTAAAGCTTCATCTACATCTTTCTGCTGAGCAGGGAAAAACTCTCCTTCAAGGACTTCTCCTGTAAGCGGGTTTATTGCCTTAAATGCTGAAGTGTTAGCTTCAGCATACTCATTTCCTATTAAGTTCAGTCCGTTCATTCTTTTTTTTTAAGATTAGCTTAGTTCTGCAACAACTCCCCAGCTACCTTCTGGCAGTTCTGGTCTGATTGCTAACGCATCATCAATTACTTTCTGTACCTGCTCACGTTCTTTTCCTGTAAGTTTAAGACGTGGTGCACGTACATGTTCAGTTCCTGTACCAGTTGCTACTTCAGCAAGTTTGATATATTGCACTAATTTAGCATGAATATCAAGATCCAGCAATGGCATGAACCAGCGGTTAATTGCAATCGCTTCTTCAAATCTTCCTGCTTTTACCAAACGGAAGATCGCTACAGTTTCTTTAGGGAAAGCGTCCACTAAACCTGCAACCCATCCGTGTGCTCCGGCAACAATACTTTCTAAAGCTATAGGATCAACACCTGTGAAAATTTTGAAACGGTCTCCAAAACGGTTTAGCATCCTGGTAATATTACTGATATCACGTGTAGATTCTTTTACGGCCGAAATATTAGGGTATTTCTCCAATTCAGAGAACATATCTATTGTTACGTGGATTTTGTAGTCTACCGGATTGTTATAAATCATAATCGGTAAACTCGTGTTGGTAGCTACTGTTGCGAAATAAGCTACAGTTTCATCAGCCGATGCATAATAACGCAATGGCGGAAGTAACATCAGTCCTGAAGCGCCCAATTCCTCTGCTTTTTTAGCATGATAAACTGCTACCCTTGTCGCTTGTTCTGCGATGCTGAAAATTACAGGAACTCTTCCTGCTACTGTTTTAAGTGTCTCTGCTAATAACGTGAATTTTTCGTCTTCACTTAAAGTACTGGCTTCACCTAATGAACCCCCAATAACAATACCATCAACTCCTGCTTCAAGCTGTGCTTCAATGCCTTTGTTGCAAGCATCCAGATCCAGCTCTTCATCTGCAGTAAATTTTGTAGTTATTGCAGGGAATACTCCTGCCCAAAAATCTTTATTCATAAACTTGGTTTTTTCTTTCAAAAATAGAGGTTGAAAATGTTGGTTTTCAACTGTAAATTACCGCATATCGGTTTAATCTTAACCTATCGTTCTGCCTTAAAACAGACCGTGTATTTCTTCAATAGTTTTTTCTAAAGGCGGACCTAAAAGACGGCTTCCCTGCTCGGTAATCAAGAAATCTTCTTCAATCCTGATGCCTCCGAAATCACGGAATTGCGCTACTTTTTCATAATTGATAAAGTCGGCATTTTTATTTTCTGCAGCCCATGAATCGATCAGATCCGGCACAAAATAAAGTCCTGGTTCTACCGTCAAAACAAAGCCAGGCTCCAGGCTTCTGCCCAGTCGCAATGACTTCAATCCAAACTGTGTACTTTTCTTCAGTTCATCTGTATATCCTACATATTCTTCACCCAGGTTTTCCATATCATGCACATCAAGCCCCATCATATGTCCCAATCCGCACTGGAAGAACAAAGCATGTGCACCATTGGCTACAGCCTCTTTCGGATCACCTTTCATCAATCCCAGATCGGTAAGCCCGATCGCCAGTTGCTCACAAGCCAGTAAGTGAACGTCTTTAAATAAAATACCTGGCTTTAATGCTTTTGCTGCAGTCTGATGTGCATTAAGTACGATATTATAAACTTCCTGCTGTGCAGCAGTAAAGGTTCTGCCAACCGGGAAGGTACGGGTAAGATCACCCGCATAATGCATACTATTTTCTGCACCGCTATCGCACAGAACCAATTGTCCGTCTTTTAGTATCGTATTAGTGGGATGGTTATGCAGAAACTGTCCGTTTACTGTAAGAATAACCGGAAAGGCCAAATTTCCGCCCCCTTCGATAGCTACAGCCTGCAAGTGCCCTGCAATAGCGATTTCAGATAAACCTGCCCTGGATAATTCCATTGCTTTTTTATGCATGAGAACGGTAGTGCCCACAGCCAGTTCGATCTGTTCAACTTCTTCCGTACTTTTAATGGAGCGTTGTGCAACAATAGCTTTGATTAGCGGTACCGATGGTTTTCCCGTTAAGCCCCAGTTGATCAGTTTTATAGCAGTTTCACCTCTGTAAGTCGGTAGAAAATGAACTTCCCTGCCTCCCCTTAATGCGCTTTCTACTTCATTTTTTGCTCTTAAAAAAGCAATTCCTGATTGTTCTGCAGACTCCGCCAAAGCTTTCTGCGGACCAGTCCACACAATATCTTCTACAGTAGCTTCATCTCCAAAAAGAATTTCCTGATCATTATCAATGTCAATAATAAAACAAAGATCCGGTCTGTCTATCCCTGTGAAATAAAGGAAACAGCTGTCCTGGCGAAAAGGGTAAATATTATCCTTATAGTTCATTCCACTATCTTCGTTCCCGGGAAGAAGAATTATTCCCTCTCCAATTGCATCTTTGAGCGCATTTCTTCTTTGCTGATAAATTTCTTTAGAAAACATAATTATTATTTATGACTATTAACAATAAAACAAGTTAGTCAATTAACTGATTTACCCATTAACAGGAGATCAAATTTATCAGATAAACTAATTACAATCAGCAGGATTTTAACCAATAGCACCAATATTTTGTCAACAAAACTACAGTTTAGTACTATAAGGGTTAATTGAGTACCGAAATCGGGCGATTCCTACTTTGCTATTCCGTTTAATATTGCTGTCTGTAAAGCCGAAGGATGAGCCATCACACTTAATTTAAAACTACGTTTGATGAACTGACCAGCAACCGGGCTTCCCTCTCCCGGCAAAGGGTTCAGATCAATTTGTAAACCAGCATACGCAAAGTATTTCTGATAATCAATATCCTTTACTGTAGAGGCATAGCTAAAGATCTCATCCAGTGGTGTGCCTGCTATCTTTTCACAAGCCTGCCTGAATTCCAGATCAGTAAACCCTCTCTTTTTATCCTGATAAAAATCTTTATACAGAGCCCTCATAACATCATCCAGAGATTTTTTATTTTTTGTTTCATTCCTGATCTTAAGATCGAGTAATACACCAAGGGCGCATCCCTTGTCATAATAAGAGATTGTTGTATTTGCTGCATTTTCATTTCTATTGAAGAACTGGATCCATGTATCATAACTGGATGCAGTTGCAGACTGTAATTGATGACCAGGAATATTTTCAAACTTGGCGATGTCACCAGTTAAAGAATTTAAAAACTCGGCTCTGGTTAATAAACCTGCCCTGTTCAGTACAGCATATTCATAATAAACTGTAAAACCTTCAGACACCCACAACATATGTGTCAGGTTTTCTTTGTCATAATTGAAAGGGCCTAGAGCAACCGGGCGAATCGCTTTAATATTATACAAATGGAAATATTCATGTGCCAAAAAAGACAACCAGGCATTATAAGATGCTTTGGTATCCATTGTGTAACGGGCAGAAGAAAAAACGGCTGTAGAGTTACGGTGTTCGAGACCGCCATTACCTGGCCCCATGATAATGAAGGTATAGTGTTTATACGGGATATCTATCATCAAATCCGTAGCCGCATTAACCATCTTTTTTAGGTCGCCCACCAACCTGACTGTATCAAATATTGAGGGGTTTACAATAGCCACCACATGTTTAATTCCTTTTACTTCAAAAGACATTGTTTTTTGGTTACCGATGTAAAAAGGGCTGTCATAAAGCACATCAAAGTCCGCAGCGGTATAAGTATCCGGCTCCCCGGATACCTTATCCAGACCAGTAGAAGTAACTGTCCATTTGCTGTAAGGTTTTAAACTTACGGTAACCGGTTCTTTTAAGCCCCCTTCTGGATGCATAAAAACTCCTGCAGGAGAAATGTAAGCATGGCTTTCATCTATAAAAGGATCTGCAACAGAATGGGTATTAGCAAACACATCATAAGTAATAATCACCACATCAACATTCTGCGTATTTACTTCCCAATTGTTTTTGTCAACCTTGTCCCATCCCAGCTTTTCGCCTGAACTACTCTGTGCATTAAAGCGGATTACATTTTTAGCAAAATCCATCACCCAATAATATCCGGGAGTCCAGGCTGGTAATTTAAAGTTCATTTTTTCTTTAGCAAAGCCCTCACAACGCAACTCTACATGGTAATAATGGGATGCGGGATCTTCCATACTCACCTTAAACTTTAGTGAGGGCTGAACAGCGGATGCCTGCAGCGAAAAAGCAGAAACAATAAAAAGTAAAAAGGTAATTAGTCGAACAGATTTTTTTTCAAACGTCATATTTTCTTCAGGTTATAGTGTTAATAATTCCAGCTTGTATGATACCAATGCCGGGTATAATTACTTTGGTTGTGTCAACTTAAAATTATCAAATTTGCCATATCCGCTCTGAGCTCCATACGTGGCATGGAATAGTCCAACGCTGACCTTTTCCGTCATATCAGTTCTTTTGATCGGACTGCCCGGAAGATCTTTCCAATTAATTCCATCCATACATGCCCGCAAATAAAAGGTATTGCCCGAACGCTGTATCTGCAGATATTTATAATAACCCCAGCCAGAAGAATTATTAACCTGCGCCCGTCCGTTCCCGCTTAGATTCGTGATCATGTTTCCAGATCCCCAACCCGGAAAAATACTATTTTGGATAAGGTTATAGCTCGTATCTGTCGCGAGTACCATCAGGCCCGCGTCATTTGCTCCATTTGTCTTTTTATTTTTAAAACCGCTAACATCGGAGACTTCTACCTGCACAATAAAATCTCCGGTGATCTCTTTGTACAAAAACGGACCTTCTGGTTTTGTACCATCCCATTTCGTGTTTGTTGAACGTAGTGTTAAAGCACCATCGGTAGTGCTTGCCGTATCGGCCTTCCCTCTTAAACCATCCCAGCTGAACCGGCTGTTGTCTCTCAAAAAATCTTTTTGCTTATTAAAATTATCTGAAAAGATAGTAAACAGTGCAGGATCGGTCTCTACCTTCACTGCAGTAGTGGCGGGTGTTATATTACCATAGTTATCCCTTGCCTTTAAACGATAAACATATTCAGAACCTGACTGAAGTCCGTAATTGATATAATCGGCAGTGTTCATCCACACACCCCGTGTATTTCCAGGTTTGCCCGTTGTACCCGAAAAATAATATTGATAAAGATTCCCCGGTAAACTGACCGCCCCGGCAGTCATACTGACCATATCTGTGCTTAAAGCTTTTGGCAGCAGCTTAAATGAGACTTTTCCCGGCACAGCACTGATTGTTTTTTTCCATTGCAGATATAATGCTGTTACTTCCTGCTCGTTTAAACTATGATCATAAACAATTAAAGAAGATAAGGCCTCCAACGATTGGTCATTGTTTATTCCAGCATTCCCAATAGATATAGAAGCATCAGTAATAACTAACCAGTCAAACCCTATATCAGCTTTAGCCTGCCCGTCGATATAAAATTGCGGACTGTCAACCCCCACTACTTTGACCAGATAATGCCAGCCTGTGCCTAAATGTTTACTCATTATTTGTGCAGCTACCGCATAAGAATCGTTGTTTTTCATCGTTCCCGGCATTCCGGTGTCGAATTGCAGCGAACTTTTACCACTAAAAGAAACAGCAATTTTGCCATTCATATCCATCACTTCAGGAGCCAGACTTTCGGTAGTAAAACGACCTCCGCTTGCGCCTTCATTCTTCCAGCTGTTTACAGGACCATAATCCAATTGAGACGCATCAAGGTAAACCGCTGCATCAGAATTACGTTGTTCATTTGCCATTGCTGTTATCTCCCACTCCGTCAATGCGGTATCATAAACCTTTAAAGAAGCTATGGCCCCGGAGAAGTAAGCATTGCGGTCTGCGGTTGTACCTAATAAAAATTCTTTCAAGTTATCCAGGAACAACATTTTCAACTCCTTTTTATCCAGCACCCCGTCAACAAACAATCGCTCAGTGGTACCATCAAACACAAGTGCGATGTGATGCCATTTACCAGCTTCTGGCAATTTATGGTATGCCATATCTGCCCATCCCCAATGCGCGGCCGCTCCCCAGGTTTTATTGCTGCCATAACCAACCGTTGCATTGGTCATATCTACTCCCCCTCTTGCTGTCCAGGATAATACCGGTTCTTCATCTTCGATAACAGGATTATATACCCACATAGCGATAGAAAAACTGCTATTACCGCTTAATGATGCCGGTGTTTTAAAAGTGGACCTGAAGGCAGAATTACCAGGAAAGAACACGGCTTTTTTGCCTCCCACTATTCCTGCCAGATGGATTGCGGAAGAATCAGCATGAAATAACCCGCCCAGTTTACCATTATTTTGCCATGCTGTAACTACAGCACCCTGTTCAAATTGACGGGCATCAAGATCAACAAGTAATCCCATTGGCTTTATCGCTGGTTTTGCGGCAGGATCTTTAGCTTTTACCGCCATTGCAGGATGATACTTATCATCACTATATGCCCTGATGTTCCATACTGCTTTATTTAATCCAGGATATTCGGTATTAGTAATCGTTAATCTTAAATAGCGTGCTTTTGCGTCCCCCGCATCAATCATAGGATTGCCATGGGTGGTATTCTTTGTTTGGTCGGCATAAGCGGTCCAGCTATATCCATCTAAGGAAGATTCTATTACATATTGATAATACCAGGTTGCGTATTCAAATTGAGTATGCACGCTTTTGATCTGCTTCACTAACCCCAGGTCTATAGTAAGTACCGATTCGCTGGTATTATTTTTTGGCTTCCACAAAGTACCATTGTTATCATCCACAGCATATTCAGCTTTAAAGTCATCGCTATAAGCAGATGACGCATTTACCTTTTTTCCAAGGAGCAGGTTCTCTGACGGATTTTCGTTTTTACCCAGAAAACCAATACCGTTATGGGTCGGCACAATCTTTTCGATATTACCCTCAGCATCAAACACCATTTTATCCGCTGCTACCTGACGGTGATACCCGCCGCCAGAATGCGGGTTGTTATGCCGGTGATAAATCAGATAAAAATCGTTCTTCTCCTGTAAAACAGACTGATGGCCTGGTCCATGAACTGTTCCATCTTCATTAGTAGTGAGTATCGGACTATTCTTTCCGTATACAAAAGGGCCCATAGGACCGGTTTTACTAACAGCATATTGCACCCTATAAGTTCCATCTTCACAGCGTCCAGAAGAATAAGTAAGATAATAAACCCCCTTTCTCTTGAACATAAAAGGAGCTTCGAAAAATTCTTTGGCATCTGTATTCGGGATCTGTGCAAGTTTTGCAAAAGACTTCATATCAGGATTTAACAATCCTACTCCACAGCCGTGGTTTGGGTAAATACCCCATGTGCCCCAAAACAGATACATCTTGCCATCATCATCTCTGAAAGTCTGCCCATCCAGTGTAATTACATCTGGCACCAGGAAATTGCGGACTACAGGCTCCTTATCAGGCAGAAGAGGTGTCCATGGCCCTACAGGAGTGGAAGCCCAGGCACCAAAAATCTCTACAGGCTGGCAGTAATACATATAATATTTGCCATCCGGTGCCTGTGTCACATCCGGTGCCCAGTAATATTTTGTAGTGGGCCAGTTCATATCCTGAAGTCTCCAGTTTACAAAATCTTTAGAGAGCCATACCTGGGCGGGACCGAAACCACCACCATTACCATCTGTGGTCGCATAGATATAATAGGTATCTCCAAATTTTTTTACCGTGGGGTCCGCAAAATATCCCGGAAGAATGGGATTGCCGGCACCTAAGGAAATATGGGTTTTCTGCTGAGCAAAAACTGACGGGCCCATCAGAAGACACAAAAACAAATTTAAAATACGGGTAAAATCGGACATCTGCAGAAGAATTAATGGCTGTAACCTCAAATCTACTTTTTACAATGAAAACAGAGTTCAATTATTTTACTGAATATTAACCTGATATTGACTGATACTAAATGATAAAATCTCCCGCTGCCAGACTCTGCCAGGCAGGTGACGGAGAGTGGCAAAACTGACAATGCTACAGTTTAAAACAGCAAAAAAAAGAGGGATAAGCCAATCAATGGTTCATCCCTCTACAATATTTTTCCAGTAACCGGAATTATTCCTTTACTGTATCTGTTCTTTCTACGATTGGCGCATCCGGATCAAGCTCTACACATCCTTCTTTATCTTTTCTTGCAAATAAAATCGGATAAAGGAACAATAACGCACCCAGCATCAGGAATAACCCCGAAGCTTCCAGTACATATTTACTCCATTCAATATCTTTAGCACTCATCAGGATATAGGCAACGAGTGCAATTACGCCTAATATGATGGCGATTACTGCTTTTTGAAGTTTCATTACTCTGATCATAACACTAAGATTTAAACGTTTAATTTCTGTATGTAAATATAAGAACAAAAATCAAACCAGTTTAAGTTTTTGACGCTCAATGTATTTAAGGTAAACGCTATCATTTTTCATTCTTAATACGTAACTTTGCGTCCTTATTTTTTTAAGATACTGGATTGATGTATAGGGAATTTAAACAATTAGAACTACCTAAAATAGGTAAAGAGATACTGGAGTTTTGGAAAGCGGAAAACATCTTTGAAAAAAGTATTTCAACCCGTTCAAAATCTAACCCATTTACTTTTTATGAAGGTCCGCCTTCAGCTAATGGAATGCCTGGTATCCACCACGTAATGGCGCGTGCTATAAAAGATATTTTCTGTCGCTATAAGACCCTGAAAGGTTTCCAGGTGAAACGTAAGGGCGGATGGGATACACACGGATTGCCAATTGAACTGGCAGTAGAAAAAAAACTGGGTATCACCAAAGTAGATATCGGCACCAAAATTACAGTCGAAGAATATAATGCCGCCTGCCGTGAAGAGGTAATGCGCTATACAGATATATGGAACGACCTGACCGAGAAAATGGGTTATTGGGTAGACCTGGAGAAACCTTATATTACTTACGAAAATGAATATATAGAGTCACTGTGGTGGATCCTTAAAACGTTCTATGATAAAGGGCTTTTGTACAAAGGATATACAGTACAGCCATACTCTCCTGCTGCAGGTACAGGCTTAAGTTCTCATGAGCTTAACCAGCCGGGCTGTTACAAAATGCTGAAAGATACTTCGATCACTGCACAGTTCTTTTTGAAAAAAGATCAGCAGCACCCTCTGATGCCGGTCCTTTTTGAAAATGCTGCAGAAGATACAGCCATCATCGCATGGACAACTACACCATGGACATTGCCTTCAAATGGTGCTTTGGCCGTGGGTGAAAAAATAAGTTATGTAAAGGTGAAGACCTTTAACCAGTATACTTTTCTGCCTGTAAGTGTAGTTATGGCGAAAGACCTGGTTAACAAGCATTTCAAAGCCGAGGCAAAAGATCTTTCTTTTGATGATTATAAAGGCGGAGATAAATTAATTCCATGGACAATTGCTGCTGAATTTACTGGTAAGGAACTGGTCGGACTGCATTATCATCAGCTGATGAATTATGTGACCAGCGCCGAATTAGAGGAAAAAGCTTTCCGTGTGATCCCTGCTGATTACGTAACTACTGAAGATGGAACGGGTATCGTGCATATCGCGGCTGTTTTTGGTGCGGACGATTTCCGGGTATCTAAAGAAAGTGGTATACCTGCCGTAATGGTTTATGATGAACAGGGTAATGAACTTCCTTTGGTGAACAAGCAGGGTAAATTTGTTGATGAAGTAACAGATTTTGCGGGTTATTATGTAAAAGAAGAGTATTACAGCGATGAAGAACGGGCTGCGGCCGACTTTAAGCCGACTGATGTACTGATTGCTATCAAGTTAAAAGAGGATAACAAAGCATTCGATGTAAAAAAATATGAACACAGTTACCCTCATTGCTGGAGAACTGACAAACCTGTATTGTATTACCCTCTGGATAGCTGGTTCATTAAAACGACAGCTGTTAAGGAGAAAATGGTGGAGCTAAATAAAACGATCAACTGGAAACCTGAAGCTACAGGTACCGGGCGTTTTGGTAACTGGCTGGAAAACCTGGTAGACTGGAACTTGTCGCGCTCCCGTTACTGGGGTACGCCATTACCGATCTGGAGAACAGCAGATGGTACAGAAGAAAAATGTATCGGCTCTATTACTGAACTGAATGCCGAGATCAAAAAATCTGTTGATGCCGGTTTTATGGAAGCTGCATTTGAGTTGAAAGATATGCACCGTCCTTTCGTGGATGATGTAATCCTTACTTCTTCAAAAGGAGAGAAAATGACACGTGAACTGGACTTGATTGATGTTTGGTTTGATAGCGGTGCTATGCCTTATGCACAATGGCACTTCCCTTTTGAAAACAAAGAAGAGTTCGAGAATGCTTACCCTGCAGATTTCATCGCTGAAGGTGTAGACCAGACACGTGGCTGGTTCTTTACACTGCATGCAATTGCGGTAATGTTAAGTGAAACAAGTGATGAGATCAAAGCGATCAATGAACGTGTTGGCAATAAAGGGGTAGCTTATAAAAATGTAGTCTCTAATGGTTTGGTACTTGATAAAAACGGTAACAAAATGTCTAAACGTTTAGGCAATGGCGTTGATCCTTTCCACACTATTGATACTTACAGTGCTGATGCAACCAGATGGTACATGATTAGCAATGCTTCTCCATGGGATAACCTGAAGTTTAGCACAGACGGACTGGACGAGGTAAGACGTAAATTCTTCGGAACATTGTACAATACTTATGCTTTCTTTGCTTTATATGCAAATATTGATAAGTTTGAGATCGATGAAGAAAACGAGACTCCTGTTAATGAGCGCAGCGAACTGGACAGATGGATCTTATCATTGCTGCAAAACCTGATTAACGAGGTTGATGAAGGCTTTAATACTTATGAGCCAACAAAGGCAGCGAGGGCAATCCAGACGTTTGTTGACGAGCACCTGAGTAATTGGTATATCCGTTTATCCCGCCGCCGTTTCTGGAAAGGTGAGATGACTGCTGATAAAAAAGCGGCATATGAGACATTATATACTTGTCTGATGAGCATATCCCAACTGATGTCTCCAATTGCACCTTTCTTTGCCGACTGGTTATATCAGAATCTGACAGTGAATAAAAATGCCAATGCCGAGCAATCGGTACACTTGAGCCTTTGGAAATCTGGTGATATTTCACTGATTGACACAGAGTTAAATGAACGTATGCAATTGGCACAAAATATTTCTTCGATGGTTTTATCGTTAAGAAAGAAAAGCAGCATCAATGTCCGTCAGCCCCTTGCTAAGATTTTAATACCAGTACTTGATAAAAATTTTGAAGAAAAAATTGAACTGGTAAAAGAAATTATACTATCAGAAACGAACATTAAAAATATTGAGTATATTACCGACACTGCGGGCTTTATAAAGAAGAAGATCAAACCGAACTTCAAAGCTTTAGGACCAAAGGTAGGTAAGGATATGAAATCAGTTGCAGCAACCATCAGCGGCATGAGCCTGGAAGAATTAACCCAGTTTGAAACTGACGGAAGTTACAGTGTGCCCAATACTGAATACGTTGTCCTTTTGGAGGATGTAGAGATTATCGCAGAAGATATCCCGGGATGGCAGGTAACAAATATCGGCAGTCTTACTGTGGCACTGGATGTAACCATCACTGCCGCGCTAAAGGAAGAAGGGCTATCAAGGGAATTAATCAACAGAATCCAGAATTTACGGAAAGAACTTAATTTTGAGGTGACCGACCGCATCACAGTAACTTTACAGAATCATAATTTGATTGCCGGAGCTGTAGCGCAGAATAAAACCTACATTTGCGCAGAAATTTTAGCTGACCATATAGAGTTGGCGGATAATTTGGATAAAGGAAACAAAATAATAATCGATGATGTTGAACTGCAGATTTCGATTGAAAAACAATAATTATTATGGAAAAACCAACAAAAACGCGTTACTCAGATAATGAACTTCAGGAATTTAAAGAACTGATTCAAGGTAAGCTCCGTTCTTCTAGAGAAGAATTTCTTGACCTGACCAATTCTTTGAGCAGTCCGAATTCAAATGGAACAGAAGATACTTCAGGTGCCTATAAAACACTGGAAGATGGATCAGCAACATTTGAAAAAGAGCAATTAAACCAATTGGCTGCGCGTCAGAAAAAATTCATTGACAGTCTGGAAGCAGCGTTGGTACGTATTGAGAACAAAACTTATGGTATTTGTCGTGAAACCGGTAAACTGATCCAGAAAGAACGTTTAATGGCTGTACCTCATGCTACATTAAGTATGGAAGCTAAATTGAAGCAGGCATAATGAAAGGCTTTACTAAACCTTTGCTGATTGTTTTCCTGGTATTACTTGCCGATCAGGCGTTAAAAACCTGGGTTAAAACTAACATGTTTATTGGCCAGGAATTTAAGATTATTGGCAATTGGTTCATTATACACTTTACCGAGAACAATGGAATGGCTTTCGGAATGGAATTCGGTGGCGAGTTCGGAAAGCTGGCGCTCTCTCTTTTCAGGATAGGTGCTGTCGCCGGAATCGGATACGGATTGGTCTACCTGATCAAACATAAATACCACAGAGGGCTGATCCTTAATGTAGCACTGATCTTTTCAGGCGCGTTAGGCAATATCATTGACTCTGTGATCTATGGAAAGATATATGGCTATGCACCGCTGTTTCATGGTAAGGTAGTGGATATGTTTTACTTTCCTTTAATGGAGGGGATCTTTCCTAAATGGGTACCTATCTGGGGAGGTGAAGACTATATATTCTTCAGACCCGTATTTAATATTGCAGATGCTGCCATATCTGTAGGTGTGATCGCAATTCTGATCTTCCAGAAAAATTATTTCAAGGAAGATGTTAAAGAAGAGATCGGCCCTAACAATGAAGTTGTAGAAGATTAGAGAAAAACGCTTAAAAGAATTGAAAGGCCCGCATTAATGTGGGCCTTTTGTGTAAAAATATATTTTTTATTAGCATTAAACGCATACTGTATATCAATTAGTTAACAACTAAAATTACGCCAACTATAATTTTATTATTTTTTTATATGGAATCGGTACGGTTTTTACATCTACCCGGTAATTACACACAAATACAAATTATTATGAAAAATTTATTAGCCCTTGCCTTTGTAGCCTTATTCAGTTTAAGTGCCATGGCCCAACAAGCAGACCTGCGTAAAAAAATAACCGTTAGCGGAACTGCAGAAACAGAAGTAACACCAGATATCATCTATATCAGCATTTCGCTGAAAGAGTATCTTAAAGATGGTAACAGCAAGAAAAAAGTAGAGATCAATGATTTGGAGAATCAATTGTTCAATGCGATCCAGAACGCAGGTATTACAAAAGAAAATCTGACAATCAGTAATTTGTCGGGATATAATACACCAGCAGAGAAAAAGAAAAACCCCGATTTCCTGGTTAGCAAACAGTACCGCTTAAAAGTTTCCGATTTGAATAAATGGAATGCTATTATAGGAGCGGTAGATGCAAAAGGAGTAGCTTATACTAATATCGATAGTTATGATTATTCGAAAATTGAAACGCTGAAAAAAGAACTGAAAATTAAAGCGCTGCAGGCTGCGAAATTAAAAGCGACCTATTTAGTAGAATCATTGGGTGATAAACTAGGTAGCGTAATAGATATACAGGAAATAAACAATGAATCATTTCCTCAGCCAATTTACCGCAATACGATGATGATGAAAGCAGCAGCCATTTCAGACGAAGCAGCACCTTCACAAGAGATAGATTTCAAAAAAATCAAGTTGAGCTATGTAATGAATACTGTTTTTGAAATCAGGTAACGACTAAAAGAATATACAACTCTTAGTCTTGTATATTATTTTGTTTATATAAAATAAAAAAAATATAAATAGCCAAGTAACTCAAAATCAATCACTAATATGTTTTAAAAAACCTACCAAAAGTTTTGGTAGGTTTTTTGTTATCTGGGTAGTATCACAAACCCTTTAATCAATTACAATATTATGAAAAAATTAATTTACTCTTTCGCATTAATCTTTATGTTAGGTCTTTCTGTTAACACTGTATCTGCAGCTACGACTAAAGACAAGGTTGAAATGACATCTGAGCAAAAAGCACTGGTTGAAAAAATCACTAACCGTGTTGAAGAAATCAAAGCAATGGACAAATCAAACATGTCACGTGCTGAGAAAAAAGAATTACGTAATGAATTAAGAGAAATGAAAAAACAAGCTCGCGCTGCGGGTGGTGGTGTTTATCTTTCTGTTGGTGCAATTATCATCATTATCTTATTATTGATCCTGATTTTATAATCAGAGGATCGTTGAACATAAAAAAAGCTTCCCCGAAATCAGGGAAGCTTTTTTTATTTAAGGGCACTGCCCAGATTACTTAAAACAGGTCAGATCAGTGTTAATTCCCGATCCGGATAATTGCCTGGTTAATCAATACGATCAAACCCAGTATATTTTACCAATACTTCCGGAATCATGATCCCATCAGCAGTTTGATAGTTTTCTAAAATAGCAGCTACAATACGCGGCAAAGCCAGAGCGCTACCGTTTAACGTATGTGCAAGCTGTGTTTTCCCTGTATTGCCTTTAAATCTTAATTTTAACCTGTTGGTCTGGTAAGCCTCAAAGTTAGAAACTGAAGAAACTTCTAACCACCGCTGCTGTGCGGCACTCCATACTTCCATGTCGTAAGTCATAGCAGAAGTAAAGCCCATATCACCACCGCATAAACGAAGGACACGGAAATGCAATCCAAGATCTTTTAATAGTCCCTGTACATATGCACTCATCTCTTCTAGGATCTCATACGATTTATCCGGATGTACAACCTGGACCAATTCTACTTTATCAAACTGGTGCAACCTGTTCAGTCCACGTACATGTGCACCGTAAGAACCTGCCTCGCGACGGAAACATGGGGTATACGCGGTATTTTTAACCGGTAGTTCTTCTTCTTTTAAAATCACGTCACGGTAAAGGTTTGTAACCGGCACTTCAGCTGTAGGGATAAGATACAGGTTATCAACTGTAGAATGATACATCTGTCCTTCTTTATCTGGCAGCTGACCAGTCCCAAAGCCTGAAGCTTCATTTACCATCAAAGGAACCTGCATTTCGCGGTACCCCGCCTCTGTAGCACGATCCAGAAAAAAGTTAATCAAAGCACGCTGCAAGCGGGCACCTTTTCCTTTATAAACAGGGAAGCCCGCACCGGTAATCTTAGTTCCCAGTTCAAAATCAATAATATCATATTTTGCAGTCAGCTCCCAATGCGGTAATGCCTTCTCATGCAATATTGCCGGTTCGCCATAAGTATCAACTATTTCATTCTCTTCTGCTGTAGAACCAACAGGAACCAGCTCTCCAGGTAAATTAGGCAGTTGGATCAAAGCATTATATAAGTGCTGCTCTACTACAGCCAGCTGATCGCCCAGTTGTTTAATCTGATCCTTGTTCGCAGTAGTCTGCGCCTTGATCACTTCAGCTTCATCTTTCTTTCCATTACGCATCAGCTCGCCAACTTGTTTGGCATTGGCATTGGCTATAGCTGAAAGGTTATCCATCGAAGTTTGAGTCTGTCTGCGTTCTTCATCAAATTTGATAATCTCATCAACCAGTTCTGGCTGTTTGAAATTACGGACACTGAGGCGTTCTAAAACTTTCTCTCTATTTTCGCGGATATAGTTAACTTGCAACATTATTTACTTTTTTTAACAAATATAACAAGAGTTTGGAGAATAATATGGACGGTAAACTATTTCTGGTTCCTACACCTATCGGTAATCTGGAAGATATGACCTTCAGAGCAGTCCGCATACTTAAAGAAGCTGATGTTATTCTTGCCGAGGATACCCGTACAAGTGCCCCTTTATTGAAGCACTTCGGAATCGATAAAAAAGCATACTCGCATCATCAGCATAACGAACACCAGGCAACCTCAGAGATCGTTAAATTCCTTAAAGAAGGAAAGAATGTTGCGCTGATCTCTGATGCAGGGACACCTGCGATTTCTGATCCGGGATTTTTCCTGGTAAGGGAAGTGCTAAAACACGACCTTCCGGTAGAATGTTTACCTGGTGCAACAGCGTTTGTGCCCGCATTGGTTAATTCTGGCTTACCTACAGACGCTTTTGTATTTGAAGGCTTTCTGCCGGTAAAAAAGGGAAGACAAACCCGGATGAAGAAACTGGCCGACGAAGAAAGGACTATCGTTTTATATGAAAGTCCGCACCGCCTGTTAAAAACATTAGAGGAGTTTGCGCAGTTCTTTGGTGAAGAAAGACAGGCTTCCGTTAGCCGGGAACTGACCAAGATGTACGAAGAAACCGTGAGAGGCACTTTAATAGAAATAAAATCACATTTCGAAAACAATATCTTAAAGGGTGAATTCGTAATTTGTGTTGCCGGTAAAGAAGAAGTAAAAAAAGAAAAACGCGTTTACGAGAAAGATTAAGCGAAAGCGCATTAAATTAAAAACATCATGATTTTAATAGACAGATTTTTAAGTGACGAGCAAGATCCCAAAGCTGTAGAAAAAGTTCTGGGTAAGCTAAATGATATGCTGACCAGTAACGAGGAACTGATTTACCTGGCTGTACAGAAAAAGCCTGCAGTGAATTTGCTGCCCGACTGTATAGCGGTGAGCACAAAGCGTATTTTTTATTGTGAGCCTGCCAATTTCGGGATCACTATGAATTTCACTGATATCTCCTGGAAAAGCATTAAAGAGGTCTCATTTAAAGAAGAGCTTTTCGGCTCTAAATTTATTTGTGTACCGCAGCACGGGGAAAACATTATTACTGAGTACATCCCAAAAGTACAGGCCCGTAAATTATACCAGGCGGCGTACGAGCAATTGGAAGGATTTAAAGAACAGCAGAGGGCGATAGAAGCCGAAGAGAAAAGACCGCTTCAACCTGTAGCTACTATTGATATCCCGGTAGAGGAAATTACTACGGTAGAGTTCGAGCCAGTAGCTGTATCAGCGCCGTATACTCCTCCAGTACCAGTAGAGGAACCGGAAGACGAAACCACGCTCAAGCTAAGAAAACTTAAAACACTATACGATAAACAACTGATTACCCAGGATGAATATGAGGCTAAAAAAGCCGATATATTAGATAGCTTCTAATACTTACCAACCAGTAATGAAATCAAAATCCCCTTTGCTTCTCGCTTTACTAAGCGCGTTCCTGATGTGGCTTGCGTGGCCACCGCATACTTTTGCCGCTCCATTATTACTGATTGGATTTGTGCCGCTGCTGATTGCACTGGATCAGATCATCCTGAAAAAAGAAAAAAAAACAGGAAAAAAAATCTTCCTTACAGCAGGTCTAACATGCCTGATCTGGAATACAGCCAGTATATACTGGGTCTATAATGCGATCAGCGCCTACAATAATCCTGCAGTAGCCATGCTGATTTCACTGATCCCCTATGGACTAGGCGCTTTATTAATGACCTTCGCTTTCTGGCTTTATTGCAGGTTCAGAATTATAGTAAGCAATAAAAAAATAGCCTACCTCGCTTTAGTCAGCTTTTGGGTGGGTATGGAATATCTGCATGCCACATGGGACCTCGCCTTTCCATGGATGACACTGGGGAACGGATTTGCAGGAATGCACCAACTGGCACAGTGGTATGAGACTACAGGCATCTACGGCGGCTCTGTATGGATCATGGTCAGCAATATCCTTGCATTTGAAGCCTACAAAAACTACCAACTTAACCATCAGCGTGTATACCTGAAAATCAGGCCGGTACTTGCCTGGTTATTGTTCCTGATTATTCCCGCGGGAATTTCTCTGGCAAAGTATTACGGTTATAAGGAGAAAGAAGTTCCCGTTAACGTAGTTGTGGTACAGCCCAACATTGATCCCTATGAGAAAAACGGAGGGATATCTCCGATGGATCAGTTAAAAACTATGACAAAGCTATCTGATTCGGTTGCACAGCCAAACACTGAGTATTTCATCTGGCCGGAAACAGCCATACCTAGTTATGCAAATGAAGATAACATCCGCAGCACGGTAGAATTTATGAATGCACAGAGCTTTCTGAACAAATACAAAAACGGTTCATTGATCACTGGAATAGAAACTGTTAAGCAATACAACGATAAAAAAACCATATCAGCAAAATACGACGCACCTAGTCATACCTATTATGATAATTTTAACTCGGCTATGCAGGTAGAAAATTCTGCTAACGTGCAATTCTATCATAAATCAAAACTGGTTCCCGGCGTGGAAAAAATGCCGTTTCCAAAAACCTTATCCTTCCTGGCACCGGTATTCGCCGGACTGGGCGGAACTGTTTCTGGCTGGGGATGGCAAGACCACCCGGGTGTATTCTACTCCCAAAGCGGTGTAGGTGTTGCGCCTGTAATCTGCTATGAATCCCTTTGGGGAGGCTGGATCGGTCAGGCTGTTAAAGATGGTGCACAATTTATTGCGATTATTACAAACGACGGCTGGTGGGGAAACACGAGTGGTAAAGATCAGCATTTCTTATACGCTAAACTTCGCGCAATAGAGACCCGAAGATGGGTTGTGCGTTCAGCAAATACGGGTATATCCGGTTTTATCAATCAGCGTGGCGATGTGGTTAAAGAATCTAAATGGTGGACACGTGATGCATTAAAAATGGATATCAATCTGAATGATGAAATCACCTCCTATGTAAAAAGCGGAGATATCATCGCGCAGCTATTAAGCATCATCGGAATTATATTAGCCCTGTTTATACCATACAATACATTCTTCAAAAAGAAAGCTGAATTAAAACCATAAAGAAGTTTATCCTCCAAAATAAAGCAACACCTGTTTTCTTCGCCATTTTTCAGAAGGGAAAAATGCATGTCAGAAAACAGGTGTTGCTTTATTTTTTAATCAGATCATCTCACACCAAACTGTATAAACAAGGAGCTGATCTGCAAAGCCTAGAACAGTCTAATTTAACACAGAAAAGGTAAAGCGCCCTGCCTGGATCCCCCCCCTATGAGTATACTTAAAAAAATGCTATCCCTGTTTTCTGACATGCATTCTTCTTTTTCAGAAGAATGGCGAAGAAAACAGGGATAGCATTTTTTTAGGAGACGATCCCCCTAAAACTTACGCTAAGTACTTACCCACAATCGGCATCCTGCGTCCCATACCAAATGCCTTTGGAGAAACCCGCAAAATCGGTGGTGTCTGGTAACGCTTAAACTCCGCCGCATTTACCATTTTAATAATGCGCCTAACCAACGCCTCATCATAGCCCAGAGCAATTATAGCCGTAGAACTTTTCTTAAGTTCAATAAACTGGTATAATATCGCATCCAGCGTATCGTAATCCGGTAAAGAATCAGAATCCTTTTGTCCCGGTCTTAACTCTGCTGACGGTGGTTTAACAATTGTATTTTCGGGAATAACCTCTCCATCCTTATTAATATAATGTGCAAGTTCATAGATCTGCGTTTTATACACATCACCAATCACCCCAATCGCACCGCACATATCACCATATAACGTACCGTATCCTACTGCACATTCGCTTTTGTTCGACGTGTTCAGTAAAATATAGCCAAACTTATTAGACATTGCCATTACCACAATCCCCCTGCTCCTCGCCTGGATATTCTCTTCCGTCAGGTTAAAAGATAAACCCGTAAAAGCGTTCGCCATCATGCTATCAAAAGCATCCGCAGCTTCTTTTATAGGAATAATTTCATGTTTACAACCAAAGTTCTCTACTAAATCCAACGCGTCTTTTATAGAATGATCTGAAGAGTATTTAGAGGGCATCAGTACCGCCATTACATTTTCCGGCCCGAGTGCGCGGCAAGCCAGTGCACAAACGATTGCGGAATCTATCCCGCCCGACAACCCCAGTACTGCCTTAGAGAATCCTGATTTCCGGAAATAATCCTGTATGCCCATTACCAGTGCATCATGGATTTGCTCAATGTCAGACACAGCCTTATAAGTAACAGGGCTGTATCCCTCAATTTGCTTTCCGTTGAGCGTATATGTCCTTAAATGCTCCTTAAAATAAGGCATTTCATCCAACAGGTTACCCTCTTTGTCATACACCAGTGAGCCACCATCAAAAATAATCTCTGTCTGCGCCCCAACCTGGTTCACATATAGCAATGGTAAATGGTATTTCTTCGCATTATCGGCCAATACTGTCCTGCGTTCATCATCATGCTGATAAGAAAACGGAGAAGCCGCAATATTGATCATTACGTCAGGTTTTTGCGTAATCAGCACATCCATCGGATTAGAAATATATAAAGGATTGTTATTGATATTCCACAGATCTTCGCAGATCGTCAATGCAATTCTAGTCCCCTGAAAATCTATACACTCAAATTCGTTGGCAGGTTCAAAATAGCGGTACTCATCAAACACATCATAATTTGGAAGCAGTGCCTTTCTGGTTACCGCTTTTACCTCGCCATTTTCAATGAAGTATGCTGCATTGTACAGATCTTTTCCAGCTGGGGCATTATTCCTGACCGGCAGACCAATGATACACGCAATGCCGATACAATGGCCGGCAATCTCTTTTGCCGCATCCTCACATAGTGAAATGAACTCATCAAACTCAAGGAAGTCTCGGGGAGGATAACCACATACAGCCAGTTCGGCAAACACAACAAGGTCGGCCCCATCAGCTTTTGCTAAAGCAATATGCTCAATTATTTTTTTTGTGTTGTGCTCAAAATTACCAATATGGTAGTTAAGCTGCGCTAATGCTATCTTCATGATCTGCTAAAAGAATACCCCAAAATTTATACCCAGATAGTGATTCTTCACGCTCCTGTTTTTATCATCAGAAATATCAGTAAACCCGTTGTTAAAGGTTAATCCGGTAGTTACACTTGTATTTTTTGCTACATCATACTCTACGCCCCCGCCAATGATCAATCCGGCACGATAAAAATTAATATCTTTTTTGATATGTATATCATCATAAAGCACCTTTCCGGCAAGGGTAACATCCTGTCTTGCACCAATATTAAAATCATTGGAAAGTCCGAATTGCCCATACCAGCGTACATCGCCGATTTTCTCGGTTTTCAATTTCAAAGTCAGCGGGATCTCTACATATTGCAGCATATACTTTAGATCATAAGCCGTAGTAGTTGGATAGAGCGATGCATTATGGTAAGGGCTGGGATCAAGCTCTGTGCTTTTACCATTTATAGTCGTTATGGTTAACCCTGTAGTAAAACTATAATTCTCCGCAAAATTGAAATCGGCCATCAGACCATAAGAAAAGCCCAGATTGACACCATTACTTTTGCCGGTTTCCGGCTTTACCCATCCAAGAGTTGGATGCGCTGTTAAACCTAACCTGAATCCATAATAAGGTTCAGAATTATATTGTGCAAATGCACTGCCGGTTAGAAATGTCAATAGTAGTCCTGTAAATATCTTTTTCATTCTTTTCAGTTTTAAATTCTTAGGAATTTGTGTAAGCCATACCGCTTATTTTTTGGCATCAGCTTATGCTGGTTTCCTGCCTGATCTGTTTATATTTGTTATAAATGACATATAACGTAAAACATCCCCAAATTTATCTAATTTTTCTGTGTGTAGTTACATTTTTTTCCTGTAAACAGGGTAATAAACCCGATGTGGGAGATATAAAAATAGACATCAAAATCCAAAGATTCGACCGTGATCTGTATGCAGGTAAGAATAAAGACATTACGCAGACAGATCTGCTGCTCAAAAAAAAATATACTACTTTTTATGATGATTATGTACACCGGATGGTCGGGGATGTGAGTTATAGTGATGAAGAAATCCTGTCCACCCTCTACAAAGACCAGGCTTATACAGATCTTAACCAGGAAGCCGACAGCGTCTTTAAGGACATGGGAACTCTGGAGAAAAACCTTACGCAGACCTTTAAATACATTAAATATTATTACCCGGAAAGTAAGGTTCCCCAATTTATATCTTTTGTATCCGGCTTTTCTGTACAGACCCCGATCGGGAATGATTATATGGGGATAGGGCTGGACATGTTCCTGGGCAGTAACAGCAAATTTTACCGGGCAATTGTGAAAAGCGTACCGCTGTATTTATCGCGCAGATTTACACCGGAATATGTAGTTCCGCGTTTAACTGAAACTTATGCAAGGGAAGAATTGTTCCACAGCCGTGATGAAAACCGTTCGCTGCTTACCAAGATAGTAGAGAATGGAAAGATACTTTATTTTATGGACCAGGTGCTGGATGATAAGGTAGCAGATTCAATTAAAATTGGCTATACCGACAAACAATTGGCCTGGTGCAAGGCGTATGAAGGGGATATATGGGCATACTTTGTACAGAACAGCCTGCTGTTTGAAACTGATTTTCAAAAAATCCAGATGTACGTCAGTGAAGCACCTTTTACGCCCGGTATAGGAGAAAAAAATGAGTCGGCCCCAAAGCTTGGTATCTGGATTGGCTGGCAAATGGTAAAAAAGTATATGAAAGAGAATTCAAATGTTACCTTGCAGCAGCTGATGGCAGAACAGGATGCGCAAAAGATCCTGAATGCGTCTAAGTATAAACCTAAAATGAAGTAAAACACAGCTATGGCGAAAGTAGGAATTGTACTATCAGGAGGAGGAATAAGAGGAATTGCGCATTTGGGTGTACTAAAAGCATTAATCAACGCAGGCATTAAGATCAGCCATATCAGCGGCACGAGTGCAGGTTCCATTGCCGGTGCTTTTTACGCGTCAGGAATTGATCCCGAAGAGGGACTGGAGATTTTTATGCGGACCAAATTATTGCGCTTTATCCGCCCTGCGGGTTCGCTGGGGCTGGTCAGCATTGAACATACTTCTACACTTTTGAAAAACTTTTTTCCGGAAGACAGGATTGAAGATCTAAAAATACCGCTGACCATAGCGGCTACAAATTTCAGTGAGGGTAAAATTGTTTATTTCAAGAAAGGACCACTGATCAAATCCATACAGGCATCATGCTGTATCCCGGGAATATTCAGGCCAATTACAATCGACGGACAATTATACGTGGATGGCGGTATATTGAATAACTTTCCTGTTGAACCTTTAATGAGCGACTGTGACTTTATTATCGGATCTTCCTGCAATCACTTAAAGCCTATAACCAGCGTTACGAACATTACTTCATTGATGGCTCGTGCCGGATTAATGACAGTAAATAAGGATATGGAGCAAAAAGCGGCGTTCTGTAATATATTAATTGAACCTAAAGGAATGGGCGAAATCAGTACGTTTGATATGAAAAAAGCAGAAACGATCTATTGGCTGGCCTACGAAGAAACTTTAAAAACGATCCGGAATAATGAGCAGATCAATAACCTGCTCCATCCTAAAACACCCTAAACCGTAACTTTTAAAGCGATCAGATCATCGCCTTCCAATACAGGAATGGCTGTACAAACATCCAGCTGCAGACAGAAGCTGATGTCCTCTTCGATGTTCAGCGCCATCATACGGTGACTGTGGGCAGATTTACCGATGTATGCCCTTAAGTTATCTTTAGCCATCAGGTATAGGTCTTCCGCAGCAACACCAGCATCATCAAAGTGGGTAAACAGAGAACGGAGTTGGTGCACTACCGCACCTGCAAAGATGGTATCTTCCAGGTTAAACTGATCTTTCCATCCGGCGCAAAGCAATAATACATCTTTATCCTGCGTTTTTAACCAGTCGCACAAAGCGCTAAGGTTCAAAAAGGCACCGATCACAACCTGGCTAGCGCGTTTCCTCGCCAGATGTAGTGCTTTCGTACCATTTGTGGTAGTCAGCACGACAGTTTTACCAGACACCTTTTCTGCAGTATAAGAAAACGGGGAATTACCGAAGTCATAGCCTTCAACTACTTCCCCGTTTCGCTCTGCTGCCAGTAAAAAACCTTTATCTGCGTAATTCAGGCAGTCTTCCACCTGAGCTACAGGAATGATTGCCTGCGCCCCGTTATCTATTCCATAAACAATGGAAGAAGTTGCTCTCAAAATATCGATAACAACAACAATGCTATTTTCAATAGCGTATAAATCAATCAGAGCGGGAGTCAGGCAAACTTCTATTTTTCTTTGCATATAAAGGAGAACGACAGGTTACTTATAAAAAGGGAATTTTACAATTTTAGCTTTAATATCATTATTACGGATACGGATAAAAATCTCTGCACCTTCTTTAGAACTGGCTTTGTTTACATAACCCATTCCAATTGCTTTCTGCAAAGAAGGAGACTGTGTACCTGAAGTTACTTTTCCGATCACATTACCAGCTTCATCAACAATCTCGTAGTCATGACGTGGAATACCGCGGTCAATCATTTCAAAACCTACCAGTTTACGTTGAACACCAGCTTCTTTCTTAGCTAACAAAGCTTCAGAATTGGTAAACACTTTAGTAAATTTAGTCACCCAGCCTAAACCAGCCTCAATTGGACATGTAGTATCATCAATATCATTTCCATATAAACAGAAACCCATTTCTAAACGTAACGTATCCCTTGCACCTAAACCAATTGGCTTAATGTTAAAAGAAGCTCCAGCTTCAAAAACAGCATCCCATACTTTCTCTGCATGTTCATTATCACAATAAATCTCAAAACCGCCTGCACCAGTATAACCAGTTGCAGAAACTACTACATTATCTACACCGGCAAAAGTACCCTTAGTAAAAGTATAGTATTCCATAGAGGCCAGATCGATTTCTGTTAGGCTCTGTAAAGCTTCAGCAGCTTTAGGACCCTGAACTGCTAATAAAGAAGTTTTATCAGAAATATTGTGCATCTCTACATCTTTTGTATTGAACTTCTGAATCCAGTTCCAATCTTTTTCTATGTTTGAAGCATTTACAACAAGCATATACGTTTTCTCATCTATTCTGTAGATCAGCAAATCATCAACAATACCGCCATCTTCGTTTGGAAGATAAGCATACTGCACTTTACCATCATATAATTTCGAAGCATCATTACTGATCACACGCTGGATTAAATCCAATGCGTTTTCACCTTTAAGGATAAACTCGCCCATATGGCTTACATCAAAAACACCCACAGCTTTTCTAACTGTAGCATGCTCTGCATTGATGCCTTCATATTGAACGGGCATATTGTATCCTGCAAATGGTACCATTTTGGCACCTAATGAAATATGTTTGTCTGTTAATGCGGTATTATTCATGCGTTATTGCTCTTAAAATTGTGGGCAAAAGTACATAAAATTTATCCATTTACTAATCGATGATACACATTGAGCATCCTTTCCGAAATCACAGAAAGATTATGGTCGCGCTCTACAGTTCTGCGTGCATTTTCGCCGATTTCGCGCCACCGGTTAGGATGTGTAACACATTGCAGGATACAGCGGTAAAACTCATCCGGAGTATCTGCAATAAGGATATCCTTGCCATTTTCGTAATTGAGACCTTCTGCAGCATAGGTAGTCGCAATCACACATTTTTTCATGGCCATCCCTTCAATGATTTTTACCCGCATACCACTGCCAGAAAGTAGAGGAACGATCATGATCGCTTTAGAATTCATGAACTCTACCGCATCAAAAACTTCCCCCTCTACCACAAGGTTATCTGAATCGTAATCATAAAAATGCTGCTGCATAGCTTTACCCGCAATATAAAAACGGAGTTCACTATTCAGTTTCTCTATATCCGGCCAAATCTCATCGATAAACCATTCCAGCCCTTCTTTATTTGGCCGCCAATCCATCGCACCAAGGTGAAACAAAGTCGGGAAACTCGTCTTTTTAGGATCGATCACATATTTTTCGAAGTCCAGCGCCACGGGAAAAACATCAAGGCATGTTTCGCAGCCAAAATGAAGAATACTTTGCCGGTCGGGCTCACTAATCGCAAAAATCTGGTGAAATCGGTTGATCTGTTCCGTTTCATAAACTTTTAACCTGCGTGCTAAAAATTGGAGGTAACGTCTTCTCGGGGTAAAACGCTCAGAATTTGCAAGGCGCTCCCATACATCAAATACAATATTATGTGCACGATAAATCAACTTGGCTTTACTGTTATTTTTTACCACTTCAAGGTAAGGAACAACGAACAGCCCCTCAAACTGGATGATATCAAACTCATTTTCGTGTAAAATATTTTCCAGCATTTTTGCGGCATCGTCATCGTAAAAACGCGAAACATTATAAGATTCATTAGAGAAGATATTGAAAAATGCACCCCATAAATTAACTTCGGTATCCAGATCAAACGAATGGAACCTGATCTGCTCAAATACCGGATCGTAAATATCATCTACATCTACACGATGTTTATTGGTATTGATACTGAACAAAGTAATCTCCACCCCCAACTTTAACAATCCTTTGATCGTATTATAAACTACGATAGGATAGCCACTATTGGGAGGAAAGGGAACCCGGTTGCTGAGGATCAGTGTTTTCAATAAGGTGAAAATACAAATTATAGTGCACTATCTGAAACAAGAAAAACATCAGGATCACTTATGGCAAAAGTTTTACGATGATATGGAGTAAGTCCGTGCAGTAAGGCTGCAGAACGGTGTACTTTGGTAGGATATCCTTTATTTTGTTTCCACTGATATACGGGATATTCATTCGCCAGGTTATCCATGTATTCATCCCGATGAGTTTTCGCCAATACAGAAGCAGCAGCGATGTTTAAATACTTCCCGTCACCTTTCACAATACAGCTGTGCGGAATATCAGGGTAAGTTTTAAAACGGTTCCCATCAATACTCAGGTACTTTGGCTGGATCTTTAATTGTTCTATCGCCCGGTGCATGGCCAGAAAAGAAGCGTTTAGGATATTGATCTCATCGATCTCATTATTATCCACAGCAGCTACAGCCCAGGCGATAGCTGCTCTTTCTATAACAGGCCGCAATGCTTCGCGCTGCTTATGGGTTAGTTTTTTAGAATCGTTCAGCTCCCCGGCAACAAAATCTGCCGGCAGGATTACAGCAGCCGCAAAAACAGGTCCGGCCAAACAGCCCCTTCCAGCTTCATCACAGCCTGCTTCTAAAAATTCCAGTTGATAACAGTTCAGTAACATCCGGCTAATTTAAGAAAAAATGATTTTTATACGGTAACACTTTGAGATTTAACATCAAATGCATCCCGTAGTCCGATAGCCATCAGGTTAAATGCATATACGCTTAACATGATTGCCATGCCAGGCAATATGGCAAGATAAGCGGCATCCATAACGATGTAGCCATAGTTTTCTTTTATCATACTTCCCCAGCTGGGCATAGGCGGCTGGGATCCAAAACCAAGAAAGCTTAGGCCAGTTTCCAATAAAATTGCAGCTGCGAAGTTGGCAGAGGCAATCACCAAAACAGGGCCCGCAATATTAGGGAGGATATGTTTGATGAGAATCCTTGAGGCAGAAAACCCCAATGCTTTAGCGGCTTCTACAAATTCCGCTTCTTTGATAGCCATTACCTGTCCGCGGACAAGCCTTGCGACATCTACCCATGTAGATAGACCGACAGCAATAAATATCTGCCAGAACCCCTTTCCTAAAGCAAAAGAAATTGCAATAACCAATAACAGGGATGGTAACGACCAGATAACATTCATTAACCAGCTGATAGCGGAATCGGTTACTCCTCCGAAATAACCTGCCATCGCACCCAGGCTAACCCCGATACTCATGGAAATAATTACGGCTAATAAACCTACAGAAAGTGACACCCGTATTCCCAGGATCAGGCGGCTCAGCAAATCCCTTCCATAACCGTCAGTTCCCAGCCAAAAGGTTTGCTGGTAAATGCTGGCTGCAACAAATGCCGCAGGATTATTGCCCGCCGCATAAATAGTCTCTACAGCTTCTTCATCGTCTCCCAGGTATTCCCTGACAATCAGTTTGTGGCCAGAAATTTTATATGACGTGATGGGTAAACTTTTAAAATCTGCTTCCTGACCGTAAAGCATTTTCTCCAGGAAGTTGACTTTAGTAATGTGCGAATTATGACTAATGATCAGAAACTGAAAAGAACGTCCGGGTTTTTTATTGCTTAACTGCAGGTGCATGGTATTTGCCATCGGAGTCTGATCAGGAGTAATCAGGTAACCCAATATCCCCATTAATATCAGCAACAGAATAAAGATCAGTCCCCCAAATGCGGGTTTGTTTCTTTTAAACCGCTTCCATATTCTTTGCTCGGCACTGTTATTTTTCTCCATTAGTTAACCATTCTGCCCTTCCAGTTGTATTTACCGGAGTTGCCGGCTATACCAATATAGATAATATAAAGTACATGAAAAACATTAAGTAAGGGCAGCAGCACCAGCAGACGTCTTCTTTTTGCAAAACCAGTTACATCGACCAGAAAAATAAACTCTATAGCGATCTTCAAAAGGAGTTGGATCAATACCACCATCAGGTAACCGGGAAGAAAAATTGCAGTGATCAGGTTAAGCAGTATACTCAGGTTAAAGCACCAGATAAATACACCGAGAACAATGATAGATTTATTCTTATACCGGGTACTCTTAGATGCCCAGCGTTTGCGTTGCTGCAAAAACTCCCCGAGATTCGGCTTTGCATGTGTATAAACAATAGCATCACGGTTTTTCAGAAATCCGATCTGGTTGTCGTAACGCGCAGCAATTTTATGCAATAGCAGTTCATCATCTCCCGAAGCAAGGTCGTCGATACCCTGGAAACCGCCTACTTCATAAAAGGCTGCTTTTTCATAAGCCAGGTTAGCACCATTGCAGGTAGAAGGCTGGTTGTTTCCTATAGTAGAAGCTCCTAAACCAATGAGGTAAAGAAACTCGAGCGACTGTGACCTTTCGAAGAAACTTTTTTCTTCATCATAAGCCACTGGCGAAGAAATCATTTTATAGTTTTTTTCTTCATAATAAGCAACAATCGTTTTTAGCCAGGTTTTGCCCATGCGGCAGTCGGCATCTGTAGTGATGATCAGGCTTCCGGTCGACTGGCCAATGGCGGTTTGAATTGCTTTTTTCTTATAAGAGTTTAGCGCACGGTCTTCTTTCAGCGAAATCAGTTTAACTCCCTGCGCTGCATAAGACCTCAGCACCTCTGCAGTATTATCCGTAGAATGGTCATCTATAAATATAATCTCTGTTAACGCTTTATTATAATCCTGCGCCAGCAATGCTTCTATCGTCCGGTGAATGCTTTCCCCTTCATTTCGTGCAGCTATGATAATTGATACCGCTGTACTGCCGATGCTTTTCTGGTATAAAAACGGGATCAGCTTATGCCATCCTCTTATAAATCCGAAAACAACGAACAGGTAAACCAGGGTTAAAAAGCCAGATAGGTAACTAGCGACGGTGAGTACTTCCAAAAAAATTTAATTTAAAAACGAAATAAGAGCCTAATATAGCAGGAATAATAATATTTATCAGCCAGATGCTAGCTGTGCATGCAATAACTGCAACATCCAGTTTGGTCACAAAGCTAAAAAAATATGATGCAGTTGCACTCCTTACACCGATATCAAAAAGATCCAGGGAAGGCAAAGTAGACTGCACAAAGAATAAAATACAAACCATCATCAGGATATCCAGGTAATGGATATCAGGGATTAGCCAGTAGAACATGATAAAATACTGGGTACTGAAAACTACATAACGGGCCAGACAGAACATCAGGATCTTAAACAATTCTTTCTTCTGATATCTGCCCAGGATACTATAAAACTTTTTATATTTCCGCGTAAAACGCATCGACAGTAATAAACCATTTAGCCAGCGTATATTGAAAAAAAAGATCAGGAAAAACAAGCAGAACATCACCGAAAGTGCAATTAGTGCATAAGTAAGCCGATAATCCAGCGGCACAAACCGGTAAATAAAAATACAAAGCGCTATTGCACCGAAAATATTGGTCAGCACCATCTGGCCGATATTTCCAACAGCCATTGCCACAATTCCGATTATCCTGCGTTTTGGAGACAGAAAAAACACCCTCCCCCCATACTCACCAATCCTGTTGGGTGTAAATATGGCCCAGGTTAAACCACAAAAAACAGATTCTACCGACTGCCAGATACTTAACTTTTCGATTTGCCTTAACAACCTTTTCCACTTAAAAGCTTCAAGTCCCCAGTTTACCAGCATCAATAAAAGTACAACCGAAATCACTCCGATAATCTCTTCTTTTGGTATCCCCGAAATGATATTGCGGAAATCTTTCAGGTTATTATTGGTAACCAGCTTTTTATAAATAAACCAAAATGCAAAGACGACTATTGCTACTTTTAAAACATTGGAAAATATATTTTTATATCTAGATATCAATTGATCGTTGCTTTTATTTCATGCAAATATGCTTAATATTGTTCTATGTTGACGGGAAAAAAGGAAAGGGTAATTATGGGCATAGATCCAGGTACCGCGGTGATGGGATACGGCGTGATTCTGGAAAAGGGAAGTAAGATCGAACTGATCGCAATGGGGGTTGTGAAAATGGATCATATGGATGACCATTTTTTGAAACTACAGCGAATCTTCTCTAAAACTGTAGGGCTGGTAGATGAATACAAACCTGATATTGTTGCATTGGAAGCGCCATTTTACGGAAAAAACATCCAGGTAATGCTCAAATTAGGAAGAGCACAGGGGATATGTATGGCCGCTGCCCTCTCAAGGGATATTCCAATATGTGAATATGCACCAAGAAAGATCAAACAGTCGATTACAGGGAACGGGAGTGCCGGAAAAGAACAGGTAGCAGCGATGCTGCAGCGTTTATTGAATTTCAAAGAGACCCCTGAGTTTCTCGATGCAACCGATGGTCTGGCTGTCGCAGTATGCCATTCATTTCAACGGGTATCCGCTACAGGTAGTGGTAAATCATATTCAGGATGGGATGCCTTTGCGAAAGACAATCAGAAAAGATTAAAGTAAAAATATTAAAAGAAAAAGCCTTCCATCGCATAGTTGCAATGGAAGGCTTTTTCTTTTAATATATTTTTAAAACTAGGAACCTAGTATTTTGAATACTCCTTTAATAGCTATAAATGCACCAATGAACAAAATAATCCATGATACCAATGATAAAATGGTAGAATCAAATGCAAAACGCAGATAAACCCCTACAAGGCTTACAACTACTCCTGCAATGATTAATTTATATATCGCTGGTTCATTAGCATTTTGCATGCTTTTAGTATTGTGTTTTGGCGTTTGCTCCATTGTCTTATTTTTAAATTCTCTTGCAAAATTAATATTATTTCAACAAAAAAGGCACGATCATAAGAGAAATTATTCATTAATAACCTTTTAATCCCTCGATCCGCTGTATCGATTTTTCTTTTTCATTCAGATGTTCTCCTTTATAGATCAATTTTTCCCAATCACCATACATCGGGTTTGGCAAAACGATGAAATGTGTACCAAATTCTGCCTGTAGCCTGTTCACCTCATCTTGTGTGTTTTTACCCTCTCTGTAAAAGACATTAGAGAAATCACTTAAATTATCTCCGCAAAGCAGCAGTATATTATATTTCTGCAATACTTTCTGCCTGCGGGGCTCCTTATCTGAGGTGGTAGTTTTAACAATCAGATGCGCTTCATCTGCGAAAGGGAAGCCCAGGCGTTGTAAGTTGCTTAAAGTACCCATATAATCTGCCTGATCGCGGTTAGTAATATAAAATGTCTCTACTTGTTTGGATTGTGCATACTTTAAAAAAGATAAAGCCCCGGGGACTGTGTCAGCCGCTCCTTTACTAGTCCACACTACCCAGTCTTTCGCGGCAAAACTCACACCTTTTTTTAGCTCATAACCCTGAAATGCAGAATTATCAAGCACAGTTTCATCAATATCTACCACTACGCAATTAGGCTTGCCTGCGGGAATATGTGTTAATCGGTCGTTTAAAGACAGTCTGGCAAAATTATAAGCCTGAAAAGACAATGCCCTATATTCTCCGGAATGCTGTTGCCAGGCAATAGCTATGGCATAATCATTAGCAGGAGAAGAAGTACTTTGGGCCAACAGACCAAAAGGGAATATAAAACCTAAAAATATAGGAAGAAGGGTCTTTTTCATAGGGAAACTAATTATCTTTTTATCAAGCTAACGATACAAAAATAGCTATTCGGGATAGCCGCATCGTGTTTTTAATGTAAAAAGGCCGTTGTCTTGCGACAGCGGCCTTTTCAGTATCAATAGGATCAGTTAGATTATCCGTTCAGTGCAGCTGCACCACTTACAATCTCTGAAAGTTCTGTAGTAATCGCAGCCTGACGTGCCTGGTTGTAAGAAAGTTTTAACGCTTTCAATAACTCACCTGCATTTTCAGTTGCCTTATCCATTGAAGTCATCCTTGCACCATGTTCTGCTGCATGAGAATCTAAAACCGCTTTGTATAACTGGATTTTAATCGACTTAGGAATTAATTCCTTAACAATTTCCTCTTGTGAAGGCTCCAATATATAGTCAATCTGGTGTTGTTTCACTTCTTCCTTAGTCGCTTCAGCTTTTGGCAAAGGCAACAACTGTTCTGTTGTTAAAATCTGAACAGCAGCATTTTTAAAACGGTTATAAACCAATTCTACCTTATCATAGTCACCGTTTTTAAATCCGGCCATGATCGCATCCGTAATTTTAGTTACGTTTCCAAATGTCAAGTCAGCATATACACCACTGTTGTTACCAACTACAGTATAACTTCTCTTTTCGTAAAAATCCTGTGTTTTTTTACCGATAGAAAGAATGCTCACCTTACCATTTTTATATTGCTCGCTGTATTTTTCTGCAATCAGGTTATTTGCTGCTTTAATCACATTCATGTTAAAAGCACCAGCTAAACCACGGTTTGAAGAAACCACAACAATTAAAACTTTGTTGGGCTCACGTTCTTCAATATATGGGGATGAAGATCCTTCCAGGTTGGCAGAAAGATTCCCTAAGATCTCTTTAAGCTTCGTAGCATACGGACGTAACTGTACAATAGCATTGGTTGCACGCTTCAGCTTTGCTGCCGAAACCATTTTCATGGCTTTGGTAATCTGCTGTGTAGACTGCACCGATGTTATACGAATTCTTACTTCTTTTAAATTAGCCATTCTTTTTTAATCTTCTTCCTTTTTTAATTAGTATTTACCTGATAGTTCTTTCGCTACAGTTTCTAATACTGATGTAATTTCATCATCCAATTTACCTGCTTTTAAGGCAGCTAAAGTTTGTGGGTGACGTAATTCCAATTGTTGTAAATATTCAGCTTCAAATTCTCTTACTTTATTTACAGGAACTGAACGCATCAGGTTTTTTGTACCAATATAAATGATCGCAACTTGTTTCTCTACAGACATTGGGGAGAACTGACCTTGTTTTAAGATCTCAACGTTTCTTGATCCTTTATCTAATACAGATTTAGTAGCTGCATCAAGGTCAGATCCGAATTTAGAGAAAGCCTCTAACTCACGGTATTGAGCCTGATCTAATTTCAACGTACCAGCAACCTTTTTCATTGACTTGATCTGTGCGTTACCACCAACACGTGATACCGAGATACCTACGTTGATCGCCGGACGAACACCTGCGTTAAACAAGTTAGATTCTAAGAAGATCTGTCCGTCAGTAATCGAAATTACGTTAGTTGGGATATATGCAGAAACGTCACCAGCCTGAGTCTCAATAATTGGTAATGCAGTTAATGAACCTCCGCCTTTAACGATTCCTGTTAATGATTCAGGAAGATCGTTCATCGCCTGTGCGATGTCATCGTTAGAGTTAATTTTTGCTGCACGCTCTAATAAACGACTGTGCAGGTAGAAAACATCTCCAGGATATGCTTCACGTCCCGGTGGGCGACGAAGTAATAATGAAACTTCACGGTAAGCTACAGCTTGTTTTGAAAGATCATCATAAACGATCAATGCAGGACGACCTGTATCACGGAAGTACTCACCAATTGCAGCACCAGCGAATGGAGCATAAAATTGTAATGGAGCCGGGTCTGCGGCAGAAGCTGAAACTACTACTGTGTAAGGCATTGCACCGTTCTCTTCTAAAGTACGAACAACGTTTGCCACAGTACTTGCTTTCTGACCACAAGCAACATATATACATAAAACAGGCTGACCTGCTTCATAAAATTCTTTTTGATTGATAATGGTATCGATACATACAGCACTTTTACCTGTCTGACGGTCACCAATAACCAATTCACGCTGACCACGTCCGATCGGGATCATTGCATCGATAGCTTTGATACCTGTTTGTAATGGTTCAGTAACTGGCTGACGGTAAATTACTCCAGGAGCTTTACGTTCGATCGGCATTTCGTAGGTCTGGCCAACAATTGGTCCTTTACCATCGATAGGCTCACCTAATGTATTTACTACACGACCTAACATACCTTCACCAACTTGAATAGAGGCAATTTTTTTAGTACGTTTAATCGTATCGCCTTCTTTGATCGTGCTGTATGGGCCTAATAAAACCACACCAACATTATCTTCTTCAAGGTTCAAAACGATACCTTGCAAGCCGTTTTCAAATTCAACTAATTCACCTGATTGAACTTTAGTTAAACCATAAACACGGGCAATACCATCACCCACTTGTAATACGGTACCTACTTCTTCAAGTTCGGCTTCTGATTTAAAGCCCGACAATTGTTGTCTTATAATTGCCGATACTTCATCTGGTCTTACCTCTACCATAATTTTATATTATTTCTTTTGTAATTCAGTATATAATTATTAGCCTTAAACCACGCCGTGGCTTAGTTCTTTTTTAAGTTTATTTAAGCTGCCGGCAATACTAGCATCAAATTGCTTATCGCCAACCTTAAGAATAAAGCCACCGATTAGTTTTTCATTCAGCTTTTCTTTAATGATCACCTCTTTTGCGCCAATCTCTTTTTTAACTATCGCAATGATTTCGGTTTTGTTAGCCTCCGTAAGTGCTGTAGCTGAAGTTACTTCTGCAGTTACAATCCCTTTGATCACATTATATTGTCTGGTAAATGCTTTTGCAGTATCAAATAAAATTGCAGCACGGCCTTTACTCACAACCAGTTTCAGATAAGATTTGGTAATCGCATGAACGCTTTTATTGAAGATTGCTTCCAGGATCGAATATTTTTTATCCAAAGGAATAACCGGATTTTCCAGAATAGTCTCCAGCTCACTGTTTTCTTCAATCACCTGCTCAATAAGAACCATATCATTTCTGATCTCTTCAAAAGCATTCTGCTCTATAGAAAGGTCGATTAATGATTTGGCGTATCTTGATGCTGCTTTATTTTCTGACATTTTCGTTTTAATTTGTTGGCAGGGAATTAGTTCAATTCAACATCTTTCAAAAGATCAGCAACAAAATCCTGTTGCTTCGCTTTATCAGCTAACTGATTGCGCAATACGCGCTCAGCGATATCAATTGACAATGATGAAACCTGATTTTTCAATTCAGCTAAAGCAGCTTTCTTTTGATTTTCAATTTCAATTTTTGCTTTTTCAATTAATTTGACGCCTTCAGCATGTGCCTGATGTTTTGCCTCATTAACTATAGAATCTTTTAATGTTTTTGCTTCCTTAAGGATCAAATCTCTTTCTGCACGGGCTTCTTTCATAGATTCCTCGTTTGCGGCAGCTAAACGTATCATTTCCTGTTTTGCTAATTCAGCTCTGTTTAAAGCTTCATCAATTGTGTGCTCACGCTCGCTGATTGCCGCTAAAATAGGCTTCCATGCAAACTTTGCTAAAATGAACAACAACAATAGAAATGCTATCGTCTGAAAAACAACTAATCCAATTTCCGGTACTAATAATTCCATCTAGGTATATATATGTAAATCTTTATTTCTTAAACAATAGAATGTACTTTGTAGCAATCCTACAAAGTACATTACCATTTTTAGTTACACTAATGCAACTACTACCGCGAAAAGAGCAACTGCTTCAACGAATGCAGCAGCGATCAACATCGCAGTTTGAATTTTAGAGGCTGCTTCTGGTTGACGAGCGATACCTTCCATAGCAGAGCTACCGATTTTTCCGATACCCATACCTGCGCCGATAGCGGCTAATCCAGCTCCAATTGCAGCAATACTTCCTGTAATCATGATTCTATATATTAATTGTTAAAAATTCTAATTAGTGGTGTTCTTCTATCGCCATTCCAATGAAAAGCGCAGATAAAATTGTAAAAATAAAAGCCTGGATGAACGCAACCAATAACTCAATACCATAGATAAACAAGGCAAAAGGAACTGATACGAACGAAACAAGATAAGAGTTGAATACGAAAATCAAACCAATCAGCGCCAGTACCAAAATGTGACCTGCAGAGATGTTTGCAAATAAACGTATAGCAAGGGCAATAGGTTTAGTGAAGATACCAATGATCTCTACCGGTACTAACACTATGTACAACCACCATGGCACGTCTGGCGTAAAGATGTGTCCCCAGTAGTATTTGTTACCGTTAGTCACAACCATAATAAAAGTAATGGATGCAAGAACAACAGTTACTGCAATATTTCCTGTTAAGTTGGCTCCTCCCGGAAGGAAAGGAACTAAACCAATCATGTTGTTAAACCAGATAAAGAAAAACACAGTTAAAAGGTAGGGCATAAAACGCTCATACTTGTGGCCAAGGTTTGGTTTAGCGATATCATCACGAACAAAAAGGATGATCGGTTCTAACCATGATTGTAATCCTTTAGGCGATTTTCCTTTGCGGACTTTATATCCGTTAGCTACTTTAAGGAACACAGCAAGGATAACTACGATAGAGAGTAATAACGTACATACGTTCTTAGTCATCGAAAAATCTAAAGGACGTGCATTTTTCACATGGTGAGCTTCGTCTACTTCAACATACTGTCCGTGCTCATTAGCTTTTTCAGAAGCGTAATAAATCTTCTCGTGCATTTTCACGAAGCGCTGTCCGCCTTTTTCAACAACAAGCTCCGCTTCATCATCCTGATGGAAATCAGTAGAGTTAAACGCTACTAATCCGTTTTGTGTATAAAGCATTACAGGCAAGCCGATATAATAGTCTCCTATTACATGCCAGCTATGCGAATCCGCAATGTGGTGCAAGGCAAACTTACCTAGATTAAATTTCTTCTCTGCCTCTGGTTCGGCATGAGCGGCTGCAGTTGTCTTCGAAGTGTCCTCCTGTGCGTATAACACGGGTGTTACAAAGAAAAACGCTAAAAAAAGCGTAAAAACAATAACTAACCTATTAACTTTAAATTCAAAAACGTGGCTACAATCCATTTACTGGCAGATTTTTACTATTTATTTTGGTGGCGCAAGTTACGTAACAGGGAGTATATTTCAAAGAAGCTGAACAATAAATATAAAGAAAAAAAGTTGAGGGCGAAAACTACCCCCTTTTCTTTGCTGTTCAGGCTGTAAATCAGCACAAAAGCTAAAGAAAAAATCATTTTGAGAACAATCGACCCCATAATAGCCATTACCCCGGCCTGAGGATCCATTTTAATACCGAAATAAGCAGTAATATAAGCGATATAGGTAAGTCCGCCAAGAAAGCAGAATACCAGCCAGAACTTTTTAACGAGCAATGTTACCTGCGGAAACAGGAAGGGTAAAGCATAAGCGATGCCGGCAAGCACCAATGCATAGATCAAATAATAAATTGTAAACTTCGGTATGGTCAAAACTTTTTTTTCACAAAAGTAGGAAAATTAACAGACGATCGGCACTGTTAATTCTTACTATTCAATTGTCTCACTACCTGAAAGAGAGAAACGATCACGCCAATTACACCCAGAATGGCGGTAAAAATAGCGCTGTGACTATTCCGGTATTCATCTATTTTGTATCCGGCAAATGCAAACACCCCTATTGTAGCCAGCATCTGGAACCCCATACCGGAATACTTTATAAAATTAGTTGTCTTTTTATCGTTTTCGTTGTCACTCATGTGCTTACAGCTGTTTAAAGATTATTATCTTTGGTTAGTATATGTGGCAGAATAAAATATTTTTGCGCACCTGTTTAGCTTAATTAATTTGTTGATTCAAACTACGTCATTGAAGAATCCAGCCTACTCCTCCCTGAAAATAATCTCACTTTATTTAGGAACATGCTTATTAGCAGCTTGCGGAACTCCTAAAGATACGGCAATGAGCAGGGGAATGCAAAATTTAACAGCACGCTATAATTATATATATAACTCCAACGTCATCCTCGATGATTACGAGGAAGCGCTATATGATAATTATAAGGATAACTATAATGAAATCCTTCCCGTTTACACGGCACCAGACAAATTCAGTTCCAGCACGGTACTGAGCCCTCCGGTAAATGAGAAAGCGCTGGACGCTATTATTACCAAGGCACAGGCCATCATTGCAGATAAAGCTTTCAGTAATTATATTGATGAATCTTACCTCTTAATGGGTAAAGCAAATTATCTGAAGACCTATTATTTTGTTGCGGAAGAATATTTCGATTATACCCAAAAAACATATCCTGCAAATACACCAGTGCAGATCACCGCACTCAACTGGAAAGCAAGAAGCTTAATGCAGCTAAATAACTACAAAGACGCGGCATTGGTATTGGACACGCTCTATGCGACATTGCCAATGGTAAAAAACCATAAAGCAGAGCCCCTTGCTACTATCGCCCAAATGTACATTTACCAGGAAAGGTATGACGATGCGGTTTTGATGCTGGAAAATGCGGTTAAACTGGCACCGCTGAAAAGGAACCGGATCCGTTGGACCTATATCCTGGCCCAACTCTATGAGAAACAGAAAAACTATCAGGAGGCGCTGCGCAATTATGTGAAGGTGCAAAAAAGCAATGCCGGCTTTGAGCTGTATTTTAATGCTAATTTAAACAGGATTAAAGTAGAAGGACTGATCAACGGAGAACGTTTAAACCGAAAAAAACAACTGGCGGCGCTTTTAAGGGATGATAAAACCCTGGACTATATCGACCAGATTTACTACCACATCGCAGAAAGCCATGCTGAGGATAGCAATTTCGCGGAAGCAGAAAAATATTATCAGCTGTCGATCCGTAATAGTAACCGCAATAATTATCAAAAGGGCCTGTCTTATCTTAGAATGGCCGACTTAAATTTCAAGGAGCTGAAAAACTTCCTGAAGGCTAAGCTATATTACGATAGTACAGTAACGACCCTGCCTAAATCTTATCCGGGATACGAGCAGATTGTAAAGAAAAGCCAGAACCTGGAATACCTCACCACACGATATGAAACGGTTGCTTTTGAAGATACGCTGCAATTACTGGCTAAACTGCCTGAAGAAGAACGACTGACCAGAATTCAGAGACTGACCACGCTTGTCCCCGCTCCGCTGTCAGCTACCAATACAGGAAAGGTTCAGAATGATCTTTTTCGGGATGGTGACAACAACATATCTGCACCGGCGGCTCCCAGCACCTTCTATTTCAATAATAATGCAGCTGTAAGCAAGGGTTATTCTGACTTCATCATTAAATGGGGAAATCGAAAAGCAGAGGACAATTGGCGCCAAAGCATAAAATCTTCTGCACAGACTACTGCCGAGGCGATTGCTAAAGTAGAAGATACGGCTAATGGCACAGATCAAAGTGCAGGTACTCAATCAGCCGGAAGTGATACATCAATGGCGCGCTATCTGAAAGCGATGCCACTAACGCCAGAGCTTATCACCGCATCCAATCAAAGGATAATCGATGCTTATTATGAAATTGCTAATTTTTACCAGCAGGAACTGGACGATCAGCAAGAAGCGATCAAAATTTATGAATTGATTTTAAACCGTTTTCCTGAAAACAACCACCTGGCTTCTATTTATTATAGCCTTTCCCTGGGGTACAAAAAAACCGACGCTGAGAATGCATCTAAATATCGCTCTTTAGTGCTGACTAAATTTCCACAAAGTATTTATGCGAAGACAATCCTCGATCCGGATTATTCGGCAAAACAATCTCTGGCAGAGGCGGAGGTAATTAAAAAATATAATGAGATTTTCTCCCAGTACGAAAACAAAGCATTTCCTGTTGTAATCAGCGAAGTAAATAACATTACTCATCAATTTCCAGCTAACCAGCTCAACCCGCAACTGAGCTATCTGAGAGCAATTGCTATCGGACGTACACAACAGATTGATAGCCTGACCACTGCTTTTAAAGGGATCGTGAATTTATACCCGGATGATCGATTGATTACCCCTTTGGTTAAAGACCACCTGGCGTATATCGCTTCCCATATGGAGGAATTCAGGAAAAGAAAAGTTGCCCTACCTGATTTTGATATGAACGAACCACGCTTCCTGGCTAGCGAACCCCTGCCAGCAGCCCGGCCTCCAAAACAGGTAGTAGCAGAAAAGGCCGAAATAGCAAAAGCAACTGATCCCGTTCCTGTAGCCCCGCCCGTAGCAGCAGCAAAAGTTCCTGAAACGCCCGCCGTAGCCAGTAACATTTTCAGCACCGAAATCTCTAAAGTATATTATTACGTGATTGATGTAGCAGATGCCAGTTTAACACTCAGTTCATCCCGCTTTGGCATCGGTCAGTTTAACCGTGGCAACTACGGTGATGCAGGACTTAGGCATCAATTAACAGAATTTGACAATGACCAACTGATATATGTTGGGAACTTTAGTAGTTTTGCAGAAGCAAAAAGTTACAGTGACGGGATAACCCCACAGCTAAAGCAAATCATGAAAGTTCCCGCTGGTATTTACCAAAGCTTTATCATCAGCAAGGAGAACTTCGAAAAGATTCAAAGCAAAGATCTTGTAACCAGATACTTAGATTTTTATAATAACAACTATCAAAAATGACCAAAAATATTTCAGCCGCAGAAGTAAAAAATTATAACCTTACCCTTTGGAAGATCTTTATCGGTGCGCTTATCTTATTTTCACTTTTTATTGTGGCAATTGGCTTTGGATTATTTGGTCAGCTGCCCTCTTTCAGGGATATTGAACACCCTAAAAGTAACCAGGCTACAGAAATTTTAACAGAAGACAAACGGGTATTAGGTACTTATTTTGTGCAAAACCGTTCCAATGTGTCTTATCCTGAGATCTCCCCCAATGTAATCAACGCATTGATCTCTACTGAAGATACGAGGTTTAAAGAACACTCAGGTATTGATTTTAAACGTACGTTCACTATTATTTTTTATAATTTAATTGGTAAAAAACAGGGTGCAAGTACAATTACGCAGCAGCTTGCACTAAATTTGTTTTCTGAAGAAGGCCGCCAGCGTAATTTCTTTAAACGTTTGATGCAGAAGTTCCAGGAATGGATCGTTGCAGTGAAACTGGAACGTAATTATACGAAGGAAGAGATCATCACGATGTACCTGAATACAGTTGATTTTGGAAACCAGGCTTATGGGATCAAATCTGCCGCAAGGGTATATTTCAATACTACGCCCGACCAGCTTACGGTTGCCCAGGCGTCTACTTTAGTGGGCCTTCAAAAAGGCATCACACGTTATTCCCCTACACGTAATCCGGAGCGTTCACTGGCCCGCCGTAATACCGTAATGGCCAATATGGTTAAGGAAGATATGCTGACACAGCAGGTTTTTGACGAGGAAAAAGAAAAACCCCTCGGACTTAAATTTAGTGCGGCAACGGTGAATGATGGAATTGCACCGTATTTCCGGGCGGTACTTAAAAGTGATATTAAAAAGATTTTCCTGGAACGCTCAATTTTGAAAGCAGATGGTAGTTCGTATGACCTGGACAGGGACGGCTTGAGGGTAATTACAACCATCAATTACGATATGCAGGTATATGCTGAAGAAGCACAGAAAGAAGCGATGAAAGTACTGCAGGCCCAGTTCAATAAAAGCTGGAAAGGCAAAAACCCCTTTAAAGGGAAAGAACTGCAGATTGAACAGGGTGTAAAAAGATCAGACAGATATAAAGCATTACAGCTTGAAGGAAAATCTGAGGAAGAAATTAAAGCAGATTTCAATACACCTGCCGAAATGAGCATTTTCACCTGGAGAGGAGACATCGATACGCTGATGAAACCAATTGACTCAGTTAAGTATTATAAGCTGTTGCTTAGAAATGCAATGATGGCGATGGATCCAAAAACAGGGTATGTTAAAGCCTGGGTTGGTGGTATTAATTATGAGCATTTCAAATACGACCAGGTAAAAATGGGAACAAGACAGGTTGGCTCTACTGCTAAGCCATTCACCTATTCTGTAGCAATTGACAATGGTTATTCCCCATGTTATCAGGTATTAAATGAACCGGTTACAATTGATGTTCCCGGCGGACAACCATGGACGCCTAAATCTGGCGGGACTTTACCCGGATATATTACTCTAATGAAGGCTTTAGCTTATTCTCAGAATTATATTGCAGCCTACCTGATGAAACAAGTTGGCCCTACAGCAGTGTCTACCCTGGCAAAAAAGATGGGTATCACTTCTAATGTGCCTGCTTATCCTTCTATTGCTCTGGGAACTTTTGATGCCTCAGTATTCGATATGGTAGGTGCATACAGCGTATTTGCAAATAAAGGGATCTGGACACAGCCTACTTATATCCTTAGGATAGAAGATAAAAATGGTGTGGTATTGTTCTCACAAACGCCACAAAAACACCCTGCCATGAACGAGGAAGTTGCTTATGTGATGACCCGAATGCTGGAAGGTGTAGTTAAAAACGGATTTGGTTATCCTTTAATCAGTAAATACGGCATTAAATCTGCTGTAGGTGGTAAAACGGGAACTACGCAGAATAACTCTGACGGTTGGTTTGTGGGGATTACTCCAGACCTGGTAGCAGGGGTGTGGACAGGTTGCGAGGACCGTGCATTCCACTTTATCAATACCAACCAGGGGGAAGGTGCAAAAACGGCTTTGCCAATTTTTGGTGGTTTCCTGAAAAAAGTATATGCCAATCCTAAGTTAAAAGTTGGCCGCGGTGATTTTGAAATGCCTAAAGCTGGTGTATCTATCACTTACGATTGTAACCAATATCAACAGCAGCAAACAGACAGTACAGAATTAGATCAGAAGTTAGGGTTTTAAATGAGCGTTTTTGATCATAAAAAGGCATTAGCGGATATTCCTCACAGGCCGGGTGTTTACCAATACTGGGACCAGGAAGATACACTGATTTATATCGGTAAGGCCAAAGATCTGAGAAACCGGGTTGGATCTTATTTCAACCAAGATAACCAGATGAACGGTAAGACCAGGGTACTGGTCTCCAAAATCCGTAAAATCAGCTTTACTATTGTAGACACCGAGATTGATGCCTGGCTATTGGAAAACAGCCTGATTAAAAAGCATCAGCCGAGGTATAATATCATGCTGAAGGATGATAAGACCTATCCCTGGATTATTATCAAAAAGGAAGCTTTCCCCCGGGTATACTGGACAAGAAAGATGATAAAAGACGGATCTACTTATTTTGGCCCTTACGCCTCTGTGGGTATGATGCATACAATACTGGACCTGATTAAAGAAACTTATCCCCTGCGCACCTGTAATCTTCCGCTTTCTGAAGAGAATATCAATGCAGGAAAATTTAAAGTCTGCCTCGAATACCAGATCGGCAACTGCAAAGGGCCTTGCCAGGCTTACCAGTCGCACACCGATTATGACCAGAGTATTGAAGAAATTAAAGATATCCTGAATGGTAAAATCGGTAATGTAATTAAGGATGTGAAGCAGGTAATTAAAACTGCGGTGGAAAATTTAAATTTTGAATACGCACATCAGTATCAGAAGAAGCTGCTGGTACTGGAAAAGTATCAAAGTAAATCAACTGTAGTTAACAGCTCTATTACCAATGTGGATGTAGTTAGTATTGCCTCTGATGAGCGTTATGCCTTTGTCAACTACCTCAAAATTATGAATGGCAGTATCATCCAGACGCAGACTATCGAAATCAAGAAACGTTTGGATGAATCTGATGAAGAACTGCTTACTATAGCCATTACCGAATTTCGCACCAAGTTTAACAGCACATCAAGAGAGATCATCGTTCCTTTTGAAATTACCGTAGCAGATGAAAACCTTAAATTCACGGTTCCTAAGCTGGGCGAAAAGAAAAACCTGCTTGATCTTTCCCATAAGAACGTACTTTTCTTTAAGCGTGAAAAGCTCAATCAATATGAAAAACTAAATCCTGATCTCAGATCTGAACGGATTTTAACGCAGATGCAGAAAGATTTGATGCTAACACAGCTGCCCGTTCATATCGAATGTTTTGATAACTCTAACTTCCAGGGGGCATACCCGGTTTCTGCAATTGTTGTATTTAAAGATGCCAAGCCTTCAAAGAAAGACTACCGCCATTTTAATGTGAAAACCGTAGAGGGACCGAATGATTTCGCGACCATGGAAGAGGCCGTTTACAGGCGATATAAGCGTATGCTTGAAGAAGAGGAGACATTGCCTCAGCTGATCATCATCGACGGTGGTAAAGGTCAGCTATCGTCTGCTGTCACCAGTCTTAAAAAACTTGGTATAGAGAACCGCGTTACTGTGATCGGTATTGCCAAAAGGCTCGAAGAATTATATTATCCCGGCGATAGCTACCCGCTGCACCTGGATAAAAAATCGGAAACGCTCAAAGTAATCCAGCAGCTGCGCGACGAGGCCCACCGCTTTGGAATTACCTTCCATAGAAAAAAGCGGGATCAGGGTACGCTGAAAACAGAACTGGAAAGTATAGCTGGCATAGGAAAATCAACAGCAGATAAGCTATTGCGCCAGTTTAAATCGGTAAAACGGATCAAAGAAGCATCTGAACCTGAGCTTGCACAAGTACTCAATAAAGCACAGGTAAAAACCTTGCTTGACTATTTCAGTTCCAAATCCTAATAAACGAAAATGCCCTGTTATCATTTGATAGCAGGGCATTTTCGTTTATTATATCGTAGTTTTTAGTATTCCCACAGACTTTGTTCGTAATCTGCCATACCTTTTTTGATCCGTTCAGATTCGTACAATTTTCTTGGATCTTTTGCATCTGTCTGATTCAGCATCTCAATAATTGTTTTATTGGCAGGATTTGTTTCTTTTACAATATTACTTGCAAATAAGCGTCTCACAAAGAAATCATCAAAAGTTAATACCGAGGCATCATTACTTGGATTGATCAATCTTGATTTGCTCAGCAATGGTCTTGCCTCATCATAATAAATCCAGAATACCGGCTGCCAGTTTCCTTCTACCATTTTCATTGGAGCCAGACCAACAATGCGCGGTTCAAAAATCGAACGCTTTACATCAAAAATCCAGTCCTCTTTAATCCTGTATTTAAGAAACTCATCAGGTCTTAACCTTCTTAAGGTAGGCTCTCCCATTTTTCCATTTGCATCTGCCTCGCCTTCTGACGTACCTCTTGCACTTCTCAATGCTTCCTGGGCAGTCAATGCAATTCTGAATGAATCATTATCTTCCAGTAATTTCCCCGCAGTAGTATCTTTTGGAGAATAAACAGTCAGCTCTTCATTGGCGATCGCTGTCATCAATACCTCGATCAGTTTAGAGCTCTCAGCTTTTAATACCGAATTGATCGTATCACGCAGATCGATCTCACGCCATACCCTTTTAGAGTAAAAAACATCTTCTTCTCTTACATCAGCAAAAGGGACCATGACACTGCTATCCACATCTCTCCTGGCAAAAAAACCATCTTTGGGTGGAGTCTTTATCTTCGTCTTTTTAGTTACAGGGGCACTTACTACAGGAGTAACCGGCGTTTGAGAAAAACACGCTGTTCCAAAAAGCAAAAGGATAGTGGTGTATAGTAATTGTCTCATCTTGAATCTATTTAGCTGTAAATGTTATTCCGTCCAGATTTTTTTGTCGTCCATCAGGACCTTCAGCGATAATATCTTTAAAGATAACTATTGCTCCCGGTTTTATTGAGTTCAGCGCCCCCTTAACCTGTCCGCTGAAAGAACCACCGCCATTGGGAATGGTAACAGCATCGGATCTTGGATTGATAAATGTAACATTGAACCTGATTACTTTATAAGTGATATCAAATACAAAATCGTCCAATTGTGTTTCCAGTACACCTGCTCTCTCTAACCACTCTAAATCAACACTTCCACCAGATTTCCCTTTAACAAAGGCTTTTGGTGTAGGTAAAGCTTTCACCCTGAACTGCTGCGCTCCCAGGTTGATTGTCTTTCCAGCTGTATTTGCAGAAACAGTTACGCTCACTACTTTTCCAACCTGGTCACTTCCAACATTTACAATGAACTTTCCATTTGCACCTTTGATTGATCCGCCAGATATACTCGCTTTAACGCTTTCTAATGGAAAACCTGCAGCAGACACCGAGAATGGGTTAGCAATACCTGCATAAATTACATTCATCTTATCTGGTGAAACTGTCGCAGATGGTTTTGCCACCTGGTATGTTTGTTCTGGTGTTCTGTATTCTTTTACTTGCCCATCAGTTTGTTTTACACGGATTGTTCCAACCCATTTAAAAACACCAACCGATCCAGTACTGCCGGTATATGTTCCCTTACCATCTTTAGTAGCCAGCCTGCCACCGCCAACAGTAATTTCAGGGCTGGATTTAGAATCACTGGCTGTTAAAAATACTTGTGCACTGTATGGCTGACCCTGGATAACGTAAGAACTTGGTGCAACGGCTACGGCTGCAAACTGATCCAGGTTAACCAACGACTTATCCATGTTTCCGAATAATTTTTTAACAATTTCAGCCTCTGCGTTTTTTGTATCAGACTGTATTTTAGTTAATACCGTATTGGCTGCAGTTAACGGGGTACCTTCACCGAAGTTGATATCTTCCCATAATTTTTTACCACTGATATTTTTGTCTGAGTCTTTCGCTTCCAAAGAAAATGAAACACTTTTCTGATCTTCAGGACTAAGCAGTCCGATTAACTTTGTACGCGTTTCGTTGATCTTAGCTTTCAGTTTCTCTCCTTCTTTCTGGTTGATCATGATTCCCTGTGCAATGTCAAGGTTACCTCTTTCTACCAGATCTCCGGTTTCTTCACTTAACCCGCCACCGGCAGTATTAAATTGTTGCTTCAGCGTCTGCACATAAGCATTCAGCTCATCAGCATATTTTTTAGCCTGGTTTGCTTTTTCCCATATAGGCTGGGCTCTTGCAGGCTCTTCTTTCAATTTTGTATTTTGAAAAGCAGTAAAGAGCTGATCGATACTGGAATTCACATTTGTTCTTGATGATTCAAGACTATCATTGATATTCTTAAATGCATTCAATATTGTATCAGATACGTTTAGAGCGAGCATAGCCAACAATACCAAATACATGATATTGATCATCTTCTGTCTCGCTGTTTCTTTTCCTCCGGCCATTATTTATAGGTCTCTGTAAAGTAAATAAATTAATTACCTGGTGTTAAGAACGTGGCTGGTTCATCGCTGTAAGCATATTGCCATATACAGCATTTAATGAAGAAAGATTTTTCGCCAGCTTACCAACTTCATCTTTAAACTGTTTAGAATCGTCCATAGACTCATTAAAGTTGTTCATTGTAAGTGATAGGTTCTGGTAGAACTTATTCATCGACTTCAAATGTGCACTTGAATCTTGCAATTCTAATTCATATACTGCATTTAAAGCAGCAAGATTTTTTGCTAATCCGGTTACTTGTTCGTGATATGCTTTTGCATCTGTATTGGTTTCACCCATTTCAACTAACTGAGCAGTTGCTTTCCCAAAAGCACTGTTTAAGCTATCGAAACTAGCAGTAGCCGTTTTCACTTTTCCTGTAAATTCTGTAGTTGCTAAAGAAGCATCTGCAACAGTAGATATTGTAGCTACTTTATCACTGAACGTACGTAAACCGTTTCCAAGGCTTTCAATTAATTCAGGACCGATTTTAGCGTCTCCCAACATTTTGTCTAAAGCTGCAGTAGAAGAAAAACCAGTGGATGCAACCTGAACAGGTCTTGATGAAGCTTTAGGAAGTTCTCCAGTAAAGTCGTCACTTAATTCCGGATAAACCCTGTCCCATGCAACTTCTGGTGCAGGTGGAAAAAATCCTGTTAAAAAGAATAAAAAGGCTTCAACACCTAAACCTATACCGATCATATAGTTACCCCAGATACCACCAAGGTGAAGGATTTTAAATAATGCCCCGATAATTACAATACTTGCTCCCCATGAAATAGCTACGTGTAACCAATCAAATTTCTTTTTTGTTGCCATTGTTAATATAGATAAATGTTGATGATGTTTATTTTATGATTGAATCAATCAATTAGTTTTTGAAATTAATATCCGTCCCCGCAAAAGATGATACGCATCTGAAACCAATATAAGACCTTGCCTGATCCTGATACTCGTAAGTACCTACAGAATTCTGAAGGAAAAAGCCTATATCTTTCCATGAACCACCTCTAACCACTTTACGTTTCAGATATTTACTATCTGTACCCTTAGCTACATACGTAAAGTTAGGATTGAAATCCAGCAACATCGGAGAAGCAGAATTGTTATAAGCAGTTACTGTCCATTCAGAGACGTTACCCGCCATATTATACAAACCGTAATCATTCGGGAAATAAGACTTCACATTCACCGTGTACAAACCACCGTCGTCAGAATAGTTTCCTCTTCCTACCTTGAAATTGGCTTGCATACATCCTTTTGTATTTCTAACATAAGGACCACCCCATGGATATTTCGTTTTAACGTTACCACCTCTGGCTGCATATTCAAATTCTGCATCAGTTGGCAGCCTGTATTCGGGGCGGGAGCTTACTGGAAGTTTTCTTGAAGCTGCAACCGGTTCATATAAACGGGTACGCCATACACAGAAAGCATTTGCCTGTTCCCAGGATACTCCTACTACAGGATAATTATCATAAGAAGGGTGATTGAAGTATGATTTTACCATCGGATCATTCTGCGAATAAGAATAATCTATTTTCCAGACCATAGTATCAGGGTAAACACTCACTGAAGGGAACTGGTTTGGATTACTAGGATCCGGAGAGTCTACATAACTTTCAATAAAATCTTTACGTTTTTTTGTAGGGTCCTTTCTTCCGGCTTCTGCAAGATCCAGGTTTACAAAACTATATGAATATCTGAATTTACGGACATCAAGCTCATCTCTTCCGGGTAAAGCATCGTCACCCGTATAGTACATGTCTTTAAGTTTAGCATTTAAGCCACTGCCTTTATTGCTCCACAATGCCGACCCATTGCCAACTTTTTTCCAGTCAATATTTTTTTGCGAGGATAGCGTTGCCCCTCCCGGAGTTGTTTTAGCATTTATGAAATAAGCTGGTGCCGCCCCTGGCCCGATAGAGGTCAATGCTACAGAGTCCCTTACCCAATTCACAAACTGTCTGTATTCGGCATTGGTGATCTCAGTTTCATCCATGTAAAAAGCACTGAATGAAGTCATCCTTGACGGAGAACTCTGGGAGTTATTTATATCCTCATCAGACATACCGATCAGCGTCTTTCCCTGAGGGATATAGACCATACCTCTCGGCATCTTTTTATTATTGAATTTCCGATTATATACACCTACTAATTCTCCCTGACCGCCTTTTCCGCAGCTCGAAAGGAGTACCGTAATTAAAATAAAACCTATCGTGTAAATTTTCCTCATAAGCTCTTGAGCAATTTTACAACAATTTTATCAAATATCCTCGATATAAACAATTATTTACACGACAATAATTGACTTAAACACAAAATAGGCAATATGTTAACATTCGCATAACATCTTGCCTATTCGGATTAATAATATTAAGTTTTAACTCTAATTTCCCCACAATGGGGAAACGGGACTACAGCGGGTTTTACTTGTTTGACCGCTTAATATAGTTTTCTATCGCCATAATCATAGAAGGAGACTCCGGAGAAGGCGCTGCAATGTCAACAATTAGCTCTTTATCTTTGACTGCTTTGTGTGTATTTACACCAAAAGCAGCAATTCTTGTGTTATTCTGCTGGAAGCCAGGGAAGTTAATATAGAGCGACTGAATACTGGAAGGACTAAAGAAACCAATGATGTCGTAAGTTACATCTGCAAGATCGGAAAGGTCACTCACTACGGTTTTAAATAATACCGCCGGCGTTAGATCATATCCATTTTTCAGCAGGAAATTCATGGTATCCTCAGTGGCTACATCAGAGCATGGATAAAGGAACTTTTCACTGGCATGTTTCTTCAGCACCTCAGATAAATCTGCTGCTGTCTGTTTGCCAAAAAAGATCTTTCTCTTCCTGTATTGGATATATTTCTGAAGATATAGCGCAGTTGATTCTGAAATACAGAAGTATTTCAAATCTGCAGGCACCTCATACCGCATTTCTTCACAAATCCTGAAGAAATGGTCCACCGCATTTCTGCTGGTAAACACTACCGCGGTAAAATCACCTAATGCGATTTTATCTTTTCTAAAATCTCTTGCGGGAATTCCCTCTACATGGATAAAGGACCTGAAATCAACTTTTAAGTTGTATTTCTTTGCCAAATCAAAATAAGGGGATTTCTCTGTTTCGGGTTTTGGCAAAGTTATCAGTATACTCTTGACTTTACGCAACCTATCTTCTGTTTTTTCTTGCATTTTACCTGTTTACAGCTCTAAACCTATTGCCTTGATTAATATCAAAATAGGACATATTTCGAGGGCACAAAAGTACATAATTAAATAGAATTTTGAAAACCGATAATGAGATAAAATATTCACACCAGCCCGTATAAATTGAATAGCAAATATTATTCCTACAAATATGCAAGAGATAACAATGTAGTAGATACCATATTTAAGTGGCGACAATGCAAAGGCAACTACCAGTGGAATGAATATTAATGAGATATTAAAATAACTTAAATATAATATAGAAACATACTCATGCACAGCCTTTTGAATATTAAAAAGATGCCCAAGGACTCTCAATAATAAAATTTTAAAGGCATAAAGCACAATAATCAGCGCAGAAATTATCAGAAAAAAGCGGTAGCCCTGGTACTGGGAAGCCACCTTATAATATTGTGCAACCAGGTAAAAAAACATTCCAATCGTGAACCCAAATTGGATAAATAAAAATAAAAAAGGCCACGAACTAAATATATTATCCTCCTTATTCAGGTTATTTAGACCCCTGTTACTGTAAAAAGCTTGTATAATATTCTGTAATTGTTTGGCAAAAGAGATTCTTAAGATCGCAAAAACGATCAAAAGCAAAACAATAAATGCCAGCACCCAGGTGTCCCCTCTTGGCATCGGTGTACCAATCCTGAACCTGCTTTCTTTTTTATATTTTCCGTACTTTTTAAACCAGGCATCCAAATCCAGTTTTTCAAAAACATTTGCTTTGACAATACTGTCAATTAGAATATACTTATCAATTAATGAATCCGGTAGGATCCAGGTATGCGTCATGATAGAATCTGTAACAAATTTCTGACGGGCCAGATAGGCAGAATCCCTAACCACACGCGGCCTGTAAAAACGCGTTTTTTTAGTCGAGTCTCGAAGAGAAGGAATAGTCTGGGCTTCAGCTTGTCCAAAGCCTGCCGCAAACAACAGAAAAAGAGTTACTATAAGGTATTTGTACATTGAGCTATAAAAGTAACTTGACCATTCCTTTGCGCAAAGCTACGATTTTATTACTTCAGATCTAAAAAACAGGACAGTTTGCTCCCGGCACAATACCTTCTTTGGTTATCGTTAATTCCTTGTTTTTGCCTTTACCAGAAATGATCCATATAGAATCATAATCACTATCATCCCAATTCAGTTTTTTTGCTTTTGCCCCGAGTGCTTTCGCCAGTTGCTGTATATTATCATGGTCCCATACAAATAATACCGTTCCCTTTTTACCGACAAGGTCTTTTGCAATACTATTAAAGTCAGATCCTTTAAAAGCACTGTTGATACTTAAATTGTATCTGACTACAAATGGCGTGATGGTCTGGAACATTCGGGAATGACTGGTTTTAGATCCATTACCGATTGAAGGTACATATACATAATCGGGTATCCCAATTTTGCCGGACAACACATTCACCAATTTTAATGACCGGTTAAACCCCATACAACTCAGGTTTTCCAGCTTCTCCTGCTTTTCTGCATGACGGATAATAACTATTTTTAATTTTGACTGCGATTTACATGGAATAGCAGCTATCAGACAAGCGAAAAACAAAGTCAGGATATAATTCTTCATTGATCGAAAATACATTATTAATCTAAGATATCACTATTAGGCTTAATCTAGAGCATTGATTAAAATGAGTAATAAAATCGACGACCCATTTTAAAAGCAAAAAATATCAGAAAACAGTCCGGGCTTGCAGCGTAGTTTATAAAATTCTTTATCAATAATCGGGGAGCCGAGTTAGCCTCCTGATTGTTGATTTTATGTGAAATTACTGGAACGGAAAGCCCTGCATCGCTATAATCTTATCCAGATATTCATAATTGCGCTTACCTTTGCCGCATGTCCGGAATTTATATCCATATCCCTTTCTGTAAACAAGCTTGTCACTATTGCGATTTCCACTTCAGCACCTCTCTTCAATATGTTGATGAGATGACTGATGCAATATGTAATGAGATCATAATGAAAAAAAACAGGATAACCGATCATGTGGGCAGTATCTATTTTGGAGGCGGAACCCCTTCCCTGTTGCCCCAAAAATCATTTGAGAAAATCTTCAATACACTGACCTCACATTTTTCAATCGCTGCTGATGCAGAAATAACTATTGAAACCAATCCGGACGATCTTGATGCCAGGAAAATAGCGGAACTCCGACAGTTACCTGTTAACCGCTTTAGTATCGGGGTGCAATCGTTTTTTAACGAAGACCTGGTCTGGATGAACAGGGCACACAACTCTACAGAAGCAGAAACATGTATCAAAAGAAGTCAGGATGCCGGTTTCGAAAATCTGAGTATCGATCTGATCTATGGCTACCCACTATTAACAGACGAAAAATGGCACCGTAATATTGCTAAAGCCATCGAACTGCAAACCCCGCATATCTCTGCTTATTCTTTAACTGTAGAGCCGCGTACAGCTTTAGCGGCAGCAATAAAAAAAGGCAAGCAGATACCTGTAAATGACGAACAAAGTGCCGCACAATTTATCTCACTAATTGATAAACTCGCAGTAGCAGGCTTTGACCATTATGAAATATCCAACTTCAGTTTACCGGGCCGTCATGCGGTACACAATACGAACTATTGGAGGGGCGTTCCCTATCTCGGGATCGGGCCCTCAGCGCACGGCTTTAACAGCAACATCAGGTATCTGAATATTGCTAATAATGCTAAATACATCACACAGCTGGCGGCAGGACAACTGGCAGAAACAATAGAAGAGCTTGATATTTATGATCGTTTTAATGAATATATCATGACGTCCCTGCGCACCATGTGGGGCACCGATCTTAAAAAGATAGAAACAGATTTCGGCAAGGTATTCCTCGCAGAAACTAAACTCAATATCAAACCGTTTATTCAAAGGAACTGGTTAACAGCAGAAAATGACAAGCTGGTCCTTACAGCAGATGGGAAACTATTTGCAGATTATATCGCTTCAGAACTCTTCCTCATAAATGAACACCCTGAAGATTAAATAAACAAAACCACGCTAACAGATAATATCAATTCAATGAACAATAAAGTAGTATGGATTACAGGCGCTTCTTCAGGAATTGGCGAAGCATTGGTATACGCTTACAGCAAAGCAGGTGCTAAACTGATTATCTCTGGAAGGAACAGGGATGAACTTTTCAGGGTCAAAGGGAACTGTAAAAACCAGATCAATGTGCACGTGCTTTCTTTCGACCTAGAAGATACAGCCGGTTTAGGGGCTAAAGCGAAAGATGCGCAAAGGATATACGGAAAGATTGACCTCCTGATCAATAGCGGCGGCATCGGTCAGCGCTCCCTTGCGTTAGAAACAGACCTCGCTGTAGAACAAAAAATAATGAATGTAAATTACTGGGGAACAGTGGCGCTTACTAAAGCTGTTTTACCTGACATGATTGCTAAGGGTGGTGGCAAGATCGCCTGTATCAGTAGTCTGGCGGGAAAATTCGGGCGACCGAACCGATCATCCTATTCCGCGTCAAAACATGCCCTCCATGGATATTTCGATTCCCTTCGTTCGGAAGTATATGATCAGAACATTAGCATATCACTAATTTGTCCCGGATTTATTAAAACTTCATTGTCAGTCAATGCAGAAACTAAAGATGGCACACCTTACGGAATTATGGACAAGGCACAGGAGAATGGCCTGTCGCCCGAAGCTTGTGCTGCAGAAATCGTGACAGCCATCCGCCTCAATAAAGAGGAAGTTTACATAGGCGGGAAAGAAGTGAAAGGTGTACTTTTCAAACGTTTTTTCCCTTTAAGGTTCTCAAAACACATGAGAAAACCGCAATAATATTTTTTACGTTTATCAATAATATCAAACACAGCCTAACAGCTGTGTTTTTTTATTGTCAGAATTTCTACTATTTAAAACCCACGATCTTGTAAAGCTGTATACAATAGTTAATTTTACATGATTAACACTAACTTAACATGAAGTTTGATCTATCTCAGATTGATTGCGTTGAAAATATTTCCAAAGAAGATTTCGAAAAGAACTATCTCAATGCCCGCAAGCCATTAGTCATTAAAAATATGGCCAAAAGCTGGCCAGCTTACGAAAAATGGTCAATGGACTATATGAAAACTGTGGTGGGCGACAAAGTTGTGCCGCTTTATGATAGTTCCAAGGCCGATCCTTCTAAACCGATCAATGCTTCTGCGGCAGAAATGAAATTTGCGGATTATATTGATCTGATCAAAAGCACACCTACTGATCTCCGCATTTTCCTGTTTGACCCGATTAAGCAAGCGCCAAAATTACTAAACGATTATGTGGCTCCTAAAAGTCTGATGGGCGGTTTCCTGGATAGCTACCCGAACATGTTCTTTGGCGGAAAAGGGTCGGTGACCTTTTTGCATTACGATATAGATATGGCACATATTTTTCACACCCATTTCAATGGCAGAAAACATGTGATCCTGTTTGAAAACAAATGGAAAGAACGCCTCTATCAAATTCCTTACGCTACTTATGCACTAGAAGATTATGATGTGGAAAACCCGGATTTCGATAAGTTTCCTGCACTAAAGGGCGTTAAAGGCGTAGAAGCTTACCTGGAACACGGTGATACCCTGTTTATGCCTACAGGATACTGGCACTGGATGAAATACCTCGATGGCTCGTTTTCAATCAGCCTCAGGGCCTGGGACAAATCCTGGGCAGTAAAGGCAAAAAGCTTATACAACCTGACTGTACAACGAAAATTTGATGATTTTATGAAGGCTAACTTCAGAGAAAAATACATGGCATGGAAAGAGCGCCTCGCTATAAAACGGGCTTCAAGGGCACTCGCAGATCAACTTCCGGAATAATTAGTTGGCATTCGGGTTATTTTATTTAAAATAAGTAGATTTTAATTTACACATTTGCTTTTCAAACAAGATCTTTCTTATTATGAGCTTTATACTAAAGCCGGTAGATACCGTTGAGAGCATCAGCCCCGCAGATTTTAAAAAAAACTACCTGAAACCCAGAAAACCTTTAATCATCAAGGGTTTAACGAAGAACTGGCCGGCGAGAGAAAAATGGACCACAGACTACCTGAAAGAAATTGGCGGAGATCTTGAAGTCCCTTTATACGACAATGCAAAGGTAGATCCTTCAAAACCTATTAATTCTGCTGTTGCGCACATGCGTTTCGGCGATTACCTCGATCTGATTAAATCTGAACCTACCGAACTGCGCATATTTTTCTTCAATCTTTTTAAACACGTACCCAGTCTGATTAAGGATATTGTTTTACCAAAAGACCTAATGGGCGGCTTTATAGAGAGTATGCCTGCTATGTTTTTCGGAGGTTCCAATTCCGTTACCTTCCTGCATTATGATATCGACCTTCCTCACCTGTTTCACACACACTTTGGGGGCCGTAAACACATTATCTTATTTGATAACAAATGGAAAGAACGTCTTTACTGTATTCCTAATGCAACCTATGCACTGGAAGACTATGATGTCGCCAATCCGGATTTTGATAAATTCCCGGCACTGAGAGGTGTAGAAGGATATGAAGTGTTCCTTGAACATGGCGATACACTGTTCATGCCTACCGGAATGTGGCATTGGATGAAATACTTAGACGGATCTTTTTCTTTGAGCTTACGTGCTTGGGATGCTTCCCTGATCAGAAAAACACAGAGCTTGTTTAATCTTGCCATCAAAGGCGGATTAGATAGCGTACTAAAAATGGCTTTTAAAGCACCTTACGCCCAATTCAGAGAAAAGCTGGCGATTAAAAGAGCAGAGAAAGCACTGGCAAAAGGATCACCCTCACCCTAGCCTGGGCTTATTTACGGAGAACTGTCACGTTAATTTGTCCCTGGCTATTTTTACAAGCGGGTAACATTATTAGAGATTCAAACTTTTACCTTCGGTATTCCGTTAATATAAGCATATGAAAGGTTTCCATTTTTCTGACTTTCAACCCGATGATCTGCCTAAGGGCGGATTTGATGAGCTGCTTAAGTTATTTACGCAGTTGTTGAATTATACCGCCGGTGACGCGGGCGAAACACTGGCCTGGATGAACGAGTTGGATAAACAGTATAAGTTTACCAATGGCGATTATGGCATGGGTGATTTTATTGACGAACTAAAAGAGAAAGGGTATATCAAGGAGGATCCAAAAGATGGCAGTATGGATATTACCTCCAAGACTGAACAAACGATCCGTAAATCTGCACTGGAAGAGATCTTTGGTAAGTTGAAAAAAGCTGGTAAGGGAAATCATAACAGCAATATTTCTGGTATTGGCGAAGAGAAAAATGCCGACCGCCGGGAGTATTCTTTTGGTGATAGCCTCGACCAGATCGATATGACAGCTTCTATCCAGAATGCGCAGATCAATCATGGTATTGGTAATTTCACGCTTACAGAGCGAGATCTGGAGGTGGAGGAGAAAGATTTTAAAACGCTGACTTCTACCGTACTGATGATCGACATCTCACACTCCATGATTTTATATGGAGAAGACAGGATCACACCTGCTAAAAAGGTCGCAATGGCATTGGCTGAGCTGATTAAAACACGTTATCCGAAAGATACACTTGATATTGTTGTTTTTGGAAACGATGCCTGGCCGATTTCTGTTAAAGACCTGCCCTACCTGCAAGTCGGACCTTACCATACCAATACCTTCGCTGGCCTCGAACTGGCTGCAGATTTGCTCCGCAGGCGAAAAACACATAACAAACAGATCTTCATGATCACCGACGGGAAACCAACCTGCCTTAAAGAGAATGGCCGATACTATAAAAACAGTATGGGCCTCGACAGGAAAGTGATCAATAAAACGCTGAATATGGCGGCACAGTGTAAACGCCTAAAAATTCCGATCACTACTTTTATGATCGCACAGGACCCCTACCTGCAGCAATTCGTAAGGGAGTTTACCCAGATCAATGGCGGCAGGGCTTTCTACAGCTCGCTAACCGGATTGGGCGAATACATTTTTGAAGATTATATTAAAAACAGAAGAAAAATAGTTCGGTAATCCGGGCAGATCAAACTATATGGATTATAACTTAATTAAGACTCTTGGCGAATTAAAAGCCTCAAACTACATCTCATTATCAGTCAAAGACGAATTGCGTAAAAACCTGATCCAGCAGCTTCAAAATAAGGATGCTGGCTTTGAAGGGATCTTAGGCTACGACGAAACTGTTATTCCTGAACTGCAAACTGCTATTCTTTCGCGCCATAATATTTTATTATTAGGCCTAAGGGGTCAGGCTAAAACACGTATCGCAAGACTGATGGTGAATTTACTGGATGAGTATATCCCTTATGTAACCGGTAGTGAAATATTCGATGATCCGCTAAACCCGATTTCATGGTTTGCGAAACGCGAAATCGAAATACATGGTGATGCTTTGCCTATCAGCTGGCAGCACCGGTCGGAACGCTACACTGAAAAGCTGGCAACTCCAGACGTTACCGTAGCAGATTTAATTGGCGATGTAGATCCTATTAAAGCCGCAACGCTAAAACTGACTTATAATGACGAACGTGTAATCCACTTCGGATTGATCCCAAGAGCACACCGTAGCATATTTGTAATCAATGAGCTGCCGGATTTACAGGCACGTATCCAGGTAGCATTGTTTAACATGCTCCAGGAAAAAGATATTCAGATCAGGGGCTTTAAATTACGCCTTCCACTGGATGTTCAGTTTGTCTTTACGGCCAATCCCGAAGATTATACCAACAGGGGATCAATCGTTACGCCTTTAAAGGACAGGATTGAAAGCCAGATCCTGACCCACTATCCTAAAACTATTGCGATTTCAAGAAAAATCACTTTCCAGGAAGCAAAACTTACTGATGAGCAGCGATTAATTGAAGCAGATGGTCTGGTTAAAGATCTGGTAGAACAAGTTGCATTCGAGGCGAGAAAAAGTGAATTTATCGACCAGAAATCTGGTGTTTCTGCCCGTTTAACCATCTCGGCATATGAGAACCTGATCAGTACTGCCGAAAGGAGAATGCTGATCAACAGCGAAAAAAGCACCTTTGTAAGGTTATCTGATCTTACAGGAATTATCCCTGCGGTTACAGGAAAAATTGAGCTTGTTTACGAAGGTGAACTGGAAGGTCCGGCGAAAGTTGCAAACACGCTGATTGGCAAAGCGATCAAGACATTGTTCAGCCGCTTTTTCCCGGATCCGGAAAAATCGAAAAAAGCCAAAACTGCTAATCCTTACCAGCTGATTACGGATTGGTTTACGGATGGCAATACGCTCGATATCGCGGATAACCTGACCGAAGCGCAGTACAAGAAAGAACTGATGCAGGTAAAAGGACTAAATGAATTGGTAAAGAAATTCCATCCTAAATTAAGCACTAATCAGACTCTTTTACTAATGGAATTTGCTTTACACGGACTGGCAGAGTATTCACAACTGAATAAAAAATATCTTGATGGCGGTTTCGGTTTCTCTGATATGTTCGACAGCCTGTTTAATGCCGAGCTGGGTGACGATGATGAGGATGACGATTCAATGGACTTCAGATAGTACAAAATAATTTATCTAATACTTACTAATGGGCCGATTACCCTTTCTTATAGCCGGATGCGTTTTAATCATCGCATTCGACTATTATTTTATTAATGCGATCTTATCTGTATTCAAAACCTGGAGCGCAAAAACAAAAAGTACGGTAGCTAAGATCTATTGGCTGATTACAATTTTTCTGATCGTGGGCATTTTCGCAGGAATCTTTTTAAATATTTTCCTTTCCCTGCGCTCAGTGATCATGGTTGCTTTCTTTCTGATTACGGCCTGTAAAATTGTAATGCTGCCTTTCCTGCTGATTGATGATTTGCGCAGATTGGTGATCTTACTGTCCAGGAAATTCAACGCAAAACCTGAGCCTGCTGCAGTAACAGCGGGCGAGCCAATCAGCCGCTCTTCCTTTATAGTGAAAGCCGGATTAGTAGCTGCCGCGGTTCCTTTAACTTCATTAACCTGGGGTATCACTTCAGGCGCCTATGATTACCAGGTACGCAGAAAAACCTTAATCCTTCCAAATCTGCCAGCAGCATTCGAAGGAATTACGATGGGACAGATCTCCGATATTCACTCCGGAAGCTTTTATAACAAAACCGCAGTGAAAGGAGGGATTGACATGCTTCTGGGCGAGAAACCGGATTTCATATTTTTTACTGGCGATATCGTAAATGATATGGCTACAGAAATGAGAGACTACCAGGATATCTTCAGTAAAGTTAAAGCTCCCCTTGGGGTATTTTCTTCTTTAGGGAACCACGATTATGGAGATTATCATTTCGGTAAGGAAGCTTCCCCGGCTAAGGCTAAAAACCTTAAAGATGTAATCAAAACGCATGAGCTGATGGGATGGGACCTGCTGATGAACGAACACAGAAGGTTAAAAGTAAATGGGGAAGAAATTGGCATCCTCGGCATTGAAAACTGGGGAATGGGACGCTTTCCAAAATACGGGAGGATGGACCTGGCTACAAAAGATACAGATGATCTTCCGGTAAAACTGCTTTTATCACATGATCCGTCACACTGGCGCGCTGAGGTGTTAGAAAAGTACCCGCAGATCGATGCGATGTTTAGCGGCCATACACACGGCATGCAATTCGGTGTGCGTACAGAAAAATATCAGTGGAGCCCGATTGAATATATTTACAAAGAATGGGCTGGCTTGTACCAGGAGAAACAGCAGCAGCTTTACGTCAATGTAGGCTATGGCTTTCTGGGTTATCCGGGCAGAGTGGGTATCCTGCCGGAAATTACCATTTTCACACTTAAAAGAGCGTAATCCAAACTCAGAAGGATCATACAAAAAAGAGCAGCTATTATAGAAATAGTTGCTCTTTTTTGTATGATCTTTATTTTATCCGGCATTAAAACGGTAACCGATTCCACGTACCGTTTGCAGCACCTGCGGGTTATCCGGGTTCAGCTCTATTTTCTTTCTCAAACGTACAATGTGCATATCCAAAGTCCTTGTATTCACATCAGAATTATATCCCCATACAACCAGCATCAGCTCGTCGCGGTTAATCACCTTATTAGGGTTTCTAAGGAAGTACAACAGAATTCTGTTCTCTAATATTGTCAGCTCTATTTTACGTCCGCTACGGTAAAGTGTATGAATATTCGGATGATGCTCCATATCACCGAAACGGTGGATCTCAGAACGATCGTTGTTCAGCAGGAATTTCACTTTACTTTCCAGCATCGCAACCAATACATCCATGTTAAAAGGCTTCGTTACATAATCAGATACCCCAAAGTTATACGCGTCGATTTTATCTACATCCTGCGCTTTTGCTGTCATCATGATCACCAGGTTTTCAAATCCTTTCTGACGTACCTCTTCACAAACCTCAGATCCCTGTTTACCCGGCAGCATCCAGTCAAGCAATACAATATCCGGCTTTTCTTCCAATATAGTTTTTACGGCGCCTTCTCCCTCACCTTCTTCCAGGACTTCGTATCCTTCCGATTTTAACCGGTGTACTACTAAAAATCTTAAATTTTCATCATCCTCAACGATCAGTATTTTAATTCCTTTAGACATATCTTTAATTATTATAGGGCAGTACTATTTTAAATTCAGTTCCTTTATTTACTTTACTTTTTACAGAAATCTCACCTTTCATAAAGTTAACTACTTCTTTGCAGAAAGCCAGCCCCAGACCAACACTTCCATTTTGGTTATACTGGTTCTGTATCCGGTAAAACTTTTTAAATATATTATTTATTTCCGGCGCGGGAATACCTATACCCTGGTCTGCAAACCTGAACACAACCTTTCCTTTGATGTGCCTCGCTGTAATATGCAGGCGCTTATGCTCTGGCGGAGAATATTTATAGGCATTTTCTGCCAGGTTGTCAAACAGGCTGCCCAACAAAACAGGATCAGTTATAAATGTTTTAAAACCTGTAATTTCATATGTCACTATAAAATCAGGATGTTTTAGTTTATGTGATTCTACTGTGCTTTCAATAAAATCTTCCATGTTAATTTCATCCTGGTTTAACTGGATGGCATGGTTTTCAATTTGTGTAAAAGCAAGCAGTTTATTCATCAGGCCATTGAGTTTATCCGCTTCCTCATCAAGGATTTTACCGTATAATTTAAGCTCACGTTCTGATAAGGAACTGGCACTTTTGATATTGTTCCCTGCAATTTTAATAACGCTGACCGGCGTTTTAAACTCATGCGTCAGGTTGTTCATGAAGTCATATTGCAGCTTAAACATCTTATGGTTAATGTTCAAATTCCTGTATATCAAAAAAGCAACCAGCACCAAAATGCCATAAAATAACAACATCACCAGTGCAATAGGCAGAAAATAACTCAGGATCTCTTTATCCACAAATGATTTTGCAGAAATGAAATAAAGCTTATAATCAGAAAAAGGGCCAGGCAAAGTAATCTCCGTTGCAATATATTCATCAGAAGTATCCAGGGGATCATAAGTTAAAGGCTCTATCCGGATGTTTTGAAACAACTTCGGCCGTGTATTCAGGATCTTTATTTTATAGGGATCCAGGTAGAAGGATAACATGTCCTGCTGGTAAACGGGTAACGAGTCAAGCTTCAGCCGCAACATCTGTTTGTAGATTTTTAAATCTTCGAATGCCGGAATATTCAGATAGGTAATCTTGTTAGATCTGATATTACTGAAATTGGTAAACAGTTCATCCTGAGTGGGGGTTTTGGCCGTGTCAAGGCTTTCAATATAGGAGATCAGTTTTATGCCCAGCGCATTAAAGTCGTCCCCTCTTGTAAACTTTTTTGTGTCTGTACTCGAAAACAACTTTACCGAGTCCATTGGCACCAGATCTCCAAACTGGTAGATATACTTAGGGCCAAATGAAAAATGCCCCGTGTTTAACCCATCTTTTACAGGTATATTTTTAATCTCTGAATCGTAAAACACAACCTTCGAAACGAACGGATAGGCATTCAGAACAGTATCTACAAATTTCGATGTGGTTGCAGAATCGAGGTACCCATGGTAATAGGATATTTCTGGCACCTTATTCTGAAAAAACTCATTATAGGGTTTAATACTTTCTTCCAATACTTTTACCTTTTCAGAGACAAATTCATTTTCGATAAACTTCTTACTGAAATTATAGGCTAAAAAGAGCGATAAGATAAATAAGACAGAAATCAGGACAATGAAAGTCAGGATCAGGGAAAAATTCTTGCGGTAACCACTATCTCTTTCTGAAGCCATATGCTAAACTATTTCTTACCCAGGTTACCAGCTAAAAATTGCTCCAGTGAAGTATATAACTTCTGGCGCATTTCTACTCCGCGCGGAGAAAAATCAGCATATTCTTTTTCCAGGTAAGTTACATTGACTTTATTCTTCTTTAATTCCTTCACATACTGTATCGCCTCGGCAGAATTGCTCCTTGGATCACCCGGGCTCTGTGCGATAAATACAGGCACTTTAATTTTATCCGCATGAAAGACAGGTGATGCCTGGCGCATATAATCAACTTCCGTAACTGGATTGCCTATAATTTCGTAATACATCTGCAAATTGGTCTTTAAAAAAGACGGAATAGATTTTAAATAACTGAATAAATTGATCACCCCGGAATTTGAACCACCGCATGCGTAGGTTCCGGGATTCGAATATAAGCTATTCAAAGCAATATATCCACCAAAACCTGTACCATAGATTGCCACCTTTTTCGGGTTAGCGATTTTCCTGGCAATCAGCCATTTCACACCATCATTAATATCGTCCTCAATCTTTCCTCCCCACTGCTTAAAACCGGCAGCCATAAAAGATTTTCCATAACCCGAAGACCCACGGTAATTGATTTGAAAAACAGCATATCCTCTGTTTGCGAGGAATTGCACTTCGGCGTTATAGCCCCAGGAATTCCTGCCCCCCGGACCATTGTGCGGTAATACCACTACCGGCAGGTTTTGCGGGTCTTTGTTTAACGGGAGCGTCAGGTACCCTTGTATTTTCAAACCATCTCTTGCTGTATAGGAGATGGGTTTCATTTCACTCATTTCCGATTCCCTGACGTAAGGATTAAAGTCACTGAGTTTCCTGACCGTTCCTTTATCTGCAAAATAGAGATAGTAGGATCCCGGATTTTTATCTGTGAAAGTTCTTACCACAAAAATATTTTCTGCTTTATCCCTGTTCAGTATTTTGGACTCTGTACCAGGAAGCAGCTTATCCAGCTTCATATACAACTGCTTAACCAGCGGATCGAGATAATATTTCTCCTTTTTCCAGGTTTCGCAAGTTACAAAAGCCATCATTTTTTTTGTTCTCGAATACTGCGCGTCCACTACATTCAGCGTATCATTGCTAAACAGTATTTTTTTCTCTTTTCCTGTTATACAATCAATCTCTACCAGCGCATTCTTATCCCTGTTCACATTCGAGATCGCATAGACAATATTCGGACGGTCATCAGCAATTGCGATAGGTCTGAAAGTAGTCTTAAAATTATTAGTCACTATCGGTCTGAAATCCTGCTTTTCACTATCCCGGTACAGCAACGTCTCATTTACCCCGTCGCTGGATGTTGCAAGCCGCAGTTCCCCTTTAGAATCAGTGATCCAATCGGTAATATTACCAGGGTTCAGCGCCGCCATATCCATTCTGCCATCCCTTACATTCAACCGGTAAACATCAAATACGGTAGAATCCCGTTTATTAGAAGAAACCAGTAAAAATTTATCATCAATCAGCTGGTCTTTTAATACATGCATCCGGCTCTTTCCGTTATCACTCAGCCGGCGTTCCCCGCCTCCGTTTTTGTTTTGTATAAACAGATCAGACGCACGTTCCACTCCGGCCTTCTCTTTATAATAAACAAGGTCATCATTACTTACCCAAAAATAGTAATTGATATTTTTTTCGTTCAGCTGCGTTACCTGTACCGATTTTCCGGTGGCCAGGTCTTCCACAAATAAATTCTGCTTTTTACCCTGAAGCTTCAAATAAGAAAGTGACTTGCCATCAGGAGAGATTGAATAAGCTCCGATATCCTGTGATTTAAAAAAATCGGCAACAGGAATTTCCCTCACTTGATGCTTATTAATACAAGCACTGAACAAGGCCAGAAGAACAAGTAATAAATATAATCTCTTTACACCCATAGCAAATAATAGCTCACAAAAATACGCATCGCAGTTTGTCTAACTGATCTATACACCAACATTGTTACCTTTACACAGTGTCTATCGGACACATCCACAACTTAACTTAATTTTCAGGGTATTTTAATCATTTCAGGTAACAATTAAAATACGCGCAATTAGTTATCTTTACGATCCGGGCATACACAGGCAATCCCAATTTTATGAAAAAATTATTTCTAATCCTCCTTTTTTTTTCATTTCCATTTATTCTGCTAGCCCAAACCAGTGCTAAAATCCTCGATAACCTTCCAAAGGACGAGTTTAAAATAAGGCAGATTGCTAATGAACTTTATCTGAAACAGGAATTTGATCTTGCCGCAGAAGTATTTCTCAAAGGCAGAAAGATCCTTGGCAATGATCAGCTGTTTAATTTCGAATTACTCGCTTTATATAGGTTTAGAAAAGACAAGGAACGGCTGATCCAGGAATACCTGAATACTTTAGCTACGATGCCAGAGATGCTGCAGCAAGCAGAAAATGTTTTCTCTGTTTTATTTGAAAATAAAGCAGATTACCTGCAGCTGCAGACAGCACTGTACAAAAGAATCCAGAAAGACCCGCAAAACGAATCGTTTGCCAAGTTGCTTACCTGGCAATATATACAGCAGCAGGAATACGAGATGGCGCTCAGACAATTGATCGCTCAGGATAAAAGAATAAAAGATGATGGCAGCATTTTGTTCAATTACACGCAGATATTTGTTTCCAATAAGGCTTATGATACGGCTGTTAAGGCTTATACATATCTGCTCGAAAAAGGGAAAGAGAATGAATACTATCTCCCTTCCAGGTTTGGATTGATCGATGCAAAGTACCAGATCATCCAAACAGGTAAAAACGAAGAAAAAGAGGTTGCTGGTGTAGCTGCCCAATATCAGGCGGTCCTGGATGAATATGGAAAAAATAACAGGACACTTTTTGCCATTAGAAAACTGGCAACGCTGCAAGCCCAATATCTCTATCATCCTCAAAAAGCAGTAGAGCTGCTGGAGACTGCGTTAAAAATGCCGGGTCTGCCGGCTGCAGAGATTGGGGAAATGAAGTTGGAGTTAGGGGATAATTATGTGCTGACCGGTAAACCCTGGGAGGCAATCCTTTTATATGGGCAGGCAGCCAAAGAATTCGAGAACCAGAATATCAGTAACGAGGCGCAATACCGTACTGCCCGGTTATCATTTTATCAGGGGAATTTCAGTTATGCGAAGTCACAGGCAGATGTGTTAAAAGCTTCAACTACGCAGCTTATTGCTAACGATGCATTAAACCTGAGCTTACTCTTATCCGATCACCTGGAAACACCAGCAGACACACTGGCTTTAAAGATGTATGCAGACGCGGAGTTCCTCCAGTTCCGTAACCTGTTACCTGCTGCGATCCGTAAACTGGATAGCATCACAACTGTATATCCAAAGAATAACCTTGGTGATGATATCCTGATGACCAAGTCGCGTATTGCTATAAAAAATGGTGATTTTAACTCTGCCATTGTACAACTCAAACAATTGATTGCAAATCCTCAAAAAGATATCTGGACAGACGACGCAATTTTTACACTGGCAGGCCTGTATGAGGTACAGCTAAATGATCCCGAACAAGCTAAAATCCTCTATCAGAAACTGATTACAGACTTCCCGGGTAGCATGTTTGTCGCAGAAGCACGGAAGCATTTCAGAAAACTTCGCGGAGATAATATAGAATCATAGTATCTTTGCGGCATGTTATTATACAATGTAACCTTTATTATCGAGGAAAGCGCTGCGGTTGAATGGCTGTTATGGATGACGGAAGAGCATATTCCTGCAGTTCTGGCTACCGAAATGTTCGTATCCAACAGACTCCTGAGAGTAATAGATTCTCCAAATGAAGGCGTAACCTTTTGTTCGCAGTATGTTGCACAGTCTATGGAAGACTATGAAACTTACCAGGCAGTACATGCCCCTGCCCTGATCCAGGAGCTGGACAGCAGGTTTAAAGACAAATTCGTTTCCTTCAGAACATTAATGGAATATATCGCCTAGAAATACATATGAATTTAATAGAAACACCGATAGCCGATCTTTTTGTGATCGAACCTAAAGTCTGGAAAGATAACCGCGGCTATTTTTACGAAAGCTTTAGTGCAAAATTTTTTACTGATGCAGGGATTACTGCAGATTTTGTACAGGACAACCAGTCTTTCTCGCAAAGAGGGACTTTACGCGGATTACATGCACAGAAAGCGCCTTTTGCACAGGGAAAATTAGTACGCGTAATCCAGGGAAGCGTACTTGATGTTGCTGTCGATGCAAGGAAAAATTCTGCAACTTACGGTCAGCATTTTGCTATTGAGTTAAGTGCTGAAAACCATAAACAACTATGGGTACCGCCAGGATTTCTGCATGGCTTCCTGACGCTCGAAGACGATACAATCTTTACGTACAAAGTAACGAGTTACTATGATAAAGCTTCTGAACTGGGGGTGATCTGGAATGATGGCGACCTCAATATTAACTGGAGCAAAGATATCACCAAAGAAGATTTACTACTGTCTGATAAAGATCTGATCCTTCCTTCTTTCAAAGATTTTGTAAGCCCTTTCTAAACTAAACTGCATAAAAAAGCCCGGCGCGAATCATCGTGCCGGGCTTTTTTATGCAGTTATGCTTACTGTTTGATCAGGTCGTAAAGCTCATCCAGTTTTGGTGACAATACAATTTCAATCCTGCGGTTTTTACTTCTTCCATCAGCAGTTGCATTGGAACCGAGGGGCTGAAACTCCCCTTTACCTGTCGCAGTTAAGCGGATTCCCGGAACATTTTCCGTTTCTGTAAGGAAACGTACTACAGAAGTGGAGCGTAATACACTTAGATCCCAGTTATCTTTGATCTGACCCAGGTTATTTATTTTTTGTGAATCAGTATGACCCTCTACTGCAATAATAATCTCAGGTTGCTCTTTTAGCACCTTGGCGAGCTGACTCAAAGCCTGCTTTCCTTTATCATCAATTACTATACTTCCGGAAGGGAACAATAACTTATCAGTCAGGGATACATACACCTTCCCATTTTTCATCTCCACAGTCAGTCCGTTCTTAGTAAATCCAAGCAACGCCTGCTGTAACTTTTCTTTTAATTTATTGGAAGCCTCATCACGTTTCTTAAGCACGTCTTCAACTTCTTTTAAACGCTGCTCACGCTTTTTAAGATCTTCAGACAGCTTGTTGATCTCTGTAGAACTGTTGCTGCGTAATTTGGCGTAATTTCCGTCTACTTCAGTATATTTACCTTGCAGTTCATTTAAACGTCCGTTAAGATCAGCAGTATCCTGCTTCAATTTTGCTATTGTCTTTTCCAGGCTTGTACCATTTTCCTGCGCACTGTTCCAACCCACGTTCAGTGAATCCTGCCTGGCCAGCAAAGCTTTATATTTTTTTGGAGACAATACTACACAGGACGTAAATGCACTGGCTAATAAGCCAACTGCCAAAAACAAAATAATTCTCTTCATAATTATTGTACTACGGCCCTTCTCAGAAACTGAACAAATGGGTGAACACCCACAAAAGCCTTTTTTATATGGTTAATAATGGTTGATTTAAACAGTTCATCATCACTGATAGGGAAAGTAGCAATAAAGCTTTTAAGCTTTAGTAAGCCAATCTGGGGGTGCTCAGCATCATATCCTTTAGGCGCTTTTTTAAGCGTATCCTGTTCACTCAATGTAAATATATCAGTAAAACTTTTTGCTTCTATTATTTCCAGGAATTCTGATGTATTATAATCGATTTCTTCACGGATATTTTTCAGGTGCTGCGCCTGTGGCATCCAGTAACCAGCAGCAAAGAAAGATTTGCCGGGCTGTAAATGCAGGTAATATTCCGGACCTGTTTCGTTGTTTTGCTTGATCATAAAAGAGATCCCGAAGTTATTCTTATACGGATCTTTATTTTTACTGAAACGAACGTCCCGGTAAATTCTCATCACACATTTTTTTGCTTGTGTTTCTAAAGGCACCATTGGATCTGCAGCATTCAATACAGGGATTAGTTCTTCTACAAACCGGATCACATCGGCCTTCGCCGTCTCATAAAGTTCTTTATGCTGGGCGAACCATTCCCTGTTATTATTTTCTGTTACCGCTGTTAAAAAAGCAAGTGTTTCCGGCTTGATCATGGTTGGTCGTAATAGGCGTTATAACTAATCTTTGGAGAGAGCCAATGTAATAAAATCACACGTGAATAACGATAATTGAATGGTGCCAGGATAAAACAGCCGCTGAAGATTACACCTACATACAGCCATAAAGAATCAAACTCGAGGTTACCACCAGAGAAAATGTAAGTAGCAACACCCACAGTAATCATTTCGATCACGTTCATAGCATAACTCACATACATGGACGCATAGAAGTAGCCGGGCTCAATTTCGTAGCGCTGACCGCAATGGCTGCAGATATCGTTTGTACGCTGTAGATTGAAACCGTATAAGTTTCCGGTGAAGATATCTCCCCTGCGGCAATGAGGGCATTTTCCGTGTACTAATGCAAACAGTTTTGTCGTTTTGTTCATTGCGTGAAAAAGAACTACGAAATTGGTGTACTGCGCTGTTTACGGTATCTCTTATACCATAACACTCCCAGTCCGGTAATCAGGATGTACGGGATCACCATTAAATAGATCACACCAGAGTTTATCCCCTTTGCTTGTGTATTCCCATTCTTTACTCCCTGCTCGGCATTGATCGTACACATCGCACATTGTGCGGATGCCGTGTTTGATGCCGTACCGGCGAATACTGAGATAAAAAGAATAAATATGACTAATGCCTTTTTCATAGTGTACAATTAATTGTAATGAACATCATTCTCCTTACTGCAAATGCAGGTCTATTAAAAATTTATTTCAATAGTAGATGGTGATACAAATATAAGTATTAAACGAATAAAACAGTTCGTAATTACCTCAGCTCAATGTAAAAACCCAGTACGATATCAGTCTGCTCTCGTTCTTAAAAATTGTAATACGGGGAAATCATCAAGTATACGATCACTCCGGTAACTGCGACATATAGCCATACCGGGTAAGCCCACCTTACAATCTTGCGGTGACGTTCAATTTGCATGCTGAATCCTCTTAAAAAGCTGATCAGGATCAGCGGCAGCACAATAACCGCAAGCATGATATGCGTAATTAAAATAACGAAGTAAATCATGCGTGATGCACCTACTGCTGCCAGTTCTGCGGCTGAAAGTATGCCGTTATGGTCTATATCCCCATATTTTGTATCTTTTTCGTATAAATGGAACAGGATATAAAAAACAAGGAACAAGGCAGAAAGAATGAAGGTGACCACATTAGTTATCTTATGTGCTTGTATATTCTTACGCTTGATAAAAATCAGCGATAGGATTAATAAAACAGCACATGTCGCATTAATGCCACCAATTAAATGAGGCAGCAAATAAATGAAAGATGGTTTAGGTTCTGGTGGTGGTACGACCTTTAGAATAATGACTACAATAAGTACAACAGCACTTACTATCCAGATCAGGCGCAAAAAGAATTTATCGTTGATATTCATTGGTGTTATATTTTAGTTGTTCCGGAGAACTGAGCTTGCCAGCTTAACGGCCGTCCCTCATATTTCTAAGTTCCTCTGTAATGAGTACTTTTATTTCATCATCCAGTTTGCCCAGCGCTTCCTGGTTAGTCGCATCATAATATCCCCTGATGCGGTGCTGTGGATCAAGCAAAACAAACAGGTTACTGTAAACAAACTTCGGCTCGCCTTTTTCGTATTCCTGGTGCACATCGATGAAGAGTTGTTTATTGATCCAGTTATAAACCTCGGTACTGTCTCCTGTAAGCAAATCCCACTTACCGGCCTTAGCTTTAAGTTTTGTTGCATAAGGCAGTAATGCCGCAGGTGTATCCCGTACAGGGTCTATACTCAATCCTACAAAATTGATAATCTTGTTCCTGCCAAAGGTATTGTAGTATACCCCCATTGCCTTATTGGCAAATTCTACCGCGTAGTTATTACCCTTTGTATAAAACAGGTTCAGCACAATGATTTTGCCTTTATAACTGTTCCAGTCCAGCGTATCAGCCTGCTGGTTCACAAATTTAAAGTCAGCCGCCTGGTGATAAAGCGTATCCGGAATGTCTTTCCCCCTTTTCGTATGAAAGGTTTTAGCGACACTTTTAGGGCCAAAAAATGGAAGAGGTTTATACCTGTTCTTTCCCTGGTGGACAAGTTCATAATATAAAAATCCTGGTACCGCTAAAATGGCTACCAGGATCGTTATTTTTTTTATTGAAGTAAAATTCATGGATTAACCATTCATATGTATATGCAGATAGCCGCCTTCAATCAACATTAATGTAATAAAGTAGGCAATAAAAATGAATGCCAGCCCGAGTGTTAACTGTAAGCCAGTCTTTTCAAATTTTAAGTGCATAAAGAAGGCTACAATATAATAAGCTTTCAATAATGTCAGCAGGATATATGCGATGTTACCCGCTGTGTGACCAACCAGGCCTTTAGGTAAGATAACCAATGCGATAATAAATTCTACAACAGTAATCCCTAATAAGATAAAGAATACCTGCCATATTTTTGCTTTGCTCAAGCCAGCATGCTCGTCATGTGCATGCTCTTCTGTATTGTGTAAGTTATGTTCAGACATAATATTTTATTTAAGAGGATTATACTAAGTAGAAGAAGGTAAATACGAATACCCAAACCAAATCAACAAAGTGCCAGTAAAGACCAACTTTTTCAACCATTAAATAATGACCGCGTTTTTCAAACGTACCATTGATTGTCATGATTAAAATAATGATATTTAATAATACACCAGTAAAAACGTGAAATCCGTGGAATCCGGTGATCGTAAAGAACAAGTTTGCGAATTGTTGTGCAGCAACGTCAGAAACAGGACCAACAAAGAATTCTTTCAATTTCTCAGGTTCAGGAATACTTCCCCACCAGAATCCTTCATGGTGTAAGTGAGTCCACTCTAAAGCCTGGCAGCCAAGGAACATGAATCCCCCGATTACCGTAGCAACCATCCACCATATTACTTCATTTTTAGAACGTCTGTGTCCCGCTTCCACAGCCAGTACCATAGTCACAGAACTCATGATCAGGATAAAAGTCATGATACCTACAAATACCAACGGTGCTCCGGAATCAATTACACCCGGGATAGATTGAAATACAAGATCCGGATCAGGCCATGTAAATTTAGTGAAACGTTGTGCTCCGTAGTAAACCAATAATGAAGAGAATGTAAATGCATCAGATAGCAAGAAAAACCACATCATTATTTTACCATACTCTACCGACCACGGTGAACGGCCGCCACTCCATGGAGTAGTTTTTACCTGATCTAATTGTGATAATGAATCCATTTTAAAAATTGTAATAGTTTGTTAAAATTCTAACTGTTCAAAAGTAAAAAAACATACAGATATATCCACAATATATCTATAAAATGCCAAAATATAGAGGCGATTTCTATGCGGTAGACCGCATTTTCAGGTGTAACTTTTTTGTAAGTTCCCCAAAGGCTGTTCAATATAAGACAAAGTCCTACAAAAATGTGTAATAAGTGCATTCCAGAAACGATATAAATAACGGAAATTGCCGCATTATTGTTTACCAGTGTTGCCCCTGTATGGTATAAAGCCGACCATGCTTCTACTTGCATATAGCCGAACCCAACACCCAATGCCAAGGTTGCCCATAGCAATATCCGCTGTGTACTATAATTTTGTTTACGTACAGCTTTTGCAGCAAAGAACAAACAAACACTGCTCAGTAATAAAATTGCCGTGCTGTATTCAAATGCATCAGGAAGAACCAGTCCATGGCCTTTACCCTTCGAGCCTGCAAACACAATATAATAACTCGTGAAACCTCCAAACATAATCGTTGAGGAAACTACGAACAGCCAAAGCACAAATTTCTTGGCTTTTGAAGAAGTCTGAACACGCTCGTCCACTTCTTCCTGTTTTAATGTATGTACCATATCCATCTCTATTTACCTATAAAATCAAACAACAATACCATTTGTACTAATGGTATGTAAAAGAAGGAACAAAACATGACCTTCCGGGCACTTTCCAGATCCAGCTTCACTAATAGCTTAAATGCAAACCATGCAAATATAATCCCTGCTATTAAAGAGAACCCCGCAATATAATAACCGCCAAAATTGTAAATGGTAGGCAATAAACTAACCGGTATTAATATTAAAGCGCTAAAAAAAACAAACCATGCGCTGATCTTATCTTTTTTCTTAGTGGGTAACAACCTGAAGCCGGCTTTGGCATAATCCTCATCCAATACCCACGCAATAGCCCAGAAATGCGGGAATTGCCATACAAACTGGATCAGAAATAAGATGCCGGCAATTTCATAGTCTACTGGCAGAAAATGACGGGTATGCCCTAATGCGGCAAGATATCCGATCAGCGGAGGTAACGCCCCTGGTATGGCACCTACAAAAACAGCAATAGGTGATTTACGTTTTAATGGGGTGTAAACAAAAGCATATAACAGAATCGAGAAAACAGATAATAAACCTGTTTCCAAGTTGAGCTTACCCAATAGCCATGTACCTAACATTCCCGAGATTAATCCCAATACTAAACCCTGACCGGTAGTCATCCTGCCCGCAGGCATCGGACGGTCTTTAGTTCGTGTCATTAGTTTATCTAAATCAACCTCTATAATCTCATTAAAACAGTTGGCAGCTGCAGTAACCAGGAAGCCCCCGGCAATCAGTATGCCCCAGTTGCCCCAGTCAATCGCCGGGACTTCTCCCCTTGCTACCTGCATCCTCGAACCAATTAAAAATGTAATTGACGCAGAAAAAACAACCAGAAAAGTAAGCCTGAATTTTATAAGTTTAGATAAATCTGAGAAAAATAATTTCAATTCGTATTTATTTATATTATTGTTTATAAGTGTTTGTTCTGTAAACCAGGAGGCAGAGATAAAACTGCAGGGTGAACAAAACTGTTGAGAACACTAAATGTATCACTTGTGAGAACGGCGGCAGCGCAAAGTTAGACAATAATAATCCACTTCCAATCTGAATTAATAAAACCAGTATAATAGAATTGCCCAATCGCAGCTCGGTTGCCTTACCCCCAAACTTATCCATTACAAACTGGTAAACGAACACATTGAGAACTACCACAAATATGGCAAGGTCACGGTGGTATGAGAACGCGCTGCCAATTTTACCAACCCAGGTTTCACGCTGCTGATAAAGCAGGCCTTTGGCAACTTCATCTATTGCCTCACGCACCTCGGTACCTAATGTGATCTGTATAATCGTAAGTAAAACGGAACTTACAATCACAACTTTTAGCCAGAACAACTTTGAAATAATTACGGTATCCTGTTTATAGAGCCTGCTGCTGTAGTAATAGGTGTAAACCAGTATCGCAAGCATTACAATAGCAAGCAGCATGTGTACAGTTACAATCCAGGCCAGTAAATTTGTAGAAACTACGATGGACCCTAACCATGCCTGAAAGCCGACTACTATAAGGTTCAGAACTGTAAAAAATACGATCCTTTTAGCTTTCTTCCGGTATGCAAACGAAAGAACAGTTAATCCTAATAAAAAGAAGCCGGTCACTGCACCCGTAAGACGGTTAATGTATTCTGTCCAGGTTTTAGCAACATTAAATGATTCCGGAACTGTAATCGTTTGATCGTGACGGATACTATCTGCCAGGTTGGTTTTACCCATTTTATCAAGCAACTTCGCGAATCTCTCGTTTTTGGCTATCCTGCCAGCAACATATTTTTCTTTGTAATCCTTCGGCAGCTGATCTGCTGAAGTCGGTGGAATATACTGATCAAAACACTTTGGCCAATCCGGGCAACCCATTCCTGAACCAGTGCTGCGCACCACACCACCAGCAACGATAAGTATTAGCGTAACTATGATTGTAATGAGATTGAGACGGATAAATCTATTTTCAGATTCAGGAACCATTCGTATTTATTGTTTAAAAAAAAATGAGGTTACTGATAAGTATATACTCAAGCAGATAACCTCATTGTATATTTTAAAAAGTGATATTAATGAAAGTGCACATTAGCCTTATCAGGAGCATGTTTAGCATCCCACTCTCTTTGAATACGCTCAGATTCAGCATTACCTTCAAAGTCATGAGGCATGTTAGAAGCCATCGTCTGAGAATAAGGTACAGTCTGAGGAATGAAATCTTCTTCCGCACCTGGTTTACTGTAATCATATGGCCAACGGTGTACTGTTGGAATTTCTCCCGGCCAGTTACCATGTAAGTGCTCAACTGGTGTAGTCCACTCTAAAGTGTTCGACTGCCAAGGGTTTTGTGTAGCTTTTTCACCTTTAAAGATCGAATAGAAGAAGTTAAACAAGAACGCTACCTGAGCTAAAGCTGCAACAATTGCAGACCAGGTAACAAAGATGTTTACAGTAACCCATTTCTGCATAAATTCAAATTCAGTGAAGGCATAGTAACGTCTTGGTACACCATCTAATCCTAAGAAGTGTAATGGGAAGAATACTAAGTAAGCGCAGATAAAAGTAACCCAGAAGTGCAGGTAACCTAGTTTAGCGTTCATCATTCTTCCGAACATTTTAGGATACCAGTGATAAACACCGGCAAGCATACCAAATATAGCTGCTGATCCCATTACCAAGTGGAAGTGGGCAACAACAAAGTAAGTATCATGTAAGTTAATATCCAGTGAAGCGTTACCTAAGAAGATACCGGTTAAACCACCAGAGATAAAAAAGGAAACCATACCGATCGCACATAACATCGCAGGTGTAAACCTGATATTACCACGCCATAATGTAGCCAGATAGTTGAAAGTCTTAACAGCAGATGGTACAGCAATGATCAGTGTAGTAATCATGAATACACCACCAAGTAATGGATTCATACCTGTCACGAACATATGGTGACCCCATACGATGAAGGAAAGAATTGTAATACCGATCAGTGAGTAAACCATTGCATGGTAACCGAAAATTGGTTTTCTTGAGTTTACAGAGATAACTTCTGATGAAATACCCAGAGCCGGCATAATTACGATATATACCTCAGGGTGACCAAGGAACCAGAATAAATGCTGCCATAAGATTGGCGAACCACCTTCATTCGGAAGAACCTGACTTCCCATAACGATATCAGACAAGTAGAAACTTGTACCGAAACTACGGTCAAATATTAGTAATACAACACCTGCAACTAAAACAGGGAAAGATAAGATACCTAAGACAGCCGTCAGGAAAAAAGCCCAGATAGTCAAAGGCATTTTCCAAAGGTCCATACCTTTAGTACGCATGTTTAATACAGTACTTACATAGTTAATACCACCCATTAATTGCGAAGCCACAAAAATGAACATACTTACTAACCATAAAGTCATACCTAATCCGGATCCCGGGATTGCTTTAGGCAATGCTGATAACGGAGGGTAAACCGTCCAGCCAGCACTTGCAGGTCCTGTTTCAATAAAGAATGAACTCATCATGATAATACATGCAGCGAAGAACATCCAGTAAGAAAGCATGTTCATAAACGGTGATGCCATATCCCTTACCCCAAGCTGAAGCGGGATCAGTAAATTACTGAAAGTACCACTCAGCCCTGCAGTCAGTACAAAGAATACCATGATGGTACCATGTATTGTAACCAGTGCAAGATAGAAATCAGGTTTGATCCTTCCTCCTTCAGCCCATTTGCCTAAAAATGTTTCCAGAATAGGAAAACTTTTGTCAGGCCAGGCCAGCTGGAGACGGAATAAGATAGACAATCCCATTGCAATAACAGCCATAACGATACCAGTTATTAAAAACTGCTTAGCGATCATCTTGTGATCCTGGCTAAAGACGTACTTCGTTATAAAAGATTGTTTGTGATGACCATGAGCATGATCGTCATGGTGATCGTTGTTATGTGTATCGTTTAATGTTATAGTTGACATAATGCGCTATTCCAGTATAATTATTTTTTTGAAGCCGGTTTATTCATTGCTACTGCAGTAGAATCTTTTGCAGGTGTAGCTGTGCTATCAGCTGGTGCCGCTGCAGGTGCTCCTGCCGCTGCTGGTTCTGCTACTAATGGCAAATTAAATTGTTTTCTCAAATCATTATTGATGATTTTAGGTTGTTTAACAACCCAGGCATCATATTCAGCCTGAGATACAACTCTAACAACTTTTTGCATGTTATAGTGACCCGATCCACAGATTTTTGAACAGTAGAAAAGAAACTTAAATGCTGGATCATTTACTTTAGTCTGCATATCTGCAGTAGTAATTGTTGGTGTAAATTCAAAGTAAGAAGTCATACCTGGTACAGTGTTCAATTGTACCCTGAAATGCGGCATGTAGAAACTGTGCAATACATCTTTACTCGTTAAGATCAATCTTATTGGTTTGTTAACCGGGATTACCAGTTCGTCAGCCAGTTGATCATCTAAATTGTTTTTGTCTTTGAAATCCATACCAAGACTGTTGGTACCCGTGATCAGTTTGTAGTTTTTAAGACCTACAACACCATCAGCTCCCGGGTAACGAATCGTCCATACGAACTGCTGAGAAGTAATCTCAACACTCAGGGGTTTATTGTTAGGATCTTCGATTTTAAAGAAAATTGATCTCCAGGTAAGGAATCCCATTAATACCAGTACAGTTAAAACCAACGCCGGTACAATTGTCCAGATACGCTCTAATGCATTATTGTGCGGATAGTAATAAGCTTTTCTATTACCGGTACTTTTGTAAAAATAAGAGAAAAGGAATAATACGATGTGTGTACCGATAAATACAATGGTCGTCAGGATTAACGTGATGTTAAACATCTGGTCAATTTTCTTTCCGTGTTCAGAAGCTGCATCCGGAAGGATCATGCTGCCATGTACAGTATATTCGAAGTAAACTCCGTAAAGACCTACAATTAAGAACAACACAAAAAGAACAGCATTAATGGTGTTCCAGTTAATGCCTGCAGGTTTCTCCTGAGCTTCACGTGTCAATTCATATACCCTTATTGCTTTACCTACAATTGCTATAAACAAACAACCCAGTAAAAATAAAAGGACATAAAATGCAGCCGACTTATAAATCGGGAACATATCTATAGGTTTATTGGCAGCCGTAGCGGCAGCACCGGCGGCAGCTTCTTGTGCAAACGCGCTGGTACTTGCAAACACAGTAACAAGTACTGCCAGGGCCGCTGTTGTCTTATTGCTTATAAATTTTCTTAACCTCATTTTCTTAAACGTAGTACGATGTACTTCTACTATACTATTAATCTATATACTCTATAACCTTAACTACTACAAATGGTGATTCAAACTTTCCTGAAGGAGAGGGTGATTCTTTGCAATCAAAGGTTTCTTACTTAATGCAGTCAATACTGTAAAGGTAAACAAGCCTACAAATCCAATAGCTGTTCCTATTTCAATAATCCCAAACCCAGGGTGTTCTTCTACTGTACCCGGCATAATCATCTGGTAATAATCTACCCAGTGACCACACAATACTACAATACATACCCCAAGCATGATATTTTCCTGTCTTTTGTTATCACGGTCCATCAACAATAGAACCGGAGCTAAGAAGTTAAGTACTAAATTCAGGAAGAACCAGAATTTATAATATTCAAAGCGTTTCCAAAAATACACAGTTTCTTCCGGCATGTTAGCATAATAGATCAACATAAATTGCGCAAACCATACATAAGTCCAGAAAATGGAGAAACCAAAAATGAACTGACCTAAGTTGTGCAGGTGACTATTATTAACCCATTGCATGTATCCCGCTTTTCTTAACAGGATGATAATGATAGCCATTGTAGCTAAACTGCTCACCCACATTGCTGCGAAGTTGTACCATCCGAACATCGTAGAGAACCAGTGTGCTTCTAATGACATCACCGTATCAAATGCAAAGATTGGAGTTGTAAAACCGTAGATTACCAGGAATATACAAGAGTATTTAAAACTTTTAGTGTAAGAATTCAAACCGCCTTCTAAATCTTCATTGTTAGAAAGTTTAGAAAGTAATAAAGAGAAGAAGCAGTAAATTCCTAAAAAGATAACCTGACGGCCCATAAAGAAAGGTACGTTCAGGAAAGCAGATTTACCGTCGATCAGTTTATCATAGTTTTCACTGCCTTTAACAGTTAAACCAGGTGCATTCCAGTGGTGGTATAAATTGTGTGTGTATAAACCTAAACCGATAATAACGATCAGGACCGCAACTGCGATAGGTAATGTTTTTGCCATTGCCTGCGGTACACGAAGTATAGAAGCTGACCATCCAGCCTGTGCTACAAATTGAACAGCTAAAAAGAATGTGCCCGACATACAAACACATGCAAAATAATATGCCATCAGTAACAGGTTGGCAAATGTCCGCTCATGAAGTTCATGATCAGAAAAACCGTAAGCAATGCTCGCAATACCAACTACGATACCAACGATACTTAAAGTTTTAGCCTTTCCTGTAAACTCAAACTGCTCAGTTAAATTATAATTGTGAGTTCCCATTTATATCTGCTTTTCTATTGTATTTGTTGTAATTGTTGAACATACATCACTACTTTCCATCTTTGATCAGGAGTAAGTTGTGAAGCATGCGACCCCATGTTATTTAAACCGTACATGATGGTATGATAAATTTTCCCTTCAGAAAGATCTTTCATTAAACCACCACGAGATGAAGCTGCATCACCATGATAGGCAGGTACACCGAGAAATTTCTCAATCTGAACCAGGTGGCCTTTACCATCACCTTTTTCACCGTGGCAAGGTCCGCAGAATACTGTAAAGTAATGTTTACCCGACAATAGATTCTGTGGTGACTTCACTAAAGGATTTTTAAGGTTTAATCCGGCAGCTTCATAACCTTCTTTGGTATTTGCATACTCATATTTAACAAACCCAACAGGATCTGTATTTGGAGGTGGAGTCTGGTTGGTTAACCCGTCGGCAAAGTTCTTATTTGCCCTGTTAGGCTTATAAGCAATATTGTCATACATGTTCCTTGCATACTCTAAACCTCTGCTCTCTTTATTCCTGCATGCTGATAGCGATGCAACAATCGTAAAAACAACAAATGAGGCCAGAACTATTTTATTCTTATTCATAGCTGATATACTTCCTTTCATTGTGCTTAATTTCGATAGCACCGGCGTCTTTTAATAATCCATCAATTTTACTGTGGTCCACATTTTCCTGTGCATCAACAGCGATAATAAATCTATCATCAGTAGCTCTTAAATCCATTACCCTTGGCGCTCTTCCTGGGAAAAGATGGGTTGATGCATAGTAAGAACCTACTAAACCAAATGCTGTGAACAAGATCGTCAGCTCAAACATGATCGGAATAAAATCCGGTAAAGCGAATGATGGCTTACCCCCGATATTATTCCTCCAGTCTACCACTGAAGTCAGGTAGATCAGCGCAAACGCCGAAACCGTACCCGTAATCCCGCAGAAAAATGCAAGAATGTCTAACCTTGATCTCTTAATTCCTAATTTGGCTTCGATGCCGTGGATAGGCATTGGCGTATAAACATCATGGATCTTAATGTTGTTCTCCTGCAACTTTTCGATGCCATGCATCATTTCGTCCGGATCGCCAAAACTGCCTAAAATATATTTGATATTACTCATTGTTATATTTTTGCGTATTCTTCTTGTTTAACACTATCAAATTTCTCTAACGACTCTACGTATTCTTTTACGTGAGTTTTATCCAGGTGGCCATCTTTAATCTGAGCCAGCTTAGCTTGCTCACTGGATGTTTTAAGTAATAATTTCACCTCTGCAATTGCAATTGAAGGAAGTACTCTTAAGAACAACAGGAACAAAGTAAAGAATACACCGATCGATCCTACAAAGACACTTACGTCTACCCATGTAGGATAAAACATTGCCCAGCTTGACGGAAGGTAGTCACGGTGAAGAGAAGTAACGATAATTACGAAACGCTCAAACCACATACCGATGTTTACTACAATAGATAAAACCCATGTTGCAGGAATGCTTAAACGGATCTTTTTGAACCAAAGCAACTGCGGAGAAATAACGTTACAAGTCATCATCATCCAGTATGCCCACCAGTATGGTCCGGTAGATCTGTTGATAAATGCGTATTGTTCATATTCAGAACCTGAATACCAGGCGATGAAAAACTCAGTGATATAAGCTACACCCACGATCGATCCTGTAAGGATGATAATCTTATTCATCGATTCAATGTGGAACATCGTGATGTAGTTCTCTAATCCTAGTACTTTACGTGCAACTAACAATAGTGTTAATACCATCGCAAATCCGGAGAAGATCGCCCCTGCTACGAAATAAGGAGGGAAAATCGTTGTATGCCATCCCGGAATAACCGAAGTTGCAAAGTCCATTGATACAATTGTGTGTACCGAAAGTACCAGTGGAGTAGATATACCTGCAAGAATAAGTGATACCGTTTCGAAACGCTGCCATGTTTTTACATTACCGCTCCATCCGAAAGAGAAAATCGAATAGATTTTACGGCGTAAGCCTGTAGCACGGTCACGGATCGTAGCAATATCCGGTAATAAACCTGTGTACCAGAATAGTAGTGATACAGAGAAGTAAGTAGAGATCGCAAACATATCCCAAACCAGCGGTGAGTTAAAGTTAACCCAAAGTGATCCGAATTGATTTGGCAGCGGTAATACCCAGTAAGCTAACCATGGTCTTCCCATGTGGGATACTACATAAGTAGCGGCACAGATAACGGCGAAGATTGTCATCGCCTCTGCAGATCTGTTAATGGAGTTCCTCCAGTTCTGACGGAAGAGCAACAGTACTGCTGAGATTAGTGTACCAGCGTGACCGATACCTACCCACCATACGAAACCGGTGATATCCCATGCCCATCCTACTGTTTTGTTTAGCCCCCATGATCCGATCCCGAACCAGAAAGTATAACTTACGGCAACAACCCATAAGGTAGCCCCGCAAAGGGCAGCTATAAAACCTATCCACCATGCCCTGTTCGGCTTGTTCTCAACCGGCATTAAAATATCATCCGTAATTTTTGCATACGTGATATCGGTGCCGGTGATTAGTGGTTCTCTTAAAATTGATTCGTTATGTCCTGACATAATGTATTTTATTTAATATCAGCTTACGCTTCTTGTACTGTTGGTAATGAATCTGTGTTTCTTATTTTAGTCATGTAACCTATTCCTGGTTGTGTATTGATTTCTTCCAGAACATAGTAGATACGCTCACTGCGTAATGCTTTCGAAACTTCTGAATCCGGATCGTTACCGTCACCAAAGATAATCGCATTTGCCGAACAAGCCTGCTGACATGCCATTTTGATATCTCCGTCTTTTAAAGGACGTTTCTCAATTTTAGCAGTTAATTTACCAGCCTGGATGCGTTGGATACACATTGAACATTTCTCCATTACCCCTCTTGAACGTGAAGTAACATCTGGATTAAGCACTAATTGTGTAAACTCGTTGTTCAGGTAGTTATCAAAACGTGAATCATTCCAGTAGTTAAACCAGTTGAAACGACGAACTTTATACGGGCAGTTATTTGCACAGTAACGTGTACCTACACAACGGTTATAAGCCATATGGTTCAAACCATCTGAAGAGTGTACTGTTGCCAGTACCGGACAAACAGTCTCACAAGGAGCGTGGTCACAGTGCTGACATAACATCGGCTGGTGAACAACAGTTACCTTATCAAGATTTTCCATGTGGGCAATCTCCTTTTCCTCAGAAATGCTCTCAGTTCCTTCTTCAAAGCTATAGTAACGGTCAATACGGATCCAGTGCATCTCTCTGCGTTTGCGAACCTCATCACGGCCAACTACCGGGATATTATTCTCAACGTTACAAGCTACAATACAAGAACCACAACCAGTACAAGCATTCAAATCGATTGCCATTACCCAGTTGTTACCTGGTTTTTCGTATTTGTCCCACAAATCGTAAGATTTATGTCCTTCTTCGTGTTTACCAGTTCCTGCATGAGGGTTTTTAACATATTCCTTGAAGCTCGCTTCGCGGATAATGTTCCTTCCTTCGAAAGAGTGGTGAGTTTGTGTTTGTGCCAGTTCGTAAGTCGCTCCTGTTTTAGAGATCGTTACCGAAGTAGCATATTGTAAAGTTCCGTTGCTGAAGCTTAAGAAAGGGAAAGCATTTTTACCTACATTATCTCCTGCTTTACCCACTTTGGTACGCCCGTACCCTAAAGCGATAGAAGCTGTACCAACTGCCTGTCCTGGTTGAACAAGAACTGGCAATGTAATGCTGTAACCGTTGCTGCCTTTCACCTCAACAACATCAAATTCTTTTAGTCCTTGTGCTTCTGCGAACTTAGGCGCAAGGGCGATGTAGTTATCCCAGGTTACTTTTGAAACCGGATCAGGTAACTCTTGCAAGAATGCATTGTTTGCATGCTTACCGTCGCGCATGGCTACGTTTTCATAAATTTCCAGCTCAATATCTTTAGCTAAAGCTTTGCTTGTGCTTACCACCGAAGGTACTACCGAAGCAAGTGACAGCGTGAAAGTATATGGCGTTGCTGGTTTTTCTGGTGCTGAAAACACACCAGTCTGTAACAAGTCGTTCCAGGTTTTACCTAAACCAGGTAATATGTTTTTCTCCCAGTTGTTACGTACATACTGGTAGTAATCTTTAACAGGCGCGTTAGACCAGATCAGTAAACTCTGCTCAGCCTGACGGGAATTAAATACCGGGTTAATTGTTGGCTGAACGATAGAGTAAGTTCCTTCATAGCTGTTTGCATCACCCCATGCTTCCAGGTAATTCTGGTTAGTGGCAATAACATCACAAAGAGAAGAAGTCTCATCGATACGGTCAGAGAAAGATACTTTTAAAGGTACTTTGCTCAATCCGTCAGTAAATGCTTTAGAGTTTGCTACATCGTAAACAGGATTAGTATCCAGGAAGAACACAGCTGCAACTTCACCTCTGCCCATCTCTTTCTGGAATTCCGCAAATTCTGCATCGTTACCTGAATAACGCTTGATTGGATTATCCAAATCAATCGTTGTACCGTAACTTCCGATAGCAGAGTTAATCGCATTTACCAGGATCTGTATAGAAACATCGTTTGATCCGCAAACTACTAATGCTTTTCCTTTTTGCTGTACTAATTCTTTAGCAACTAATTTAAGTGCTTTATCAGCTGTTACATTGTTACCCAATGTACCGCCTGCAAGGTTAGCACCAGTAATCGCATTATATAAGGTTATCAGAGCAGGACCCTGCTCTGATAATTTTACCGGGATACGTGTATCTGCATTGGTACCGGTCAGGCTCATCCCAGCTTCGAACTGGAAGTGACGCGACATTTTACCTTTTGCAAGTGTTTTGTAATTTCTGTTGTTGATATACTGAGAAGTAAACTCTTCTCCGCTAATCCATGTACCTAAAAAGTCAGCGCCAAAACTTACTACAAGTTCAGCTCTTTCGAAATGGTATTTAGGAATAACAGCTTTTCCGAAACTATTCTCGTTCGCTTTGATGATACCTGTATAAGATACAGCATCGTACTGAACATGTTTTGTTGTTGGATAAGCAGCGATAAAGTCAGCCACTACTGCAGCAGTAGAAGGACTGTATACAGATGAAGAAACGATGGCGATCTTTTTGCCGGAAGCTTTAGCTTTGGCTAATTCCGTGCTTACAAATGCATCAACCTTAGCCCATGTAGTTTCGTCATTCTTTAAAACCGGAGTTTTAAGTTTCGACACATCATACAGATCTAAAACCGAAGCCTGTGCAACTGCATCAGTACCGCAATTGAATTCACCTGCTTTAGGATTTGGTTCAATCTTAATAGGTCGTCCCTCTCTGGTCTTCACCAGGATGCTCTGACCGTTAAAGCTTGAAACATAGTAATTCGGAACGCCCGGGATTACTTCTTCAGGTTTAATCAGGTAAGGTATTGATTTGTGTATCGGAGCAGGCTGACAAGCCGCAAGCGTAACCGCACCAAGACCAAAGCCTAAGGCTTTTAAAAAGTCACGGCGAGGAGTTACTGTACTTAATCCTGCTTCATTTAAAACATCTTCTATTGGAAGCGGCTCTGCGAATTCGTTTTTATTGCTTTCAACAAATTCAGAGGTCTTGTTAAATTCCTCTAAGCCTTTCCAGTATTTTTTATTGCTTTCCATTTAAGCTATATTACTGTTTATCGAACGTTCTTTTTATTAACTCTATTAGTAGTGACATTTACCACATTCCATTCCACCTAATGCTGCCGGTGTAATTTTCTCACCTTTCTTGATTTTCTCATGAGCCTCAATGATTTTGGTGTAGAATGCATTGTCCTTAACCTCTAACTTGGTGTCTTTATGACAATTGATACACCATTTCATGGTTAACGGAGAGTACTGGTAAATCTCTTCCATTGTATTAACCGGTCCGTGACAAGCAAAACATACTGGCTCATTCGGTTTCAGTCCTTTTTCTTTACGGATAGCTTCTTCAGCTACAACAACGTGTTGTGAGTGATTGAAATATGCAAAATCTGGAAGGTTGTGTACCTGCACCCATTCAATTGGTTTTTCTTTCGTTTTATCGTAAGTCATTTTATCAGCATCATAACCTAATGCATTGTAGATCTTCTGAATCTCAGGAGAAATGTTACCATCATGACTGTCTCTCGCCTGAACCGACTTATGGCAGTTCATACAAACGTTAAGAGATGGGATAGTTGCATTTCTTGATTCAAAAGCACCTGCGTGACAGTACTGACAATCAATCTGGTTTGTACCAGCGTGTAATTCGTGTGAGAATTTAATTGGCTGAGTTGGCTGGTAACCGGTGTTTACACCAGTATTCCACATTCCCATCCATCCCCATGAACCTAAGAAAGTAATCAGGCACAGGATAAAGAAAAATACGAATTTCTTGTTTTTGAATAACTGGCCAACGCCCGCTACCATAGAAACTTTCTCTTCTTCGATAATCTCTACTCCTTGTTTCTGTAAGATCAGACGCTCAAGCATTTTAATTGCTCTGCCCAGGATCACCAGGATCACAATCGAGATCAGGATAACTGCAACAACACCGGCAATAGAGAAACTCGAAACTTCATCAGAACCTCCGCCACCTGTTCCGGCTGCCTCAACTTTTTTCGGCTCACCTACTTTAATGTAAGCAAGGATACTTTTAATTTGCTCCGGCGTTAATGATGGAAACGCTGTCATGTCCGCATTCGGGTTGAACTTTGAAGCTTCAACAGCTTCTTTATCTCCCGAAGCGATAAATGCAGGCGCATTGTTTATCCATTTTAACAAAAACGCTTCGCTTTTGGTTGGTACTACAGTTTGCAATGCAGGTCCGATCAAATCACGGTCAAGGGCATGACATGAAGTACATTTTTCCTTGAAGATTTTTCTTCCTTCCGCTGCGTCTTGTGCTTGTGTACCAGAAACGATTAAAACAGATAGAGCCGTGAACATAAATGCCGACTTCCAAACTCTTCTAATGATCAATGAGATATTCCTCATAATGAGTATTTTATGCTATTTTTTAAAAAACTGTAATGAACGCTTTGGATGTTTAAACTTATGTTCCTCACCAAAACGTTCACAAAAGTAAAATTTATTAGGTTACCAATGACAAATAAATGACAGGAAATACAATTTATAATCATTCTAAACTTTGCGTTTAAAAGGGTTTAAATGAAGAAAATCAGCAATTTTTTTAGAATTGCTGATTTTCTGTATGACCAAAATCGTGAAGAAGATTTGGAATTTATAGTTACATTTTTAATATCCATGCAAATATCAGAGGCGCCACAATCGTTGCATCAGACTCTACTATAAATTTAGGTGTATGGATGTCAAGTTTACCCCAGGTAATCTTCTCATTTGGCACAGCACCAGAGTAAGAACCATACGAAGTAGTTGAGTCAGAGATCTGGCAGAAGTAGCTCCAGAATGGAATGTTCTCCATTTCCATGTCCTGATAAAGCATCGGAACAACGCAAATCGGGAAATCCCCGGCGATACCACCACCAATCTGGAAGAACCCAACGCCTTTGCCAGCGCTGTTAGCAATGTACCAGTCGGCCAGGTAACCCATATATTCTATACCACTTTTCATAGTAGTCGCTTTCAGCTCAGATTTCATCACATAAGAAGCAAAAATGTTTCCCATAGTAGAATCTTCCCATCCCGGTACTACAATCGGCAGGTTCTTCTCTGCAGCAGCCAGCATCCATGAATTTTTCGGGTCGATCTCATAGTATTGCTCCAATACTCCGCTTAAAAGCATTTTGTACATGTATTCATGCGGAAAGAAACGCTCGCCCGCTTCTTCAGCATCTTTCCAGATTTTCTGGATATGCTTTTGTAAACGTCGGAAAGCTTCTTCTTCCGGGATACAAGTATCAGCTACACGATTATAATGGTTCTCTAATAAGTCCCACTCGTCCTGCGGACTTAAATCACGGTAGTTAGGTACACGTTTGTAGTGTGAATGGGCAACAAGGTTCATGATATCCTCTTCCAGGTTGGCACCTGTGCAGGAGATTATCGCTACCTTATCCTGACGGATCATTTCAGCCAGGGAAATTCCCAGTTCCGCTGTACTCATCGCACCAGCAAGGGTGATCATCATTTTACCACCTTCATCCAAATGGGTCTCATAGCCCTTAGCCGCATCCATCATGGCCGCCGCATTGAAATGGAGGTAATGCCCTTCCATGAATTTAGATATTGGTCCTCTTGTTACGCTCATTGTTATCAGTTTATACTTTTAATAAGGCGCAAAAATAAGTAAATAATATTAAAATCCTCTGCGCTGTTTCCATTGGATTTGTGGGATTTATTCCATGATTTAATATCCATATAATTAACATGTGTATATTTGGTTAGCTGTAATTACAGATATTTAATCATATTTACAGCATGTGATTGCAGGTTGCAATTTCAGGGTCAAAATTTATGATCCTGCCAATCGGTCAATCCACCGATGTACCTGGGATAAAAGGCCCTGCTCCGAAATTTGGCGCAAAACAGAGAGAATAAACGGGACTATATATATACACAATAAAAATATGTTAAGTACAAACATTAAAGAAGCAACCAAGGATGCCCACTTAAATTTAGAAAAAAAAGTAATCCAGAAAATGAAAGCAATCCGCTCTGATGCAGATTATTCAGATTTCCTTAAATATTTCTACACTTATTTTAGCCAGGTAGAACAAGCAATTGCACCTTACATCACGCCACAGCTTTTACCTGATTATAAAAACCGCCGTAACTCTGCTTACATCAAAAACGATATTGAAGAACTGGGCGGCAATGTAAATGATATTCCAACAGTCACCCTTCCTGTTATAGAAAATGAATTACAGGCATTGGGAGCACTATATGTAATGGAAGGATCAATTATGGGTGGTCCCATCATCGTTAAAATGTTAGAAAAAGGCGGTATAACTTCCGGTACATCTTTCTTTTCGGGATACGGTGAAGCAACCGGTCAGAAATGGGGAGTTTTTACTACTGTAATGAACCAGCAAGCTGCTACTCCCGAGCAGGAAAATATAGCAATAGAAGCAGCAAACGAAACTTTCGTTCATTTTGGCCGGGTCTTCGAACAAGAAACTGTATCCTAAATACTATGGTCTCCCGGTAGTGGTGGCAGCCTTGTCGCACTGCCGGGATGCCCTTTCATTATACTGAAATCTATACTATTGCGCCCCCATCTGCAGAAGGCAGCTCACAGTAATTCGTCGTGCTAAAACTATTATCCGCACTTTAATGTTTAATTTGCGGAACTATCTGTTGCGACATACGCCGGCTACCTATGAAAAGACTTTTTATCTGCAATATCCTCCTTATTTCTTCCCTTTCCGGATTCGGACAAATGAAATTGATTAAACGTATGTTATCTGAAGAGATGGATACTACCCGCAGGGCAAGTTTTATGCCCCTTCCTTTTCTGCGTTATTCGCAGGAAGTAGGAATGGAATTTGGGCTTGGTGCCTTATATTCTACCTATCTGGACAAAAACGACCCTAAAAACAGGAGCTCAAACTTCGCCACTATACTTTCTGTTTCTACAAAAAAACAATACAATGTTACCTTTAAGGGAGATGTATGGACAAAGAATAATGAGTTCCACTTAATTGGTGATTTGCGCTTACGCAGTACACCATTTGATTTCTTTGGCATTGGCAATCAAACCCTCGAAGCTAATAAAGACAGGGTAGTCCAAAAGCAGATCAGAACTGGTATTGATGTAGAAAAGAACATCTTTCCTTTTGCCTACTTCGGGGTGTCTGCCAATTTTGAAAGGAACACCTTCAGAGATGTAGAGCCAGGAGGGATATTCGATACAGACCCCACAATTTTAGATAAAAAGGGAGGCAGTGTGGCATTTGTCGGCGTTTCACAGACTTATGACACCAGGAACTCCAACAACTATCCTACTAAAGGATTTTTTGGAAGGGTATCCTATCAGTATGCACCAGATTTGTTTGGAAAGGAAGACTTTTCAGGAAGCCAGATCAGGGTGGTGGTCAAAAATTTCTGGCCGCTGGCAAAAAAACTGGTTTTGGGCGTAAACGGGATCTATTACACGGTGCAAAGTAACAACACCCCTTTTTACATGATGCCGCAGCTTGGCAATGAAGATATTATGCGTGGCTATTATGCCGGCAGGTACAGAGATGAAAACTTACTTGCAGGACAAGCGGAACTGCGCTACAGGTTCAGTAACAGGTTCGGTGTAGCGGCTTTTGCAGGGGCCGGAAGGGTCTTCGCAAATGGTGACTTCTCGCTGAAGCAATTTAAACCTTCTATCGGAGGCGGAATGCGTTACTTCTTCGATCCTGCAAAAGGCCTGAGTGTAAGAGCAGATTACGGTATTGGCGAAAAGCGCCCTAACGAAGCACGTCAGAGTGGTTTCTACCTTAGCCTTGCCGAAGCATTTTAAGGTTAAAACTTAATCTTAAAATGCTCTTTAGCCTGCCCCTTTTTAAAGTATACTAAACCGATCCAGAAAAGGTCGACCGTTACAGTTACATCCGGATGGTTTTTGATCTCTTCCCAGGCTTCTTTCATCCCTTTGCTCCAATAGATATCATCAAAGATCAATAGTGTGTCTTCATGCACCTTCGGCAAACACCAGTTAAAGTAATTTAAGGTGGCGTCTTTACGGTGGTTTCCATCAACATACACGAAATCCAGTTTAGCCTGTTCTTCGATCACACGGGGTAGCAGTTCATCAAAATTACCAACCTGCAGTTCCACATTTTCCAACTCTAAATCCTGGAAACTCTGGTAGGCTTTTTTTGCAGTTTCAGGGCATCCTTCAATGGTTACAATTTCTGCATCCGGACACGCTTTAGAGAGATAAGCCGTAGTAATCCCAAGGCAAGTGCCCAGTTCAATGAGGTTAGCAGGGTTATTGTGTTTTGCTAAGCGGTATATTAATTGTGCCAGACGTGGTGTCTTCAAAGCATTTTTGGCAATCTCTTTTACAGCTTTAGTACGATTTTTATTCAGCTGTGAGCCCGCACCCAAATCAGTTACAGTGATGACGGTATCGTCATTTAAAAGTTTTTTTCTCTGCTGCTCGATTGCGATGTAATCGGTTTTAGCGTAAAAATCGTAAATTACATCATCCACCAGTTTATATACAAAAGGCGAATGGGTTCCATGCCTGCTTTTAGCGGTTAAACGATGCTTCAGAAAATCACTGACAAATTGTAATACCATAACCACAAAAATAGGCAAACGCAACATTCTAATTGGCATTTTAATGGAAAATAGTACAGAAATAAGCGCATTAGTAAAATTACTCGATGATCCTGATCCGGAAGTTTTTGAGCATATAGAAAAACGCCTGCTCGAATACGGTAATTCTGTGATCCATTTTCTGGAAACCGAATGGGAAAAATCACTGGACACCCTGTTGCAGGAAAGGATAGAAAACATCGTACATCAGATCCAGTTTAACACAGTAAAAGAAGATCTTAACTTATGGTATCAGAGCGGGGCCTTCGATCTGTTACAGGGCGCATTAGTGATTAACCGCTACCAGTATCCCGACCTGGATGATCAAAAAATCATTAACCAGATAGAAGAGATCAAGAGAGAAGTATGGCTGGGCCTGCAGCACGAAATGAGCTCAGTGGAAAAGATCAAACTAATCAACCATATTTTCTATAATAACTACGGATTCAGCGGCAATACAAAAAACCACCACGATCCGCAGAATTCTTATATCAACCAGGTACTGGAAACAAAAAAAGGAAATCAGATCTCGCTGGCAATCATTTATTCCACAATCGCACAGAAACTGGATATCCCGGTTTATGGGATCAACCTGCCGCAACATTTTATCCTTGGTTATATTGACGAAAGCAAAAGGGACGAACATGAATTCGGCGTACTGTTTTATATCAATGCCTGGAATAAAGGGGCCATTTTTGGTAAACATGATGTCGACCAGTTCTTACGCCAGCTAAACTTACAGTCACAGCCCGGCTTCTATGCCCCTTGCAGTAATGTAGAAATTATTCGCCGGATCATCCGTAACCTGATCTCTTCCTATGAAAACCTGGGAGCAGCAGAAAAGGTGGAAGAGCTTAAAGAACTGCAGGAGATTTTACTGAACAATGATTTTATAAGCTGATACTGAAATACATAAACCAGCTAATCAATTAGCTCCCTTTTAACAATCCGTTTGCTTTCAGCCAGTTGAAAAGATGTGCAAACCATTCATCAGATGTGGTTTTATTGTGCAATCCAAAACCATGGCCGCCTGCCTGGTAAAGGTGCGCTTCTACAGGAACTTTGTTCTTGACCAGCGCCTGGTTAAACAATATCGAGTTTTCAACAGGTACTGCACCATCATCGTTTGCATGTACCAGAAAAGTTTTCGGTGTATTGGCATTTACATGCCTTTCATTCGACCAGTATTCTTTTTGCGCCTCAGAACCCTCCGCACCAATCAGGTTATTCTTAGAACCGACATGCGGTGAAGAAATAAAGCTGATTACAGGATAAAGAAGAACGGCAAAATCAGGGCGCAGGCTTAATTTTTCTGCATTTTCAATTTTAACATCCCCGTAGTGTACAGTTAGGGAAGAGGCCAGGTGCCCTCCTGCAGAAAAACCCATAATGCCTATTCTGTCAGGATCAATTTTCCATTTAGCCGCATTTTTACGCACGGTATATATGGCTTGTTCAGCATCCTGCAGCGGACCGAAAGATTTGTCGGCCATTATAGAATCTGATGGCAATCGGTATTTCAGTACAAAGGCAGTAACCCCGATCTCAGCAAACTTCCGCCCTACTTCTTCACCCTCATGGGCAACAGCCAGGCCAGAATATCCGCCTCCCGGACAAATGATAACTGCCGTTCCGTTTGCTTTAGCAGGATCTGGCTGATATAATGTTAAGGTAGGATGTGACACCTTGCTCAGTCCGGTTACTTTACCGCCGCTGATCCGTTCCAATTCCTTGTAAGTAGCAGGGATCGCTTTCGCACCCGGGATTTTACCCGGATATAAATCCATTACCCGCTGGGCTTTCAGTGTGTTCATTCCCATTATACCTATTCCTAAACTTAACAGCCAGATCCTTTTCATATTAGAATTCCATTAAATAAGCCTTTAAAAAGTCGTTCAGTTCCCCATCCAATACCGCTTGCGCATTAGAGGTTTCATAATTTGTCCTCAGGTCCTTTACCAGCTTATAAGGGTGCAGCACGTAATTCCTGATCTGCGAGCCCCATTCTATTTTCATTTTTGAGCCTTCCACCGCAGCAGACGCTTCCATCCTTTTGCGCATTTCCGCCTCATACAATTGCGACTTCAGCAAGCGCATTGCATTTTCCTTGTTTTGCAGCTGCGAACGGGACTCCTGGTTCTTGATCACAATTCCCGAAGGTTTGTGGTACAAACGAACCGCAGTCTCTACTTTATTTACGTTCTGCCCTCCCGCACCACCGGAGCGGAAAGTTTCAAACTCAATATCAGCATCTTTAATCTCGATCTCAATCGTATCATCTACCAGCGGGTAAACATATACCGAAGCAAAAGAAGTATGGCGCCTTGCGTTAGAGTCAAATGGAGAGATGCGCACTAAACGGTGCACACCGTTTTCCCCTTTCAGGTAGCCATAAGAAAACTCACCTGCAAATTGCAGCGTCACCGTTTTCACTCCGGTAACCTCACCCGGTTGATAATCCTGTTCGGTTACCTTATAGCCATTTTTTTCGCCCCACATGATATACATCCGCATCAGCATTGCTGCCCAGTCGCAGCTTTCTGTTCCGCCTGCACCTGCCGTAATCTGCATTACCGCATGCAGCTGGTCTTCTTTGCTGCTCAGCATATTTTTCAGCTCCAGATCTTCGATCAGTGCCAGGCATTTCTGATACTGCTCTTCCATCTCTTCATTTGTGGCATCACCAGACTGAAGGAAGTCGAACAGCACCTGTGTATCTTCAAATTCGGCATTCACTTTCTGCCAGGCATCTGTCCACACCTTCTTGGCGTTCATTTCTGCCAAATGCTTTTCGGCCTTTTTGGGATCATCCCAAAAACCCGGTTGTAAGGTAAGCTCCTGTTCTATATAAATAGCTTCGAGTCGTGTTTCGACGTCAAAGATGCCTCCTCAGCGACGCTACTCTGTCCCTTAAATCCTGTACTTGTTCTTTAGTCATAATGACAAATATATAATTATTTCTTCATCGCCATATAATCCATCGTCAGGTTAGCCAGGGCTTTCACTCCCAATACAAATCCGCTTTCATCAAGGAAGAAATCAGGTGTATGATGTGAAGGGGCTTTTAAGTGATCCTGTCCTTTGGGCATTCCGCCAAGAAAAACAAACAGTCCCGGAACTTTCTCCTGGAAGAAAGAAAAATCTTCCGCACCAGTAACCGGCGGTCTTAACAGGATATGTGCAGCACCGGCTGTTGCGCGCAGGCTTGGCAGCATTTTCTCCGTCAATGCCAGGTCGTTAAACGTTACCGGATAGTGGTTGCTGTAAGGAATTTTAACTTCCGCTGTTGCTCCACCTGCTTCTGCCGTTTTTGTAGCAATTGTTTTTACCCTTTCAATAAACAGCGCTTCATCTTCTTTACTGAAATTACGGATCGTACCCAGCATCTCTACTTTTTCAGGAATGATGTTAGAACGTACCCCTCCGTTAATTGCCCCAATGGTCACAACTCCCGGGTTTTCAGTCACATTCAGGTTCCTGCTAACAATTGTCTGCAGGTTATTAACAATTTGTGAAGAAATCACTATCGGGTCAATACTGCTCCATGGATAAGCACCATGCGCCTGTCTGCCTGTCACTGTGATTTTCATATCGTTTACTGCGGCCATTGTGCCCCCGGGACGATAAGTGATGTTTCCTACCTCTGTCTGTGAGTTGATATGAAGGCCAAAAATCACTTCTACTTTAGGGTTCTCTAAAACACCTTCTTTTACCATCAGCGCTGCTCCGCCTTCTTCTCCGGCAGGCACCCCCTCTTCAGCGGGCTGGAAGATAAATTTAACCGTCCCCGGAATATCTTTTTTCATGGAAGCCAGTACTTCTGCCACACCCATCAATATCGCCATGTGAGAATCGTGGCCGCAGGCATGCATTACGCCTACCTCCTGACCGTTATAGGTGGTCTTGACTTTTGATGCAAAAGGTACATCAACCCTTTCTGTTACCGGCAAGCCGTCCATATCTGCGCGGAGCGCCACAACCGGTCCTGGTTTACCGCCTTTTAAAATTCCGACAACACCTGTTTTCGCTACACCCGAAGTGACAGTAATGCCAAGTGATGCTAAATGTTTGGCAATAATCGCAGAGGTTCTCACCTCATTATTTCCCAGTTCAGGATGTTCGTGAAAATCCCGGCGCCAGGCAATCACTTGCTTTTCAATCGCCGCAGCTTTTTTGGATACGGCCTCACCTTGTGCATTTTTTTGTGCAAATGCGCTGGCAGGACCCAGTAACAACAAAATAAAGTAAAATCTTTTCATATAGTGGTTCATTTTATGTTAAATATAATCCAATCTGCCGACATTTAATTTATCGGCAGAAATATTGTTATGCCATAAGCAGATTAAAATAAACCAGTACATTTACAAAAACACGAATACTATGTTACCAACCGTAAATTTTACAGAGACCGCAGCCTACAAATATCTGGCAGACCATTTCATTGGCATCAACGAGAAAAATTTAAAGCAATTATTTGCTGAAGATGACAAGCGTTTTGAAAAATTCTCTTTGATTTTTGAAGATATCCTGCTGGATTATTCTAAGAACAGGATCAATGATGAAACTCTTGCTTTGCTCGTTCAGCTGGCCAAAGAATGTAAACTGGACGAAGCGATCAAAGCGATGTTCAGCGGTGAAAAAATCAACCAGACAGAAGACAGGGCAGTATTACATATCGCATTGCGTAACCAAAGCAATACGCCGGTCTATGCAGATGGTAAAGATGTAATGGCTGATGTAAATGAGGTACTGGCTAAAATGGAGAAATTCAGCGAGCAGATCATCTCCGGTTCATGGAAAGGTTATACTGGCAAAGCAATTACTGATGTGGTAAATATCGGTATTGGCGGGTCTGACCTTGGCCCGGTAATGGTTACTGAAGCGCTAAAAGCATATAAAAATCACCTGACCATGCATTTCGTATCTAATATCGATGGTACGCACATGGCAGAAGCATTAAAAACGGTAGACCCGGAAACTACGCTGTTTATCATTGCGTCTAAAACTTTCACTACACAAGAAACGCTGACCAATGCCAATACGGCAAAGGACTGGTTCCTGAGCAAAGGCGGTAAACAAGAAGATGTAGCCAAACATTTTGCTGCACTGTCTACAAATGCAAAAGATGTTTCTGCTTTTGGTATTGATACTGAAAATATGTTCGGTTTCTGGGACTGGGTAGGCGGAAGATATTCATTATGGAGCGCCATCGGCTTACCAATCGCATTGAGCGTTGGCTTCCAGAATTTCAAAGAATTACTGGAAGGTGCCCATGCAGCGGATCAGCATTTTGAAAGTACACCTTTTGAAAGTAACATCCCCGTAATCCTTGGTTTACTGGGTGTATGGTATATCAATTTCTTCGATGCAGAAACACAGGCCATCCTTCCTTATGATCAGTATATGCACCGCTTTGCAGCCTATTTCCAGCAAGGGGATATGGAAAGTAACGGTAAACATGTAGACCGTAATGGAAATGAAGTTACTTACGAAACAGGTCCGATCATCTGGGGTGAACCAGGCACAAACGGTCAGCACGCTTTCTACCAACTGATCCACCAGGGAACACGTTTGATCCCATGTGATTTTATCGCTCCTGCACAAAGCCTTAACCCAATCGGCGAACACCACCCGATCTTGTTGTCAAACTTCTTCGCACAGACCGAAGCATTGATGAATGGTAAAACAGAAGAGCAGGTAACTGCAGAATTGAAAAAAGACGGGAAAACTGACGAAGAGATCAAAGTTCTTGCCCCTTTCAAAATATTTGAAGGAAACAGGCCAACCAACTCTATTTTATTGAAAAAAGTTACCCCACGCAGTTTGGGCAGCCTGGTTGCCATCTATGAGCACAAGATTTTTGTTCAGGGAATTATCTGGAACATCTTTAGCTTTGACCAATGGGGTGTTGAATTAGGTAAACAACTGGCAAAAAGCATCCTTCCGGAATTAAAGAATGATGACATTGTTTCCAGTCATGACGTTTCTACAAACGGCCTGATCAACCAATATAAAAACTGGAGATAATATTTCAGCTATCAGCGTTCTCATTCGTATATTAAACCTTTGTAAAGTTCTTTAATCCAAGAGTTATACACAAATAAACCATATGCATATGAGAACGCTTAAAAACTTCTTTTTCGCTGCTTTAGTCTTGGCCGCAACACAACTGCAGGCACAAACTGACAAGGCAACCACGATTAAAATTCTGGAGGCACAGAACTATATTTTTGTTGCCACCAGCGCAACTCCGCTCAATGCGAATGATATCAATAAGGTATTGTCGCGTATGCCCGGCTATACAGGCGGCGCAGGTAATATCATCCTGACCGGTGCCAGTTATGACCTGGCAGTAACGGCCGACAGCGTAGTGTCATACCTTCCCTATTACGGCAGGTCGTATACGCCAAAAATGGGCGGTATTGACGAAGGCGGTATTAAATTCAAGTCCAAAAAGTTCAGCTACAAAAACACACCGCGCAAAAAAGGCGGATGGATCATCACTATCGTGCCGAAAGATGTAAAAGACAATTACAGCCTTACCCTTGTAGCTACCGAAAAAGGATATGCATCCCTTACGGTAACCAACAATACGCAGCAGCCTATCACCTTTAGCGGATATTTGGCAGAGCCTAAACCGAAAAAGGAAAAACAACCCTAGGTATGCGGAATAGGTAATCGCGCCAGCATAGAAACAGCCAGAATTTATTTCTGGTTTGCAGGCAGCAGTTCAACTTGAAACAGCTTGTCCCATTTTTTGCCGGTAATAAATAATCGTTTTCCTGCAGCATCCCAGGCGATGCCATTTAGCACGTCTGTATTCTCGAATTTATCCTTTTCGGGCAGTAATCCTGCCATATTGATATAACGTTCCACAGCGCCGCTTTTAGGGTTAATTACAGCGATCTTATCTGTAGTATAAATGTTCGCGTAAATTTTGCCGTCGATGTATTCCAATTCGTTCAGCTGATCGATCTGGCCAACGTTGTCATAAACGTCGATATAACTTTCCTCTTTGTAATCAGCCGCATTTAAGAACCAAATGCGGTTGGTTCCATCAGACTTCATCAGGCGCTTGCCATCAAATGCCAGTCCCCATCCTTCACGGCTGTTCTGATAAGGAAAAGTCCCCTTTAAAGTCAGCGATTTCGCTTCATAGATAAATCCGATATCTTCCTTCCAGGTCAGCATTACAATTTTGCCATCAACCAGGGTAGATCCCTCAGCAAAATATTTTTTGTCCAGCGCAATTTTCTGCAATGCCTTTCCCGATTGCAGGTCTACCCACCTCAGCGTAGACTGGCCATATTCCCCTGTACTCTCCAGGAACTTACCGCCATGGTATTCCAGTCCCTGTGTATAGGAAGTAGTATCATGTGGAAACACATTCAAAACCTTATACGTATATTCAGCTGGTTTAACAGCAGATTTTAAAACAATATTGATCGTCAGCGTATCTTTTTTAGTCCCGTTATCTACTACCGCAGTAATCAGTTTATATCCCATAGACAGGTCGCCGGTCTGGATTGCAAAAGTTTCTGCATTGTCTTTGGAACCTACAGATTTGCCATCCAGCAAATAATTCACCTTGTTTACCTTAGCCGAGGCTGGGATATCCAGCTGTACTTTTACTTCTTCGCCTACACCGTAGGTCTGCCCCTGTTCGGGAAGCTTAAAACCCAGCACTTCAGATTTACTTTCTTCGTCTTTACAGGAGCCCATCAATGCTGCGCCGATAAAAGCACAGATGAGCAAGGTAAGCTTAGCTATTTTAACAGTGGTACTAGGTTGGCCAGAATGCATCTTCAATATGATTAATTTTATAAAGTTCTTTATTTTCAAAAACAATTGCAACAATGTCAAAACGGATCTCTCCCTGGTGGTTCATTCTGTCTATATAAACCGAAGAAGCTAATTCCATTTGTTTTTCTTTTTTCCAGTTCACGAAATCTTCCGGTTCACCATGGGCGACCGACCTTCGGGTTTTCACCTCTACAAAGATCAGCTGCTTTTCGTAAAAAGCGATCAGGTCTATTTCTGCCCTCCCATAAACCCAGTTTTTTTCTAATATGCGGTAACCCTGCTGCTCAAGATAGGCCTTTGCTAATTGCTCCCCATACCTGCCCAGCTCGTTGTGCTCCGCCATTATTTCAGGATTACAGAACCTAAAAATTTAGAAATTTCACGCTCTACATTTTTAATATAAGCGTAGCGCTGCATTAATATCTCCTGGTTTACAGGATCGTTTTCCGTTTTGATTTCCTGCAATAAGCCCAGCAGTATCCTGTCTACTTTTCGTTTCTTCAAATGGTATAACCCGCCAAGAATTGTGGCTTTCAGGTTTACCGTTTCATCCCTTACATAAATCTGGTGTTTATTGTACCAGTTTTCACTTAAGGCATACGGGGAGGTAGACAGAGTAATCGCAAGATCAGCAATTGTCCTGTTGTCATTTTTAATAAACTGGTTGGCTACAGGCAGGTGCCCGTTCTCAATTTCTTCTTTGTAGTTCTGGATGATTAGTTTACAGGTTTCATCTTCAAAAGTGACATCAGCCAGATTCTGCATAATGAAAGAGCCGATATACATGTTATCGATCTTATCCCAGCTCACCAGCTCATGTCCGAATGCCAATAGTAACCGTATAATTTCATGTTCCTGCAACCTGTCGTCATCGGCAACAACATCATCTTCCGGATAATCCGGCTGTGCATTATCATCAAACAGGTTATCAGGCGGCATATCCTGGAAAGGAGAACCAGGACTAAAATTTTGTTTTGGCGCGTACTGCTGCGAACCGGCCTTTTTGTTTTTGGCCGCCTTCATCTTATTAAGCTCGGTCAGCAACATCCGTTCTTCTACTTGTAACAGTCTGCTGCATTCCCTGATAAACACCGAAGCTTTAATATCATCAGGGATTTTAGCGATACTTTCTACAATATCGCGGATGATGCCCGCACGTTTAATCGGATCCGTCCCTGCCTCTTTGAGCAGGATATCTGCCTTATAAAGAATAAAATCTTTACGGTTATTCTCAATATATATTTTAAAAGCACCTGCACCAACTTTGTGCATATACGAATCAGGGTCATGTCCGTCAGGAAAGTTTACCACCTTCACATTCAGCCCCTCTTCAAGAATCATGTCCAACCCGCGCAGGGAAGCCTTTATACCCGCCGCATCACCATCATATAAAATAGTTACATTCTGTGTAAAGCGACCGATCAGACGGATCTGTTCTGTAGTAAGTGACGTACCCGAAGAAGCCACCACATTCTCTACACCAGCCTGATGTACAGAAAGCACATCGGCATACCCTTCCACCAAATAACAATTATCCGCGTCGCGGATCGCCTTCTTTGCCTGGAAAAGTCCGTACAGGACATTCGACTTATGGTAAATATCACTCTCCGGAGAGTTGACATATTTAGGTACGTTTTTATCCGTCTTCAGCGTTCTTCCGCCGAAGCCGATAATCCTGCCCGTAAAATTATGGATCGGGAACATTACCCGACCGCGGAAACGGTCGTACACCTTCCCTTTATCATTACGCACAGATAAACCTGTACGTTCTAAATATTCTTCTTTATGCCCAGCTGCCTTAGCACTTAACAGCAAGGCGTCCCATTGATCCGGAGAATAACCCAGCTCAAACTTTTTGATAATATCTTCCCGGAACCCACGCTCCTTAAAATAGCTTAAGCCAATTGCCCGTCCCTGCTCACCAGTCCACATTTCATTCGAAAAATAGTTGGCTGCATACTGAGAAATTACATAGAGACTTTCCCGGGCATTGTTTAACTCAACATTTTCCGGTGTCTCTTCTTTCTCCTCAACCTCGATATTGTACTTCTGCGCCAGGAACTTCAGCGCCTCCGGATAGGAATACTTCTCATGGTCCATAATGAAACGCACCGAATCTCCCCCTTTACCGCAGCCAAAGCATTTATAAATACCTTTGGTTACAGAAACGTGAAAGGAAGGTGTTTTTTCATTATGAAAAGGGCAGTTCCCAATTAAACTGGTACCGCGCTTTTTTAAAGACACAAAATCACCGACAACCTCCTCAATACGGGCGGTATCCATGATTTTGTTAATCGTATCCTGATAAATCATTAATGGGAATTACTTTACTAATGGCAATAACGTTTCTGCTAAGGTTTTGTTACCTAAATCATTCAGGTGCACCCCGTCTCTCGTAAGGATACCTTTTTCCAGATCCTGCGGATTATTTTGCAGGTCATATTCCGTAAACAGTTTTCTTAAATCTACCAAAGGGAGGTTATTTTTTACAGCCAGTTTGCGGACTTCCTCTGTATACTTATCCAGTTCACTATCCATTTCATTTGCACCGCTCTTTTTCTCGCCAATTACCGCAGGTGTACACAGAATCACTTTTGCGCCATTAGCCTGTATTTTATTAATTAGTGCCTGGTAAAACTTCACAAACTTATCCTGATCTGTTCCTGTTCTCGAAGACAGCTTATGCCATACATCATTTACACCGATATAAATCACCACCAGATCTGGCTTTTTGTTCAGCACATCATTCTCCATCCGCAGGTAAAGATCATAAATCTTGTTCCCGCCAATTCCCGCCCCAATCACTTCATATTTTGAAGAATCCAGGCTCTTTTTGATCAGGTCTACATATCCGCCGGGCTTTACACCCTGCTGGGTAATCGAATCACCGAAGAAAATTATCTTTTTTGGTTTTGCCGTCATGGAAATAAGAGAAACTACCAGGCAGCAGGCAATCAGGTAAAATGAAGGTTTAATTAGTTTGTTCATTATATTCGATTAAGTTATCAATCTTGGCAAATGGAACATTTTGAATCAATATCCCAATACCCTTTCTGGTTGCAAAGGTAACCAAAATCTAAATTGATTAGTTAGTTAATCTGATCAATCAACTTCCTATTTCGGTGATCACCTTCATCATTCCAGCAAGCGATAATGCAACTACATCCTTAGCAACTGGAAAACTTTCCATACCTGGATACACAATATAACGCTTTGAAGCACCAATATCTTCACTACCCAAATAAAATCCTTTTGATAAAGCAGGACTCATCGAACGTTTAACTTCTATAGCATATACTTCTTTCGGACTTACTTCAATTACAAGATCTATCTCTGCGCCAGCAGAAGTACGATAAAACCATGGCGTAACACCTACAGGCAAACATGACAATAAGTTTTCCATCACAAATCCTTCCCAACTTGCGCCAAGGATTGGGTGACTCAATATATCTTCAAGTGTTTTAATTTGCAACAATGCATGAACAAGCCCGCTGTCACGAATATAAATTTTAGGCGACTTCACTAATCTTTTACCTATGTTCCCTGACCACGGACGTACAGAACGAATTAATAAAAGATCCTCTAATAATTCGAGATAACGTTTTGCTGTTGGTGCGGTAACATCAAGATTTGCACCTAGCTGTGCAATGTTTACTTGCCCCCCTTGGTTATGCGCAAGCATAGTCCACAACCTTCTTAAAGTCACTGCGGGGATTCGCGGACCAAACTGGGGCACGTCTCTTTCAAGATAAGTACTGATAAAATTCAGTCTCCACCTCAAGCTTGATTCATCGCTTTTTGCAAGATAGCTATCAGGAAAGCCACCTCTCAGCCATAATTGATCCTGGTCTTTTAAACTATTCTGTTCAATTTCCAGCGATGTAAATCCGGATAATTCTTTATAAGCAATACGTCCTGCAAGTGTTTCAGATGATTGTTTTAAAAGATCCAGAGAAGCAGATCCCAGAACCAGAAACTGACCAGTCCTAAACCCTTCTTTACGTCGTCTATCAATTACCCCGCGAAGAATAGCGAAAAGCTCCGGCACACGCTGAATCTCATCAAGGATAATTAACTTCCCTTTATGTAATTCAAAGTATGCTTCTGGCTCACTTAATTTTGCTTGATCAATCGGGCTTTCTAAGTCCAGATAAATATAATCCTGATCTAAACTTTCTGCAATTTCTTCCGATAAAGTAGTTTTTCCCACTTGTCTGGGTCCTAAGACCGCTACAGCGGGGAATTCTTCCAGCAATTCTAGTATCTCTGCTCTTACCTTACGTTCAATCATCCTTGCAATTATAACATTAAATATTCGATTTGCAAGGAAGAACTATATAAAACAACAAAAATATCAGACGAAATTCAGCTACAAAATCAAACAATCGTCTTTCTGATAAAGACGATTATTCGAAAATCGTCCCTCCCAGAAAGACGATTTCATAAAAAAGTTATATTAATTATAAAAGAAAGTTAAACCCGCCTGGAAATGGATGGTCAACAGGTAACCTTACTTCCCTTTATCCAGGTGATAATCTTTGTGTAAAATCAGGAAACTTGCACGTTCCTCTTTTTTAAACGGAACGTTCCAGTTACCCTGGTAGGTGATTTTGGTTGGTAATTTGTCCTCTCCGAAATAGCTCATTTCGATATTCATCTGCACATCAAAATCAAACACCATATTACTGTATTTCATATCCACATAACGACCAAGAATATTGAAGTTACGCTTATCAAAAATAGTGACCAGTTCTTTGATCATCAGACCATCTTTGGTCCAGTTACTCAGGTCTTTTTTTTCACTTACCCTGAAGCGGTAAACAGGGATAGAGTCCAGGTAGGTACCGCTTTGAAAAGCATAATCATAATACTGGCGCATATTAGCCGTAAAGATTTCCGTCTTGCTCCCAATAAAAGGGATACCCTTAACCGGTCGCCCCGGATTAAAGATCAGCGTTTTCAATTTCTCCTTATATCCTGCATTAGAGCCACCCTTACCATCTCCCGCAGGGGCATTAGCTACAAAATCCGTTTTATAAGCATTCATAAAGATATAATCAAACATCTCTATGGTATATAGCTGGTACTTACCATTCTTTTTAAACACCTTACCTGTATCCTGTTTCACAAGGTATTCCATCTTTACCGGACCGGAATTACTATGTCTGATCTTACGGTAAATTTTTCCGTTTACCTTATTCTTCTTATCATAAGTATACACCCTGTTCTCCGCAATGAAATTATACAATTTCATCTTTCTGAACGACTGGTAAAAAGTAGTATCGGTAGTGATTGCCCTGATAAAAGTTTCTATGCTCAACTTCTCTGCAACAATATTGATCGCATTCGGATCAAGCTCGATCGTTTTTACCGTATCAGGATTAAAACGATCTATCTGCTGCGCAAAACCACTCAATCCGCAGATCAGCAATCCCGCAGCCATTAATACTTTCTTCATTCCCAATCTCTAGTTCCCTAACTGTTTAAGCGCGATGTAAGCCATCAGGCCTGTTGATATTTTCAAAGCATCCTCATCCACATCAAAATTTGGATGGTGCACAGAATAAGTTGTCCCTTTCTCCACGTTGCCCGTACCTAAACGGTAAAAACAAGCATCTGTTACCTGAGAATAATAAGCGAAATCTTCTGCAGCCATCCAGATATCCAGATCAAGCACATTCTCTTTACCCAGGTATTCTTCTGCTGATGCACGGGTAGCCGCTGTCAGCTTTTCTTCATTGATCAGATAAGGATAACCCTTCATGATCCTGAATTCACAGCTCCCGCCCATACTTTCTGCAATACCCTCTGCCATTTTTTTCATTAAAACTTTAGCTTGTGCACGCCATTCTTCATTCAGTGTCCGGAAAGTACCTTCCAGCTTCACCTCATTAGGAATAATATTCGTTGCACCATTTGCGATCACCTTTCCAAAAGAAAGCACAGAAGGTAATCTTGGATCAGCATTACGGCTTACAATCTGCTGCAGTGCAACTAAAATATGTGCACTGATCAGTACCGGATCAATATTCTGGTGCGGCTGTGCACCATGCCCGCCCTTACCTGTAACTGTTACATAAAGCTCATCTGTAGAAGCCATATAAATTCCCGAACGGAACCCAACTTTTCCTGCATCGATCAAAGGCATCACATGCTGTCCTACGATATGGTGCGGCTTTGGATTTTCCAATACACCTTCTGCAATCATGATGCTCGCACCGCCAGGCAGCACTTCTTCACCCGGCTGGAAGATCAGCTTAATCGTCCCCCCAAATTCAGCTTTTAAACTATTTAAAATAAACGCAGCACCCAATAACGAAGATGTATGTACATCATGTCCGCAAGCATGCATCACACCAGTATTAACCGATGTGTAAGGCTTATCATTTGCTTCCAGAATAGGCAAAGCATCGATATCACCCCGTAAAGCAATCACACGATCAGAAGGAAGATCACCAGTAATCAATCCCACAACCCCTGTATTTGCCATACTTGTAAACGGAATGCCAAATTCTGTCAGTTTATCCTTAATAAACTGTGAGGTATTAAACTCCTTAAATGAGAGTTCAGGATTGGTGTGGAGATGTCTGCGGTAGCCAACAACCTCTTCAAATATGTTACCTGCTAAATTTTGGATTTGCTCTTTATTTATCATTTGCCTGGATCTAAACTGGGTGCATTAATTTTCTGTCTGAAAACAAACAGCGTAGCGAAAGTGCCGCGGAGTTCATTCATCATATGCTGGGCTTCCAGACGGGTCCGGAAATCACCCACACGTAAGTAATAATTGGGTTCTTTATAAGTAATATAGGTATTGATCTTTGGGTACACCGATTTAAACCGGGCCTGCTCACTAAACGTTTCCCGCCTGTCCGATCCATAAAAAATCTGCACACGATAGCCCATTTGTGAAACAATAGGGCCGTTATTCCGGATCGTTACCGGAGTTGCTTTTTTGCTTAACGCTAACCTTCTCTCAATCAGGCTGTCAACAAGCGGATCTTTAACGATGGTTACTACACCTTTTTTCTGAGCAGATACCAACACAGAAAAACAACAAATAATAAACGTAAAGAATAATCTCATAGAAGGGCTTAAAAAAAAGAATGCCGATTTCTTTTTACAAAAATCGGCATTCTTTATGTGTATTACAAATTACATTCCTGCACCGTGGCAGTTTTTGTATTTCTTACCACTTCCACAAGGGCAAGGATCGTTTCTTCCGATCGTCACTTCCTTACGGATTGGCTGCTGCGGAGCTTGTTCACGTGTATCGCCAAACTCAACTTCACCAGTGCTGGTAGATGCCGCAAATTCAGGTTTAGACATTTTCAACCTGCTTGGCGCAGCTTTAGGTGCTTGCGGGGCAGCCTGCAAATCATCAGCCTCTTGCTGAACAGGGATACCACCTTTATATAAGAAACTTACTACTTCTTTATTTACCGCGTTCAGCATGTTTTTAAACAAGTTGAATGCTTCCATTTTATAAATGATCAGCGGATCTTTCTGCTCATAAACAGCATTCTGTACCGACTGCTTTAACTCATCCATTTCACGCAAGTGCTCTTTCCATGATTCGTCGATCAGCGCCAAAACAATCGTTTTTTCAAATGCCATGGTTACTTCCCTGCCATTGTTAGCAATTGCTTTCTTCAGTTCAACCGGAACCTGGATGCTTCTCATTCCATCAGTAAAGGGAACAATGATCTGCTCGATATGGTCACCACGCTCTTCAAATACCTGTGTTAATACCGGTAAAGCCTGACCGATAATAGCTTCAGATTTCCTTGCATAAAACGTAGTTGCTTCGTCAAACAATTTATCTGTTAAGATATGGATGCTTCTTGAACCAAATTCAGATTCAGTAATCGCAGTATCCAGAGAGAAGTTTTTAATCACTTCCAGTTTAAAACCTTCATAATTACCTTCTTCTTTGTACTCAGAAACCACATCTTCTGCCACATCAAACACCATGTTGTTCATGTCAACATCTAAACGCTCACCGAACAAGGCATTTTTACGTTTTGCATAGATTACAGAACGTTGTGAGTTCATCACATCATCGTACTCTAACAAACGCTTACGTACACCAAAGTTGTTTTCTTCTACTTTTTTCTGCGCACGCTCAATAGATTTGGTAATCATTGAGTGCTGGATCACTTCACCATCTTCAATACCCATTTTAACCATGATATTAGAGATACGCTCAGAACCAAACAAACGCATTAAGTTATCTTCCAGCGATACGAAGAACTGCGATGAACCCGGATCTCCCTGACGACCGGCACGACCGCGCAACTGCCTGTCTACGCGACGCGACTCATGACGCTCAGTACCTACAATCGCTAAACCGCCTGCTTCTTTCACACCGGCACCAAGCTTAATATCCGTACCACGACCCGCCATGTTGGTAGCGATAGTCACTGTTCCGGCCTGACCAGCTTCGGCTACGATATCCGCCTCTTTCTGGTGCATTTTTGCATTCAGTACATTATGTTTAATACCTCTTAATTTCAGCATTCTGCTTAACAGCTCAGAAATCTCTACCGAAGTTGTACCTACCAGTACCGGGCGGCCTTCCTGCGTTAATCTTACGATCTCTTCTGCTACAGCATTATATTTTTCACGGATGGTACGGTAAACGTAATCCTGTTCGTCTTTTCTCGACATTACCCTGTTTGTAGGGATCTCTACCACATCGAGTTTATAGATAGACCAGAACTCACCAGCTTCTGTAGTCGCCGTTCCTGTCATACCACAGAGCTTGTGGTACATACGGAAGAAGTTCTGTAAAGTAACCGTAGCATAAGTTTGTGAAGCATCTTCAACTTTCACATTTTCTTTTGCCTCGATCGCCTGGTGCAAACCATCAGAGTAACGACGGCCATCCATAATACGGCCTGTCTGCTCATCTACAATTTTGATCTTACCTTCATCGATGATATATTCTACATCGATCTCAAATAAAGTATACGCTTTCAGCAACTGGTTAACCGAGTGTACGCGTTCCGCTTTAATCGAATAGTCGCGCATCAGCTCATCTTTCCTTGCAATCTTCTCTTCACTTTCCAGCGATGATTTTTCGATCTCTGCAATTTCAGTACCCACATCCGGCAATACGAAGAAACTTTCATCCTCACCAGATTTGGTAATCAGCTCAATACCTTTTTCAGTTAACTCTACCTGATTGTTTTTCTCATCGATATAAAAATAAAGATGCGAATCTACCTTAGGCATATTTTTAGACTGATCAGCCATATAGCTGTTTTCAGTTTTAAGCAGGATCTGTTTGTTATTTCCTTCACTTAAAAACTTAATCAGTGCTTTATTTTTTGGTAAACCACGGTGTGCTCTTAACAAAGCTAAACCACCTTCGCCCTCTTCGGTTCCGGTTTTGCCATCATTGATTAATTTTTTAGCTTCATTTAAAGCTTTGGTCACATATTCTCTCTGTGCATTTACCAGGCGTTCGATCCTTGGTTTCAGTTCATGAAACTCATGCTGATCACCGAAAGGTACCGGGCCTGAGATAATCAATGGGGTACGGGCATCATCAATCAATACTGAATCGACCTCATCCACCATCGCAAAGTGCAGTTTGCGCTGTACTAACTGACCTGGTTCCTGCGCCATATTGTCACGCAGGTAATCAAAACCAAATTCATTGTTTGTTCCATAAGTAATATCTGCCAGGTAAGCATTTCTGCGTTCCTGAGAGTTAGGCTCATGTTTATCAATACAATCTACTCTTAAACCATGGAATTCGAATAAAGGACCGTTCCACTCCGAGTCACGTCGTGCCAGGTAATCATTCACCGTTACGATGTGTACACCCTGACCAGCTAAAGCGTTAAGGTACGCCGGTAATGTACTTACCAGTGTTTTACCCTCACCTGTTGCCATCTCAGCGATTTTACCGTTGTGAAGCACCATACCACCGATCAGCTGTACATCATAGTGGACCATGTTCCATACTACAGTACTACCTGCAGCATCCCATGAATTTGCCCAGAATGCTTTATCGCCTTCTATTTTAACATTGCTCCTTCTTGCAGCGTAGTCCCTGTCGTATGCCGAAGCCGTTACTTCCAGTTTTTCATTCTCTGCAAAACGTCTTGAAGTTTCTTTCACTACCGCAAACGCAGCAGGAAGAATTTCCATCAATACAACTTCCAATTCTTTATCTCTGTCTTTTATTAAAAGATCGATCTGCTCATAAAGCGCAGTTTTATCAGCTAATGAAAGATCACGGTTTTCACCATCAGCTTTCAGTCCGCTGATTTTACTATCGATTTCAGCTAAAGATTTTGCGATAACATCTTTAAAATAGACGGTTTTGTTACGCAATTCATCATTGCTTAACACCGAAAGTTTAGCGTATTCTTCGTTTATCTTAATGACAAGTGGTTGGATTGCCTTAATATCTCTTTCTGATTTGCTTCCAAAAACCTTGGTTAAAAATCCTAGCATGTTTATATAGTCTGTTTTATTGATTTAAAAATCATCGTTTTACAACAACCAAGCCATATCAGCTGATAAGTCACTTTGGCAGTTGCCGGGGGATAAAATTACGAAATATCTTACACTTTGCTCCGACAGAATTGTATTATTTAAGCCGACAAGTACAAATTGTCATTCTCCTGTAAGGATTAAAATAAACATTAGCTATATAATTTTAGGCAAAGCCGTTATCTTTGCTGCCATGAATATCTTATTATTAGGTTCTGGCGGAAGAGAAAGTGCTTTCGCATGGAAAATGAGCCAGTCCGAAAAATGCTCAAAATTATTTATTGCACCAGGTAACGGTGGTACAGGCGCATATGGTAAAAATGTAAACCTGAATCCGAATGATTTTGAAGCAGTCAAAAAATTTGTGCTGGTAGAAAACATCGAAATGGTGGTTGTTGGGCCGGAAGAACCTTTGGTAAATGGTATTCATGACTTTTTTGTTGCTGATGAAAAACTTGCAGGCATTCCTGTGATCGGCCCTAAAAAAGAAGGAGCAATCCTGGAAGGGAGTAAAGATTTTTCTAAAGAATTCATGGCCCGTCACGGCATCCCTACGCCAGGATCAAGATCTTTTACAAACGAAACATTAAACGAAGGCCTCGTTTACCTGCAAAACCACAGTTTACCGGTAGTATTAAAGGCTGATGGATTAGCAGCTGGTAAAGGTGTTTTAATATGTGAGACTACGACAGATGCGCAGGCAGAATTAAGGTTAATGCTGGGCGGTAAATTCGGCAATGCAGGATCGCTTGTAGTAATTGAAGAATACCTGACAGGAATTGAACTTTCAGTATTTGTACTTACTGACGGGGATAACTATGTGATTTTACCGGAAGCGAAAGACTATAAAAAAATCGGTCAGGCAGACAGCGGCTTAAATACCGGCGGCATGGGTTCGGTTTCGCCGGTTCCTTTTGCTGACGACAAATTCCTGAAAGAAGTAGAAGATAGTATTATCATCCCTACCATTAATGGATTGAAAAAAGACAATATTGATTATACCGGTTTTATCTTCTTTGGCTTGTTCAAAGTCGGCGACAAACCGATGATCATTGAATATAACTGCAGAATGGGCGATCCGGAAACGGAAAGTGTTTTACCAAGGATTGAGAATGACCTGGTAGACCTGTTTATTGCGACTGCTGAAAAACGCCTGAAAGATGTCCAATTGGTGATCAGCCCGAAAAAAGCAGCAACAGTAATGATCGTTGCAGGCGGTTACCCTGGTGATTATGAAAAAGGAAAAGCAATAACCGGAATCGATAACATCCGCAAGTCGGTTGCTTTCCATGCAGGTACGATGCTCGAAGGTGGTGTAGTTAAAAGTAATGGCGGTCGTGTATTGGCGGTAACCAGTTTGCAGGATACACAGTTCGAAGCTTTACAATCCGCTACTGCCGATGCGGCAAGGATTTATTTTGACGGTAAATACTTTAGAGAAGATATAGGATTTGACCTGATGTAAGGTTAAGTTTATTTAAAGACAAAAGACCGAAATGATCTCATTTCGGTCTTTTGTCTTTAAAATTATACTAATTTAAATAAACGCAGCCAGCTGTTCTATGCCACTATCACCCTTCATCACATTGTATTCCGCATGCGGATAAAACTTAATGATAATCTGTTGAATTAAAGAGAAACTTTGAGGCGATTGTATATCGGGCGATACTAATTCATCAATCAGATCACTGATTAATCTGGTTTTTTTTGCTTCATATTGGCTTACCATAAAACCAGAATTATCCATGGTTTTATGTAATGAGATGATATCATCTATTTTTTTAGCTTCTGCAATGAGACTCTTTAACTTATATAAATCTTCATTTCTCATAATATCAAATTTAGTAAATAATTTCCAAGAATCCCTTCGCCAACTTTTGACCATTCCTGTTTACCTTCGCCTTGTCAAACGTATCCATCCAATGAAGCATATCACCATAATACAAAGCATATCTGCTATCATTTAGGTCATAAGTTTTAACAATATAGGCATCCACATCGAAAAATTTTAGCGACAAAGGATATTTGAATTTATCCATCTCACTTCCCAGAGCATCAATGGATGGACCATCAATAAATGTGATGAGATCAATATCATTTGGATTAGGTTTCATCGTAACAAAAGATCCATCTATCCATTGTTTAATAGAGTCTACTCGCAAAATATTTTTGAGATTATTAGAATACGTCTCGTAATTTTTATAGATCGCTCTACGTCTTTCATTATCAAAAGCGATTACAAATTCTTGCTTCATCTCTTGAACTGTTGATAGAATATTGGTATTGGGTACTAATAATCCCCTTGAATTAAATTGAAACATGGAGCAAATGTCAATATTACACTTCCAATCAGTCGGTTATTAAGCGTTTATAATCGGATAATTGAACCGCATAATAATCTATCTTATTTCAAAAAATTAATTTGTAATTTACTGGCTGTATGAACTAATAACTCAAAACCCAAATGTTAAACCGTAGAAACTTTATCGGGCAAACTGCCACCGCCCTTGGAACCGCCGCGCTTTTATCTGCGCTGGACAATCCGGCTTATGCTTTATTTAACAAAACAATTGGAGCGAACGACCAGATCAATATCGGGGCAATCGGCATCAATGGAATGGGCTGGTCAGATGTAAAAGCAGCGTTAAAAGTGCCGGGTGTAAACTTAGTAGCATTATGTGATAGTGATGCGAACGTGCTCAACCAAAGAATGGCAGAGTTAAAGTCGTTAAATATTGACGCGGCAAAAGTAAAACGTTATAAAGATTACCGTGCTTTGCTGGATCAAAAAGATATTGATGCGGTGATTATTGGAACACCAGATCACTGGCATGCGCTGATGATGGTTCATGCAGTACAGGCAGGAAAAGATGTTTATGTAGAGAAGCCTGTGGGTAACTCAATTATAGAATGCCGAACGATGGTCAGCGCCCAGGAAAAATATAATAAAGTAGTGCAGGCCGGACAATGGCAGCGCAGCCAGCAGCACTTTAAAGATGCTGTAGACTTCGTTAAAAGCGGTCAGCTGGGAAATATAAGAACAGTAAAAGTCTGGTGCTACCAGGGCTGGATGAAACCTGCCCCCGTTGTTGCAGATACGCTTCCTCCTGCTGGAGTAGATTATGCAATGTGGCTCGGTCCTGCAAATAAAAGACCTTTTAACGCTAGCAGATATCACTTTAACTTCCGCTGGTTTTGGGATTATGCAGGAGGGCTAATGACCGACTGGGGCGTTCACCTAATTGATTATGGATTACTAGGCATGAATTCTCCTGTTCCAAAAACAGTATCTGCATTGGGTGGACGGTTTGCTTATCCCGATTTATATGAAGAGACGCCTGATACGCTAACTACTTTATATGAGTTCGATAAGTTTAATATGGTGTGGGACTCGGCAATGGGTATAGACAACGGCTCTTACAACAGGGATCATGGGATTGCTTACATCGGCAACAACGGTACACTGATTTTAAACAGGGGTGGATGGGAAGTAATCGAAGAGCGGCAAAGCGGAAATAAAGTAAGCAAACCTTTTGTTAAAGCATCAGACAATGGGCTGAACAATCATATGGTAAATTTCTTTGATGTAGTCAGATCAAGAAAAAAAGAAGAGCTGAACTGTTCCATACAAGCCGCAGCACATGTGGCTACAGTAGCGCAAATGGGAAACATTGCTTTCAGAAGCGGACAAAAACTATCATGGGATGATGCAAAACACCAATTTACCGAGAAGCAGATCAATGATAAATATCTGTTAACACCTTATCATAACGGTTATAGCTTACCAAAAGTGTAATAATTATAGACAACCAATGGGCTTACTAAAAATCCATTGGTTGTCCATTTAAGATCTTATCTATACATCAGCTGATAGTATTCATCAGCCATTCTTCCTGATTCAAAAGCAGGCTCCACATCAGCTGCTGCCTTTTTAAGAATCTTTAACCAGCCTTGCTGGTCCTGATAGTATTTCGGCAAAACCAATTCTTCTAAAACATCCATCAGATTCTTGTTCTCCGCTGTATCAATTACAGCTTCGTCACTTCTGTCTGCTGCAGGATGGATGATAAAACTATTTTCCTGATCTGTCGCAAATTCCGGCACCCATCCATCAGGCAAAGAGAGGTTGACACTTCCATTCATCGCCGCAGTCATACCACTTGTTCCCGAAGCCTCTCGGTACATCTTTGGATTATTGAGCCACACATCAGAACCTTTCTTCAGCAATGCTGATAAGGACAGCTCATATCCGGTAAGCACCGCGCAATTTGCAAAAGGCTTAACCCGCGTGATGATACTATTGAATAGCTGAGTTGCCCCTTCATCTTCAGGATATGGTTTTCCGGCCCAGATCAACTGCACAGGATACTGAGTATTACTGATTAGTTTTAGAAAACGCTCCCAATCGAACATCACCAGATCTGCCCGTTTATACCCTGCAAATCTTCTTGCCCAAACAATGGTGATCACATTTTCGTCAAACACTTTACCACATTGATCAGCCACTGTTTTAAACAGTGACTTCTTCATTTCTTTTTTCCTGGCAGTAATAGTCTGATCGTCATTATTGGCAATGGCCTTAGCAATTACTTCATCCTTCCAGTAATCACCATTCTGCGCATTGGTGATTGAGGTAATTTCGCATATACCCGCGTTCGCAGACCACATATCCCGCGCAACTTCACCATGCAGCTTAGATACTCCATTGGCCATATGCGAAAACTTGAGTGCTGCAAGGGTATAATTAAACCTATCTCCATCCATTCCCAGAAAATATTTCACTTCGTGTTCCTGCAAATGATAAAAGAAAGACATGTCTTTCAACAACGAATAGTCATGTTCTTCATTGCCTGCAATTTCTGGGGTATGTGTAGTAAATACTACTCTTTTTTTCACCTCTTCCAGGCTTTTATACTTGGCATATAAATAAAAATTCAGGGACACAGAATGTCCTTCGTTCATATGATAAATGTCCGGCTCCATTTTTAAAAGATCCAGCAACATTGCACCGCCGATACCTAAAACTATGCTTTGAGCAATACGGGTAGTTTCATTTGAATCGTATAATCTATGTGTAATGGTACGCGACACTTCATCATTCTCAGGAATATCGGTACTCAACAAGAATAAAGGTGCAGAACCAAATGTTTCCGGTTTTAAAAGGTATGCTTTTACATGAACCGGGGAATCATGGACAGGAACCGTAAAGACTATTCCTGTATCATGTAAAAACGAATAATTCTTTTCCACAAATGAAGGGGTCATCAAAGCACCTTTATCCCTTGTCTGGTCATAATAGCCATATTTCCATAACATACCGATCCCCAACAGATTTTGCTTCAGCTGGTAGGCACTCCTCAAATGTGAACCAGCCAGAAAGCCCAGCCCGCCGCTATAAATTTTTAGCGCCTGATCTATGGCAAATTCCATAGAAAAATAAGCTACCGAAGTATTGTATTGAGTATCCGGGGTAAATCCGAAAATATCGTCTCTTGTCAGCATAAATCTTTTTAATAAAAGCGTTTAGCATATAAACGATTTACACCCCCGCGATGTTTGGCAGATGATTAAATTTAATATTCTGCTAACTCCACCCGCTCAAAGCAGCCCAATGGTAATTCATATAATCTAATCCATACTTCAGTATATCCTTGCGCAGCACCTGTTTTAATGCTGTTTCAAGCCGACTAATGATTATATAATGAGTACAACTTAATTCGGGACGTACTGCGTTACAAATTAGAAAGCTCCTACGACTTCTTCTTTCTTCTCAGATTCAGGTAATCAATATAATACAGCACCTTAACCGATAAACTGTTATTCTGCGGTGCAGATAAGATACCGTCAAGATTATTCCTGTACTTGCGGCTATAATACGGATCGTTTGTCTCTGCGGCATCCTTATAAGATAAAGTCAGCTCACTTCCAGGAGCAAATTGCCAGGTGTAGATCAGATCAATATTAAACACATTATAATTTCTATCAAGGCCACTTAACGCCGCTCCATCATAATCCTTTAAAGTACCATCCGTATTTAACAGATAATACGCTTTATTCCTTCTATCGCTCCAATAATGTCTTACCACAACAGATAAACCCATTTTGTTGCTAAAGCTGTACTTTGCATCAAACGAATTTTCTACCGTGGTCCTGTCATATTTCGAAAACACAGTCTGATCTCCCTGCGAAGCCACCCAGTTCACATAATTGTAATTTGGATTATAGGCCAGATCCAGACCAAACGCTATTTTATCATTGAGCCTTAAATTCTGGAAGAAGTAGAAATTATATGCTTTACCCTTAAACAGCTCCTGCTCAACATACTTGATGTTACCCCCAAAATTATAGGGTTTGGTCCGGTTCGGATTTACATAAACCGCAATACTGTAATTTTCAGGCATTTTGTAAACCTGCCCGTTTCTGGCTTCATAAAAATCGTTCTTTTCTGCGTTATAGTTCAGGTCTGTTTCTACAGACCAGAAGTTTTTGAACTGCATATATGAGCCCCCTTCTACCCCAAAACTTTGATAATCGCCAGGGCTAACCCTTCTTGAATAAAGAAGGTTGATCCAGCTTTGCCATTGATTGTACCAGGTTGTAGGTTTATAAATACTATACGCCACATTTACTGTCTGATCCAGAAAATTATTGTTCGTAAAGAATCCCATATCTGAAGGATCAAACTTGTCATCAGCATATTGCTGTAAATAACTCCAGGTAAAATTCCCACTTTGCTTCCCGGTTTTAAATTCATAGTTAAAACCAGTGCTGCTTGTAAGTCCCGTCAGGTAACTCATTTTACCATTCGCATTTACAAAATATTCATTCTTTTTGTCGTTCAGATTAAAGAGCAAAGCACTTACGTTCGCATCAGGAGCGGAACCTCGCCGCAACACATTGGTATTGATAAAAGTGGCCGAGCTGTTATTTTTGAGCGACTGGTCGAACACCAGTATATTATAATTAGTTAAAGGTTGTGTTTCAACCCTGCGGGTGTTTCCCTGGGCATCCTCAACCTCTGTATACATCGTATTAGTGATCGCGTTGAAAATCCCGATACCCAAACCCTTTGCCGTCCGCCCCGATATTTTAGTCGCGTTTAAAACTTTTGCTTCCGACTGGTCTTTGATAATTTTCTCCCCGTCCCTTATACCTGAATAATCATAGTAAGAAGGGATAGATCCAATCCGCTTAGAATAAAAGAGATTCCCTTTATTAAACAGCTCCGTTCCTTCGGTAAAGAACTGGCGGTTTTCGTTAAACTTGACCTCAAAAGGGGTTAGATTTAGGATCCGGTTATCCGATTGCACCTGACCAAAATCGGGCACCAGTGTCATATCTAAAGTAAAGCTGTTATTGATGCCGTACTTCACATCCATCCCCCCGTTAAATGACGACCTGGTGTTTTTTACACCTGGTATATTAGCCGGATAATGGTTCACATAGGCCGACAGGTAAGGTGAGAACGATAAACGTACTGGTGGTTTGATATCCTGTAAGCCGGTAAACAGCCCGCCCTGATTGATAAATCCATTTACCTTCGGATCAACAAAATTCCAGAAGGTTTGTACATTGGCCTTCATCCGCTTTCTCACAATATTCAATCCCCAGTTCTGAATCGATTTATCTGAAAAGCGCAAAGCGGAATAGGGGATTTTCATCTCACACGTCCAGCCCTGATCATCGATTTTCACGGCACTTTCCCAAACCGCATTCCAATTGGAATCTTCGCCTCCATCGGGCGAATATTTGGCATCGAACTGCACCCCTGCAGCTGTGGAGTAAAAACCATTACCATTTCTTCTGTCCAAAAATGAATCGAAGACTACACCAATAAAATCTGCGTTCCCGATATTATCCCTGGTCACTAATTCATGCACCACGCTATCCGGACTGTCGAACATCCGGGCATAAACATATACCGCAGCATCATCGTACAAAATTTTAACTTCTGTTCTTCTCCCTTCACTTTCTATTCTGCCAGGTACCGGATTTGCCTCTATAAAGCCCGTTGCAACAGGTACACCTGCCCAGCACTGATCATCAAGCACACCATCAATCTTAGGCGTTGCTGCCGTCCGCTTTGCAGCCAGTTCTTTAATTTTTATTGCGGTATTCTGCCCGTAACTGTAAGAAAATATGAAGAGGAAGACAAGGAGCGTATAAAATTTCATTTGGTCAGGTAATTATGTACATAAGACTACAACTTTTAAGATTTGTTGCACCTTTAGAAGAATATTAAGAAATAGTAATCAGTTGAGGACAATCCGGCTTCAGCTGATGAAAGTATGATGGTACAGCCCCGGAAACAGCCCGAAAATGATGGCTATGGTTTTACAAACAATGTTTATGGATTTAAACTTGACATAACTCTCCCAGGCACCTGCTTTAACGTCCTAAAAGGATGATAAAGCAGGCGCATCAAAGAATTAATGCCAAAAATAGTTGATGTATTAGTTACCGGTAACGGCTTTTGCTTCTATGTATTTATCAATACTTCCAAGCTTATATCCTTTTTTCATCATCGAGGAGATATAGGCAGGAGTAACACCTATTGCTTTTGCAGAGATTACTTCGTCGATAGTAATTTTAGTATAACCTAGCTTCCTGAAACCGGTAACATCATCTGCAGTAACGCCAAGTGCTTTCATGGAGATAATCTCATCACTTGGAATATCCCCAAATCCGGCACTTCGCAGGCTTTTTACATACTCAGGGGTTACGCCCAGTGATTTCATTGCGATCAGGTTATCGTCAGATATTTTATACCCGATATCCTTAAAACCTTTAATATAATCAGCACTAATATTCATTGCTTTCATTGCAATCAGGTTATCCAAAGATGGAAGGCCGTTTTCTCCCGAATCCGCATCTTCGTCATCTTCCTTTACAGCCTTTTGTGCTGCAGCCGGTTTTGAGCGTACAGAGACTGTAGTATTTAAAGACGTTTGCTGACTGGCATCTTTAGAACTTTTGATAAAGTCGCCATTAATATTCTGGGCTTTTAAAGTAATTACCTGTGATACGGTCAGGTTTTTATAACCAGCATTCCTGATTTCCTTTATATAGGCACCATCAACATTTAAGGATTTTAACGGGATAAGATCCTCTAAACTCACTTCCGGAAAACCATTAGATTTAATAGATTTGATAAAAGGCTCATCAATTTTTAACGCAGCTAAAGGGATCAGGTCGCCTTTTGTGAAATCTTTATACCCCTGGTTCTTCAGCATAGTGATATAAGATCTTTTCAGGTTTATTGCAAAAAATACATTTCCATCCTCTTCTTCCTCTACATCAACCCCCTCGTTTTTCAGGAAAGCCATAAAACTTTTATCCGGATTAAACTTAAAGGTACCCATACCGATATTTCCTTTAAAATTTCCATTAAAAAGAATTGTTCCTGCCTCACGTTTAAGTTCAAATGAACCGTCTCTGTCTCTTGGCAGATCTTTAAACTCATTCAAATCAAACGTAGTGCTATTGTTATTTTCCCCTAATTGTCCTTTTTCGAAGCGAATGAAAACTTTATCATTTTTGATCGTAGCGAACCACGATCCTTCGTCTTCAAAGGATTTAACTGCGCGCTTTGCTTTAGCACCTGCAATTGCATTTTGTGTTCCGTAAGCACTTGGCTCATTCAGGAAACATACGAACACCATCAGAATGGGAACTATAAATAAATATTTCCATGTAGTGTTGAGATTAGATTTTTTTGCGTTCATCATGATTAATCTTTTTTTAAGAATGGACTGATTGTAATTGGTGGTCAGGCTTACCGGAAAATGAGGGGCAGATACTTTTACCAGGCTTAGCTGGTAACTGCTGCGGTCTACCTCTTTATGTTCCAATAGGTCGTTATCGGTAAGAAATTCAAGGTTATCTTCTACTGCCTTCCGGTAAAGCCATGCGAATGGATTAAACCATTGAAAGATCAGTGCAATTTCTGCCAGCAGGATGTCGTAGCTATGCCCCTGTTCAATATGTATCTTTTCATGCAATAGGATCTGGCTGTAAGTTTCCCATTCATACTTTTCGGGATTGATAAAGATGCTGTTGCCGAACGAGCATGGAGCCTGGTCACCCGAAAGCTCCACTATCCTGAAACGGCCATCCTGTATCACTGGCTTTGAATAAGAACGATAGATCAGGGTAAGGAGCTGCACAATAAAATTGATCGCAAAAATCGCGGTCCCTATCCAGTAAACCCAGATGAGTACATCAATAAAAGAAAGATCACGAAAAATGCTTTTCTCTTTTTGTACCACGCTGCTTTTCTGTACGCCATCATTAGCAGTCAGTGTTTCCGTCGAAGGCTGATCATCAGTTAAAGTTGCTGCCGGCAAAAAGTAGGCTGGCGTAATTACTGTTCCTGCTTTTCTGAACGACCACTGTTGCGGTACATGAATCAGCGGCAGCGTGAAAGCTAGTACCAGGCAGGCCAGGAGCATAAATCTGTTTAGCCTGAAAAATGTTTCTTTATGCAGTAAAACCTTATAAAATACAAGGCTCGCAAAAAGAATGAGTGCTACGCTAACAATATATACAATCATGGCTTTTTAGATTTAATGAGTGTTAAAATCTCTGAAAACTCTTCTTCCGACAGATTTTGCTCCTTTGCAAAAAAAGCCAGCATTCGTGGATATGAATTATCGAAGTATTGGCTAACTACATCCTTCAATGCAAATTTTTGATATTCCTCTCTACCGATCAGCGGAAAATAGCAAAACATATTGCCCAGCGTTTCATGACTTAAAAATCCTTTTTCTTCGAGGATCTTTACCATAGTTGCAACACTATTGTAATGAGGTTTTGGTTCGGGCAGCAGAGGAATAATATCTCTTATAAATGCTTTTTCCACATCCCAGAAAACCTGCATAATCTGTTCTTCTCTTTTCGCTAGTTTGACCATGACTATAATTTTATATCACAAATGTAGTACTAATAGATTAATATCAAAACTAATCGATTAGTAGATATGTAATATTGCTGATACATTAGCATAATATGTCAATTACCAACTAACTGTATAACAACACATAAAGAAGAAGTATTCTTAAAACACACCGCCACCTTGAATTCTATTTTCTAACCATCAGAAAAGCAGTATTTCTATTAAGTAAACAACGCCAAGCCTGTTTTAACCGAGGACACTGAATAATTTAAAGATAAGATGAGCTGCAGATGAGTCCGTATTGAGTCCGTGTTGAGTGCGTGTTGAGTCCGTGTTTTAATAGATAATAATCGGACTCAATACGTTTTCATATTAAATTTAATTTGCATTCATCTCCAACGAATATTAACTTAGACTATAATTAATCAGACTACCCAATCTTAACACTTAAACATTATGGCTATTAGAAAAGGAAAAAGCCTTTCAGGCTCAATTGACAAATTCGTTTACAGAAAGTGGAGAAAGCTAAACATTGTACAATCGGCTCCAGGCAAAGGCGGCGTAAAACAAACGGAAGCAACAAAAAAGGCGTCGTCATTATTTGGAATGGCTAGTGGAATGGCCACCGAAGTAAGAGAAATGCTAAGTTTTTTTATAGTGAACTTCTACGATGGATCACACCACAACCGACTTACGACACTATTAAAATCTATACTGGAAAAATGCCTGGATAAAACCACCTATACCTTTACTTTCGTTCAGGATAGCTTCGAGCGGTTGAATGGATTAGAATTTAATGCTAACTCACCGCTAACCAACTACATGAAGGTTATTCCAACAAGCAATTACAAAGATGGCGTCATGACAGTGACCGTTCCAGAATTAATAAACAAGCAGGAATTCATATTTCCAAAAGAAACCTCATCGTGCATCATTACGATTGGCACTGAGTCTTTTGATTTAGAACGGATGAGGAGAACCCGGGGGTACAAATTACATTCGTTTGAGGTAGATGACGCGCAGGCACTGATAGAAAGCCAGACCTTTGAATTTAAAGTGCCAGACGGATGTCTATGCATTGTAGGAATTACGCTACAGTATTATCTGACAGACAGGTATGGTAAAAATCGTGTAAACAGCAAAACATTAAACCCATCAGGGATATGCGGCGCGATAATAACCCCTGGAGATTTCAAGGAAGAGCAGGGAGAACTCTGGACAACATCTGGCTTAAGCACCGATAAAAAATCACTTAATGCACCACGTAAAAAAGCAACTGTTAAAGTAACTTCTGATAAGTCCGCCACCACAGATCAGGCATCTCCCCATTCACAGCCATAGTATAATCTTCATACCGGCAAGGCATCAGATGATACCGCTCATTCTTAGAAACACCAGTAGGGTAAGGAACCTGCATCCACCAGCGGTCAGATTTCTTACTCTTCACAAAAAGCATTTCGCCGCTGCCATCATTTAAACTCGCACGGTAGATCAGGTATTGGGATTTAGGGTTCAGTGGAAAATCCTTTTTCCGGTTATAAAAACCATCTACAAAATACCAGACCATCTGGGCCAGCAACATGGCGGTCTGGCTATTATTGTCAAATGCCGGGTTAAACTCATAGAAACCAATAGAGGTAAGTTTATCATTTAAGCCTGCGTAATGGGAAATTTTGCAAGCCTGTTCGCCATAAAAACCATTTGGGTTCGCATTGCCGTTTGCAGGCGCGTCTGAGGAACGGATTGCAGCGATGTCAAAACTCACCATGTTTGCGTTACGCATGATTGGCTCTACTGAACTGATATCATTGGTAAACTCCCCAAGCCGGTGCACATCAAAATAGAGTTTGTTCATCACCTTTAAACTATCCTGGTTTACAAAATAAGTTTGATAACCTACGTTACTGAAGTTGAATAGATAGTTTGGCTGATGAAGGAATATCTTATTCAGGTAGGTATTGGAATGTGTTGTAATACGCCCCTGATCACTGTCATCTTCCTCCAGGTCAAATTTATTATCAACCACTACAAGATCTACCTTTTGTTCCAGGCTTTCATAAGCCATGTACTGCGCGTAGGTAAGGTCCTGCCCCCCTCCGATAATTACAGGGATAATATTAAGACCGATCAATTCTGACACGACCATTTTTAAGGCAACATAAGTATCAGAGATTGCTTCGCCGGCTTTGATATTACCCAAATCGATAATGCGGCTGATAAACGCACCTTCGTTTAACAGGTAAAATTGCTCTCTGAAGTAATCGGGACCTAAAGAACAACCGTTATTATTGACAGCAGCACGGTCGTCTTTTACGCCAATTATCGCGATATCGTACTCATTACTGTTAAGATCCGGGAAATTCTCTGTGAAAAAAGTAGCCTTTAATCCCAGCTGACTGGTATAAAAGCCCTGTTTAGGAGTGAATTTTTCGGGACTTAAAGGGGAGAAAAAATCGGATAAAGACATAATTGATATAATGTATGCTGTCAAATATCTATTTTTGAGACCATATATTAATGAACATCCTAAAAAAAATGAAATGATTTTAGTCACCGGCGCTACAGGTTTTTTAGGATCAGAACTCGTTCGCCAGCTAACGGGCGAAGGAAAAAAAGTAAGGGCAATGAAACGCGAATCATCAGCTATTCCTTCCATACTGGCAGGGAATAACCTGATAGAATGGGTTATAGCAGATATAAATGATCTCGCTACACTGGAAGATATCTTCGAAGATATCACCCGGGTATACCACTGTGCGGCATTGGTTTCTTTTAATCCAAAAGACAAAGCCAGGCTCTTAAAAGTCAACATTGAAGGCACCAGCAATATCGCTAACCTCTGCGTAACATATAACGCAAGAATGCTTCATGTAAGCTCCGTAGCAGCATTGGGAGAACCAAAAAAGGGCGAATCCCTAATTACTGAAGATGATTACTGGGAGTATAATGCAAAGGTACATTCTTATGCCATTTCCAAATATGAAGGAGAAATGGAAGTCTGGCGCAGCATTGCCGAAGGCTTAAACGCAGTTATTGTTAACCCCTCTGTGATCATCGGCCGCAATGCCGGATATGAGGGAAGCGGCGCCATTTTTAAACTCGTAAAAGACGGCCTTTCTTTTTACACCGCCGGGGCAACCGGGATCGTTGATGTAGAAGATGTAGCAAAAGGCATGATCTTACTGATGGATAGTGATGTATCTGATGAAAGATTTACTATTTCGGCAGAGAACTATCATTATAAACAGTTTTTCTCTGAAATTGCCAGAAATTTCGGTGTAAAAGCACCTGCTAAAAAAGCAAGCCCCTGGATGCTCGGCATTGCCTGGCGTGCAGCAAAAGTTGCTTCACTATTTACAGGAAAGGCCGCAGCGCTAACCAGCGACGCAGCAAGGAGCAGTCTCAATGTAAGTTTATATAGTAACCAAAAGATCATAAATAGTACCGGTATTACCTTCAAGCCCCTGCACCAAAGCATTCAGGAAACATGTGCAGGTTTAACAACAAAAAAAGATGAAGCAGCAGAATAACATTTACATCATTGATTTTGATAGCACCTTTACCCAGGTAGAAGCCCTGGATGAACTGGCACGCATCTCCCTAAAAAAGCACCCGGACAAGGAAGCTATTTTTAAAAAGATAGAAGACCTGACCAATCTGGCTATGGAAGGGAAATTGTCATTCACTGAGAGTTTATCACAACGGGTAAAATTACTGGAAGCTTCAGAAGATCATTTAAAACAGCTGATTACAAGATTGAAAAAGAAGGTTTCCAGCTCCTTCTCCCGCAATGCAGCGTTTTTCAAGAAACATGCCGACCAGGTGCTGATTGTTTCGGGCGGTTTTAAGGAATTCATTACCCCTGTTGTTAGCCAGTATCATATTAAAAAAGAAAATATCTATGCCAATACCTTTGTAACCAACGGTGATGGAAAAATTATAGATTACGATCATGCCAACCCGCTGAGTGAAGAGGGTGGAAAAGTTAAACTGATGCAGCGCCTCGATCTTCAGGGCGACCTTTATGGGATTGGTGACGGGTATTCCGATTTCCAATTGCGTGAAAGCGGCATGATCAAGAAGTTCTACGCTTTTACGGAGAATATCTCCAGGGAAAGTATTGTGAGCCGTGCCGATCATGTGACGCCAAGTTTTGATGAATTCTTATATGTGAACAACTTGCCAAGGGCTATATCTTATCCAAGAAACAGGATTTTGTGCCTGATTATTGGTGAAGTAGCTACTGAAAGTATCGAACTGCTGAAAAAAGACGGTTACTCTGTACGGCACAAATCGTCTTTAGAAGACAAATACGTGAAAGACGTGCATATGGTATTGATGGCTGACGGGGAAAAACTTGATCCGGAAAAGCTAAAGCTTGCTGTAAAACTAAAAACGATTGGCTACCTGGGCAGCGCACAAAAAAACCTGGATATCAAGACTTGTACAGATATGGGGGTCGTGATTTTTGAAGATGCGAAGCACAATCCAAGAAACAATAATTTCATTCCTAAACGGATGATGGACTTTATGAACAAGGGTACCACCTACCTGAGCAGTAACTTCCCTAATTTGCAATTGCCGCTCATAGAAAAGTCGCACCGCCTGATCCATGTTCACCAAAACGTGCCGGGTATTATGGCACAGATCAATACTGTTTTCGCAAAGCACAGCATCAACATTGTGAGCCAGTTCCTGATGACCAATGCGACGATCGGTTATGCCATCACAGACATCAATGCAGAATATGATAAAGACGTTTTTAAATCATTAAAAAAAATTGAACACACTATAAAATTCAGAGTACTGTACTAAAATAATTAAGCTGCCCTGAATATGGTTTTACATGCTTAGGGCAGCTTAATCTTCTAACCAAATATATTTTTCAATGGAGCTTACACCTCAAATCAAAGATAAGCTTGATAAACTGCAGGAAAAATTCGCCGCAATGGGACAGGACATGTCGGCTTACCTGGATGGTTTATTATATGCTGATTTTTTAACCTATTGGGATTACATCCACCTCGACACCCTGTTGAGCCTTCAAAGTCCGAAAACACCCTTCCCTGATGAGGAAATCTTTATCATGTACCACCAGATCACGGAGCTGTATTTTAAGCTTACACTGCATGAGTGCAAACAGGTTGCGGAACATCAGGAACTTTCGGCAAGATTTTTCACCGATCGTGTAAAAAGGATCAATGCCTATTTTAAATCGCTGGTCAGTTCTTTTGAGGTGATGGTAAACGGGATGGAAAAAGAGCAGTTTTTAAAGTTCCGTATGTCTTTACTGCCTGCGAGCGGGTTCCAGTCGGGCCAGTACCGCATGATTGAGATCTGCGCAACTGATTTCAGCAGGCTGGTCGACAAAAGCAAAAGGGAAGAACTCCGGCATGCCACTATCGAAGAAAAGTTTGAGTATATCTACTGGAAGTTTGGCGCTACAGAACTTTCGAGCGGAAAACAAACGCTCACCTTAAAACAATTTATCGATAAATATGCCGTCCAGTTCCTGCAATTGAGTAAAGAGCGGGAGCACACCAATTTCTCAGCACTCTACCTTAAACTGGCCGCACAGGGAGAAGACGTAACAGAATTAGCCGAAGAGCTGAGAAAATTAGACCTGTTTGTAAATGTGGAGTGGCCTTTGTCCCATTATAAATCTGCCGTACGCTACCTCGAAAGGGACCCTGTCGATATCGCTGCAACCGGCGGTACAAACTGGCAGAAATATTTGCCTCCGCGTTTTCAAAAAAGGATCTTTTACCCCTTTCTATGGACAGAGACACAACTGGACGAATGGGGCAAATCGTGGGTACTTGATGTCCTAAAATCAAAATAAATGGTTTACAAGGCGAATTTTTCGTAATTTTGAACAGAAATAAAATCCTAAGCAGTGATAGATACATTAACTATAAAAACGACTAAAGCTGGTCAATCCAGACTGGCTGAAACAGACATAACTGACTTGCCTTTCGGAAAGGTTTTTACAGACCATATGTTTGTGGCAGATTATGAGGACGGAGAATGGAAAAATTTCGAGATCCTTCCTTACGGACCGCTTCCGATGAGCCCGGCAATTTCTGCTCTGCACTACGGACAGGCGATTTTTGAAGGATTAAAAGCATACAAACAAGCAGACGGAACCGTTAGCGTGTTCAGAGCGGATAAAAACTTTGCACGTTTCAACAAATCTGCAACCCGCCTGGCTATGGCCAATATTCCTGAAGAGATATTTATGCAGGGTCTTGCTGCGCTGATCAATATAGATAAAGCATGGGTTCCTGATGAAGAAAACTATTCTTTATACCTGAGACCAGTCATGTTTGCTACAGATCCTTTTTTAGGCGTAAGACCTTCTTCGACCTATAAATTTGTGATCCTGGCTAACCCTAGCGCCCCATATTACAGCAAGCCGCTTAAAGTTAAAATTGAAACCCGTTATACCCGCTCTGCGGATGGCGGTGTAGGTGCAGCAAAAGCAGCAGGGAATTATGCCGGCAGTATGCTCCCAACAGTAGAAGCACACGCAGAAGGTTTCGACCAGCTGATCTGGACGGATGCCAAAGAGCATAAATATGTGGAAGAATCAGGCGCTGCCAACCTGATGTTTGTCATTAACGGAAAGATTGTTACGCCTGAAGTTCGTGAAACGATTCTTGATGGAGTTACACGCGATACGATCCTTGAACTTGCAAAAAGTATGGGGATTGAAGTAGAAGAAAGAAGAGTACTAATCCAGGAAGTACTGGATAATATAGAAAACGGAACCTTAACTGAAGCTTTTGCTGTCGGTACTGCTGCTACAGTAACGCAGATCAGCGAGATCAGCTACGAGGGGAAAGCATATTTGCTGACCGATCCTGCAACACGTACGGTATCTACAGGTATCGCTAAAAAATTAAATGAGATCCGTTATGGTGTTACTGCCGATGAATTTGGCTGGAACTGGACCGTATAGACAATATTTTACGTAATAATTTTAAAGGCCTGTGATCAGTTAACGATTACAGGCTTTTGAATTTTACAGATTTTGTAATCCGCATGAACATTTTTCATCCCGCACCATATAGATCTTATTCATAACTACCGCATCCGGCACTATTACATCGTTTTGTGACTCATGGTACAAATGTATTTCCATAATAATATATCCTGGTTAATTTTCGATAGACAAGTATCACAATAAATCAAAACCCCAAATAAAGAATTGTACCTATTCTGGTAACATCTGTCACACAATACTGCGAATCCGCCGCACCTTTATTATTTTTATCGGTTTAAACCTATTCATTCATGAACAAACCATTACTATTTGCACTCGCTGCAGGTATATCATTCAGCTTTAACCTGCAGGCACAGCAGCACAGGCTTAATTTTGAGCAAACACAGGGAAAATCTCCTTCGTTAACCAATAACCTGAGTCCGGTTACAGGCTGGAAAGATGAAACCCATTACATAGAAATGGACACAAAAAGCCGTCAGCTTTTTGCTGTTGATATCAAATCAGGAGAACGCACTGCATACACCCCGCCGCCGACAAGTAATGTGCAGGTGATGGTCACTGAGAAAGATGTTTACATCCAATACGGGAAAGATCAGCCTAAACGGTTAACTACAGATACTGCCGAAGAAAAAAATCCTACCCTTTCTCCTGATGGAAAATATGTTGCTTTTACACGGAATAATGATCTTTATGCAGTAGAAGTAGCAACAAACAAAGAAATCAGATATACCACAGATGGAACAGATGTAATCTATAACGGTTACTCTTCCTGGGTATACTATGAAGAGATCTTAGGCCGCGCCACCCGTTACAAATCTTTCTGGTGGGCACCGGACAGCAAACACGTTGCTTTTATGCATTTCGACGATACCAAGGTACCCATGTTCCCGATCAACGGTTCTACAGGACAGCACGGTTACGTAGAAAAAACAAGATATCCAAAAGCAGGTGATCCGAACCCTGAGGTAAAAATCGGCTTCGTTCCTACTGCCGGCGGTGCCGTAGTATGGGCAGATTTTAACGAAAAAGACGATCAGTATTTCGGCACGCCCTACTGGAGCTTTGATGGCAGCAACATGATGGTGCAATGGATGAACCGCGGTCAGGATAACCTGAAGTTTTACTCCGTTAGGCCAGAGACTGGTGCTAAAAAAGAAATATACGACGAAAAACAGCCTTCGTGGGTAGACCTTGACTTTGACGGCAGGATTACTTACCTCGAAGATAAAAAACACTATATCCTGAAGAGCGATAGAACAGGCTGGGCACATTTTTACCTGTATACACTGGACGGCAAACTGGTTGCCCCGCTTACCGCTGGCAAATGGCAGGTAAATGAGCTGCTTAGTGTAGATGAGAAAAACAAAATAGTTTATTTTACTGCGCGCAAAGAAGCTTCTACAAGAACGGATCTTTACCGGGTAAACTATAATGGTAAAGGATTTAAAAGGCTGACTTTTGGAGACTATACCCACCAGGTACAGTTGTCTCCTTCCGGAGCCAAGTTTATCACTACATATTCTAATGTTAGCACCCCGCCGAAAAGAACATTGCTGGACAATACCGGAAAAATCATTAAAGAAATAGCAGATAGTAAATCAGCGGATTTCGCCACTTTTAATATCGGAAAAACAGAAATGATTACCATCCCTACAGATGATGGTTATAACCTGCCTGGATTTATTACCTACCCGGTAGACTTCGACACGACTAAAACTTACCCTGTGGTTTTCAGCATGTACGGCGGACCAAATGCGGGTTCTGTATCTGATACATGGAAAGGTACATCAGGCCAGTGGTGGGCAAATGAAGGAATTATCCAGATCACGGTAGACCACCGTGCTTCGGGACAATTTGGCAAAGAAGGTGTAGCCCTGATGCACAGGAACCTGGGCAAATGGGAAATGAAAGATTATATCACTGCGGCGAAATGGCTGAAAGCTAAACCCTGGGTAAATAACAAAAAATTACTGATCACAGGACATAGTTACGGAGGTTATATGACTACCCTGGCCTTAACCAAAGGTGCCGATTATTTTGATTTTGGTTATGCAGGTGCACCGGTAACAAGCTGGGAACTTTATGATACTGCTTATGCAGAAAGGTTTATGGATACGCCACAGGAAAACCCTGAAGGTTACAAAAATGCTTCGGTGCTGACTTATGTAGATAATTACAAAGGACTGCTGCGCATCATGCATGGCGATATGGACGATAACGTGCATATCCAAAACACGATCCAGTTAATTGATAAACTGGAAGATGCCAATAAACATTTTGAGCTGATGATCTATCCGGGCGGCAGACACGGATGGGGAGGAACAAAAAGCAAACATGACGCTTCAGAGCGTTACCGCTTCTACTACCAGAACTTGCTGGATAAACCTTTTACAGAAGATTTATTGAAATAACCTGCCAGGTTTAACAACAAGAAAAAGGCTCCACCATTTACGAAGACACTAAAAATTCAAATAATTTTTGGGGCATTTCATTAATGGTGCAGCCTTTTTTATCGTTTACGCCTTTCCTGAGCCTCTTTCCTTTTCTGTCTCAGTTCACGGCGTTTATCGCGGTCTGACTTCATCTGTTCAAAAGCGGCAATCTTCGTTTCAATTTCTGCCTGTTTCTCTGGCGTAAGCCCTACTGTATATTTAATTCCCTGAAACAGGGTCTGCCACACGAAACTAAAGAATGAATTTGTAGGGTTCCTTTTAAAATAAATCGGGGCAGCGATAAAATCACCTTTTGCATTCGGGTTATCGGCATTGATCACCAGCGAATTCGCCAGCATGGAGAACAGCCCCTGTTTAACCAGCCGGTCTTTACCCGCAACCTTTTTCAGCAAGCCGACAGAAAGGTTCTGATACGCGAAATTCATATTTCCAGTTGCCTGTGTCTCATCTGCCACAACATTAAAAATCAGCTTCTGTACCGTTCCGCTTTTTACCTGGAGCATGCCAAGGGGCTTGGTTATCCTGTTTAATGCGGATCCTTCCATATTACTTAACTGGCCTTCATAAGAAAAAGCACCATTCTTCGCATTGAGGTCGAACTTAAAATTAACCCACATATTCCCCCGCCCCATCATACTGGTTTGCAAACGGGCAATCATAATAGAATCTTTAGCCTTTGCCTTTTCATCGTTGGTCACATTTAATATCGTACCTGATGTATTCTCAAATGAAATCTTTCCCTTTTGCCGGCTGTCCCTATCATATTCGGCATAGCTCAGATCAACATTGTTCAGATTTAGTTTTTTCACCGATACCTTACCCTTTAAGGTTTGCAGCAGCTGATGCGGAAACTTGCCCATTCTCACTATCCCCCTGGATGGTAATTCATTGTTATTAAAAACAGAAACATAACCATTAGTAATATTCATTTCATTGGCCGATAGCTGTTGTTTTCTCACATACAGGGGAAGATCAATCCCATCTACACTGATATCGCTCATCTGGATATTGAAGCGCTCTTTCGCATAACCCGCAATCTTTCCAAATTCCATTTCTGAATACCTGGGCACAACACCGAACTTCTTAACGCTCAGTAACCCGGTAGATGCCCTGAAAGCAAGCTGGTTGACTTCTATATGGTAAAGGCTGTCTGGCGTAGCAAAACGGTAATCGTTCAAATCAATCAGTACATCTTTTAACAAATAAAACCTGGAAGGGTCTTCAGCAGATTTGGCATCAATCAGCCAGTCTTTTAAAGTAATGTTTAGCTTATCGAGCGAATCTGTTTCTGTGACCGGCAGGTTTTTATTTACGTATTTAAAGCTGATGTTTTTTAAATCAATGGTGCGGACACTTACTTCTTTCAGGAATTTAGAGATATATGCGAAGGGCGACTTAAACGGCCGCGGAGGTCTGTTTTCATTAAATTCAAACTGTTTATTGATCATGACCACACTTGGATGTTCAAACAACAGCTGGTCTACATTTAACTTTTTATCTTTATAACAGCTGATAGGGTGAAAGTTCCGGATGGTCAGTTTTTTGAGCCTTACCTCATAAATATTATTGGGTGCCCGCTTAAGCTTAACCAGCTTATTGAAAATATTGGTATCAGGAATAATCTGCACATCACTAACAGAGGCGTTGCCTAACAGGAAATTGGTATTTACCCGGGTAAACTCGATATGGTACAAGCTATCGGTCGAATTTAGCACCAGATCTTTTAGCTCCCTCGTAATCAGCGGCCGCAGTTTTGCACTGAGATACCATGATGCTGCATCAGCAAGTACGAAAAGCAGGATAATTACTCCTGCAGTCCATTTTATTACTGTGAATGTCGTTCGGACTTTAACCATGCAGTACTGGATCTATGCTTTTACAATATAGTTTTTATTCGTTAATTTTTTCGGCGGGAACACAATTGATTTTTAGCTGCTATAAAGCAACTGCCGTCTTATAATTACTCCCCGGTTTTTGCTCTTTTTTCCTGCCGTTCTTTTTTACGTTCTGCACGCTTCTCCTTACGATCTAATTTCTTTTCCCTCCGCTCTTCCATCTTTTCAACGACGACTTTGCGGCCCTCTTCAGGAGATTTCATTGGTACAAAACCTATTCCAACAGTTTCGCGCATCCCGATAAAGACACTTTTCCATAATAAGTTAAAGAAGGAAGCGCCAGGCGGGCGTTCGAAATGGATTTTTGCGGTACGTACAGGCTTGCCTTTATCAGGATTTGAATCTTTGATCACCAGCGTATTGGCCAGAAATGATAACAAACCTTTCTTTTTAGCAGGTGCGCCATCTTCACCTTCTTTTAATAATTTCACTTTCAGATCTGTGTAAAACAGTTGCATCGTCCCGTTTGAACCCTGTGCATTTGCAACCGCACTAAAGTCTATTTGCTGGATATTTCCGCTTTCTACCTCAATCAGCCCCAAAGCTTTAGACAAAGGATTTAGCTTGACCATATTCATAGGCCCGATATGACCTTTAAACGTAAAACCTGCGTTCTTCGATAACAGGTCAAAATCAATCCTGATTTTCAGCTGTGCGGCTTTGATCATATAGGCATTCAGATTTGCTATTGCATGCGACTGTCTGGCCAGCGACACCGGGTCGTTCGTTACGTTAAGGATATCACCATTAAGTTCGTCGATATGCACGGTACCCCTTTCCTGGGCGATCGGGTTATACTCAGTATAAGCCACATTTACATGTCGGAGCTGCAGTGTATCTATAGTAGTTTGAATAGGCAGTCTTTTTAAGGCCATGTGTGGAAAATTGCCCGACTTATCTCCATGCCCCGGCGGCATTTCCCGGTTCATAAACACTTTTGCCACCGCATTTTTAAGTTTCAACGAACCTGCATGTAAAATACCATCAGTATTCAGTTTAATAAAATCTACGCCGTTAAAGTCGATTTCTTTGAAGGCCAGGTCATAGCGGTCTTTCTGGGTTTTCAGTTTCCTGCTAAAGGCAAGATCCGGATACATCGGGATCATCTTAAAGCCTCTTACCCTGATGTTTTTTCCTGTAGCAGAACCGGTAATCGTATCCACCTTCATGGTGTACAACTTGTTCTTAGATAAGGAATGGTAACCGGCCATTTCAAAAGAAGCATCTTTGGTATAATAAAACCTTGTCGTATCTGCATCCGAATTTGCATCCAGCAGAAAATCCTTTACATGTACGTTCAGGTGTTTAACAGAATTAAGGATCATGCCCGTTTCACCACTTACATAATCAAAGTCTGCATTTTCAATCTTAATTCCATTAATGTGCACGGCTTTCAATGTTTTGGAGATCCGCTGATAGAGCGTGCGTTTATCGGTAGAGGTATCAGGTTTCTTCTCTACTTTACTATAAATCATGTTAATGGAAGGGTGTTCAAGAATGATGTCATTCATCTCTATTCTTTTCTTGAAATATACAGTCAGAATGCTGATCCTGCGCAGCTGCAGCTTTTCCAGTTTAATTTGAAACAGATGTGCCGATGCAGTTCCAATCTTTTTTCTGGCATTATAAACAGCTGTGTCTGGCGCAAGGAGAATACTGTCTGCAGTTACAGTTCCTGTAAACAAGTTCATATGGATATCTTTCACGTCGATCTTATATAAATGTTTCGACCCGTTGTACACCACTTCCTGTATTTTTTGCATTAACAAAGGTTTCCACTTCGCATTAAAATACAGGGAAATTCCGCCCAGGATGATAATCAGGACGATGAATATACCGCCAAGCCACTTTGCAACTTTTTTAAATACTGATTTCCTGTTTGTCATATCTTTGGTTTTCCTTTATACTACAAGTATATCGTATACAATGTTTTGATTGCGGATTTTAGGGAATATCAGTGTACCATCTACCTAATAACTGACCAAATTGATGTGAAGGTCAGCCTATAATCGGGCCCGGCTGTCAAAAAAAATGAAACTGAAATTAGAATCGGAATATAAACGATAATCATAATTTATAGCTCACAGTCGCATTAAACTGCATAATCAGAACAATATTAAAAAATCTACCACTATTTTTTAAATTCTGCCAATTTGTCATTTACAAATTAAATTTAGTATTTTTGTAACCAGTAAAAATGTTACCCACTATGATCGATTTACAACTTACAGACAAGACACACGATGAAGCGCGACAGGGTGAAGCCCTGGTTATTGACGCACCGAAATTGCGCGATAGCAGGAAGCTCTACATTGAAAGTTACGGTTGTCAGATGAATTTCGCTGATAGTGAAATCGTTGCTTCCATTTTATTAGACCAGGGATTTGAGACGACGGGAAATTACCAGGAAGCAGATGCGATTTTTATCAATACCTGCTCTATCCGTGAAAATGCAGAACAGCGTGTGCGGAACCGCTTATCACAATTCGGTATCGAAAAGCGTAAAAACCCTAAACTGATTGTAGGCGTATTGGGTTGCATGGCCGAGCGTTTGAAATCTAAGTTTTTAGAAGAAGAAAAACTGGTAGACCTGGTTGTCGGACCGGATGCTTACCGTGACCTGCCCCAGCTGATTGAACAGGTTGGCGACGGTCAGAAAGCGATCAACGTTTTGCTTTCCAGGGAAGAAACTTATGCAGATATCAGTCCTGTACGCTTAAATGGTAACGGGATTACCGCATTTATTTCGATTATGCGCGGATGTGATAATATGTGTTCTTTCTGTGTAGTTCCTTTTACAAGGGGACGTGAACGCAGCCGTGACCCGCATTCTATTATTGCTGAAGCGCAGGACCTGCACGACAGAGGTTATAAAGAAGTTACCCTGCTGGGACAAAATGTAGATTCCTACAAATGGAAAGGTTCATCAGAAGCGGGAGACGACGAACAGATTATGGTCAACTTTGCCCAGTTACTGGAGAGAGTAGCTCTGATCAGTCCTGAATTACGTGTACGATTCTCTACTTCTCACCCAAAAGACATTACCGACGAAGTATTATATACAATAAAAAAACACGCTAACATTTGCAACAACATCCACCTTCCCGTGCAATCGGGCAGCACCAGGGTATTGGAGCTAATGAACCGTACCTACACACGCGAGTGGTATATCAACAGGGTTGATGCGATCAGGAGAATCATCCCGGGTTGCGCAATCTCGTCAGATATCATTACAGGCTTCTGTACTGAAACTGAAGAGGAGCACCAGGAAACGTTAAGCATGATGGATTATGTGGGTTATGATTTTGCTTTCTGCTTCAGCTATTCAGAAAGACCGGGAACAATGGCTGCCAGAAAACTGGAAGATGATATTCCCGAAGAAGTTAAAAAACGCCGTCTGAAAGAAATCCTGCTTAAACAACAGGAAACATCACATATCAGGCTGCAGGAATCAGTCGGCAAAAAAGTAAGGATCCTTGTAGAAGGGTTTTCTAAAAAATCCGACAAAGACCTTTGCGGAAGGAATGACCAGAATGCTATGATCGTATTCCCGGCAGTTGAAAATGTTACACCCGGACAATATGTAAATGTCATTATTGAACGTTGTACTACGGCGACATTATTAGGCAGGATCACAGATTAAGAGACAAAATATTTAAACAAAATTTCATCTGTTTTGGACGTACAAGATATTAAAAACCGATTTGGGATTATTGGTGGCTCTCCACTTCTAAACCGCGCAATTGACATTGCAAGGCAGGTTGCGCCTACAGATATGTCAGTATTGATTACCGGGGAAAGTGGTAGCGGAAAAGAAGTTTTCTCCCATATAATCCACCAGATGAGCACCCGTAAACACGGCGCTTTTATTGCCGTAAACTGCGGTGCCATACCAGAAGGCACAATAGATTCTGAGCTGTTTGGTCACGAGAAAGGATCTTTTACAGGTGCACACGAAGCACGTAAAGGCTACTTTGAAGTCGCCAACGGCGGAACGATCTTTCTTGATGAGGTTGCGGAATTACCTTTGGGTACACAGGCACGCTTACTCCGTATTCTAGAAAGCGGTGAATATTTACGCGTTGGTTCTTCTAAAGTGCAAAAAACAGATGTGCGTATTGTTGCGGCAACAAACGTTGACGTATACGATCGCGTTAAATCCGGCAAGTTCCGTGAAGATCTTTATTACAGACTGAACACAGTGCCTTTGCGTATCCCGGCACTGCACGAAAGAAAAGAAGATATCTTTTTGCTTTTCAGAAAGTTTTCGGCCGACTTCAGCGATAAATACCGCAGTCCTGGTATCCATTTGGAACCGGACGCGATACAGATGCTGAGCAATTACAGCTGGCCGGGAAATGTAAGACAATTGAAAAATATTGCCGAGCAGATCTGTGTACTGGAAAAAGACAGGAATGTAACTGCGAGTGCCTTGCTGAGCTATATCCCTAATGAAAGCGGCAGTAATTTGCCAATGGCTATTAATGGAAATAGTAAAGAAGATTTCTCGGAACGTGATATTCTTTATAAGGTTCTTTTTGATATGAAAAAGGACATGATGGACTTGAAAAAGCTTGTCGCTGAAATTATCCAGAGCGGCGGGAACACTTCACATATTGTGGCCGACAATCCGCATTATATCAGCCAGCTTTACCAGGAAGTGGATCAGACGATCAACAATGATTCTACACTGACTATTAAAAAACCGTTACAGAGTTCACCAGTCGACTATAATTATACGCACGATGCCGAAGAAGTAGAGGAATCACTTTCACTCATCGATAAGGAGTCGGACCTGATCAAGAAAGCCCTTAAAAAGCATAAAGGAAAACGTAAATTTGCAGCCCAGGAACTAGGGATCTCAGAACGTACCTTGTACAGAAAAATCAAAGAACTGAACTTAAACTAGGCAATGAAGAAAATATTTTTACTGCTGCTGTTACCTATAACCGCAGCAATGCTGAATTCGTGTTCAGTAAAATTGAGCGGTGCTTCCATTCCTGCAGAAATGAAAACAGTGAACGTGCAGTTTTTTGAAAACAACGCCCCACTGGTAATCCCTACCTTAAGTCAGGATTTCACCGAAGCCTTGAAAACAAGGATTCGTAACCAAACCAGTCTTAAAATAGTTCAGGGCGAAGCCGATGGAACGTTTGAAGGCCGTATCACCGGATATGACATCAAACCTATTGCCTTGCAAAACAACAACCTGCCAACAGCAGGGGGAAACCGGATTACGGTTAGGGTAACTGTAAAATACACCAGTAACCTCAACCCAAAACAAAGCTTTGAAGAGCCTTTTGAAAGGTTTAAAGACTTTACATTGGGCAGCCAGAGTGTAGATGCGGTTCAGCTTCAATACATCAAAGACATTAACCTTCAGCTTACTGAAGATATTTTTAACAGGGCCTTTGCGCAATGGTAGTGAAATTAGATTTCAATTATTAACTTAGCAACGTGGAGCTGGACAAAAACATAAAAGAGCAACTTGCTGAATTGATTGCGGCGCCTAACAAGGCTTGCCTGCAGCAAACGGCATTGTTAAATGACTTGTTGCAGAAATACCCATATTTTCAGCCGCTGCACCTTTTACAGGCAAAAGCCAATCTGCAGGCAGAAGAAGTTGATACACTTGCAAAAACATCACTTTATACCAATGGTACACTGCTCCACCAGTTTCTTTTTAAAAAGGAATATGTTAAAGGCAATTTCACTGTTGTTGCCGCTCAGACCTTAGAAAACGAACCTGTTTCACTGGAAGAAGAGCTGTTAACTGTTGAAGACGAACTGCTCTTGGCAGAACCTGATGAGTCAGATCCAGCGCAAGAAGAGCTTATTGAAATACAGGAAGAACTTGCTGCAATCGATGATGAGCCTGTTGCAATGCAAAACATACCAGTTTCTGATGAGCAGGAGGTTTATGAGGAAATTGCAGAGCTTGATATTAATAACTACAGGCCATTCAGAAATCCGTCAGCACACGATCTGCCTGAAAACAAACCCCAGGGAGAAGAACCTGTAGCACGTAAAAACTCTCTTGAAGATGATTTTGTATTCGAAAGCATTGCTTCTTCGGACTTCTTTGCGTTTGAACAGAGTTTCAGCGGAGAAACAGTTGCCCAGCAGGAAAAACCAGTTGAAGCACCGTTTATAGAAGAACACGACGACAAGGCAGCCGAAGAATTTGTTCGCAGCCAGGTCAGCAATTACCATGATGACAAGCTCCCTTACACCTTTTTATGGTGGCTTGATAAAACCAGGAAAGAACACCAAAGCAGCTTCCAGCCTTATGCTTTACCTAAAAAAGGCAATTCTAATGAGCTGCAGCAGCAATATGTAGAGCATATTTTTCATATCCAGAGCCCCCTTACAGGAACAGAAGAACTTTTAGCCCCTCATGGCGAAGCAAAACCTGCAACTAAGGATTTTGAGATTATTGAAAGCTTTATTAAAAACGATCCGCAGATCACGCCGCCCAATGCGGAGCAGATCGACAACGAAAACAAAGCAAAGAAGAGTGCCGAAGACCAGAACGACCTGGTATCGGAGACACTGGCGGGCATTTACATTGAACAGATGCTTTATGACAAGGCGATAGATACTTATGAAAAATTAAGTTTGAAGTTTCCAGAAAAAAGCCGTTACTTTGCCGACCTTATCCAATCTATAGAAAAGAAAATTTAACCATTTAACATACTATGCTTTTTTTAATTATTTTATTGATCATTATTTGCGTTGCATTAGGTCTGTTTGTTTTAATACAAAACCCTAAAGGCGGTGGCCTGGCAACAGGCGGATCGGGTAGCAACATGTTCGGCGTACAACGTACAGGCGATGTTTTGGAAAAAGGCACCTGGGTATTATTAACTCTTATCGTTGTGATTTCACTTGCGGTAACTGCAATCGGAAAAACTGGCGGTTCTACTGCCGGAGGTACAGACTCTAAAATCCAGGAACAATTGGATAAAACACCTACTCCTTCTCCAATCGGAAGTTCTGCTCCTGCTGCTGCAGCCCCTGTAACCACAGATACAACAAAAAAATAAGCTTAAGCTTTTTAATTATACAAAGCCCGTCAGGAATTCCTGACGGGCTTATTTTTTATATACCTGCCAGTCTGACACGAAAAAGTAAATTTGGCAACCAAAGTATGCTTGGCATAAAAACTGTTGTAGTGAGGCTGTTGAATTTATACATTAACCTTTAAATTAAAACAATAATAAAGTTATGGCTTTAAACATTAAACCCATTGCAGATAGAGTAGTTGTTGAAGCTGCTCCTGCCGAAGAAAAAACTGCTTCGGGTATTTATATCCCGGATACAGCGAAAGAAAAACCTCAGCAAGGAACAGTAGTAGCAGTTGGCCCAGGTAAATATGCCGAGTTAACAGGAAACTTAGTACCATTGAGCGTTAAGGTAGGAGATGTAGTTTTATATGGCAAATATGGTGGTACAGAAATTACTTTCGAAGGTAAAGAGTACCTTATAATGCGTGAAACTGATCTTTACGCAGTTCTTTAATTGCTGGTATAATTTTCAGCAAATCCCAACCAAATTTTAAAAACAACATTTAACAATGGCAAAACAAGTAAAATATAACGTAGAAGCCCGCGACGCCCTGAAAAGAGGTGTTGATATTCTGGCTAATGCAGTTAAGGTAACTTTAGGTCCAAAAGGACGTAACGTAATTATTGATAAAAAATTCGGTTCACCAGCTATCACTAAAGATGGTGTTACCGTTGCAAAAGAAATTGAATTAAAAGACCCTATTGAAAATATGGGTGCTCAAATGGTAAAAGAAGTTGCTTCTAAAACTGCGGATATCGCAGGTGACGGAACAACAACTGCTACTGTTCTTGCACAGGCAATTGTTACTGCTGGTATTAAAAATGTTGCTGCTGGTGCAAATCCAATGGATTTGAAACGTGGTATCGACAAAGCTGTAACTGCAATCGTTGCTAACTTAAAAGCTCAGTCTCAAACTGTAGGTGAAGACAATAACAAAATCAAACAAGTTGCATCAATCTCTGCAAACAATGATGAAGTTATCGGTTCACTGATCGCTGAGGCAATGGGTAAAGTAGGTAAAGATGGTGTGATTACTGTTGAAGAAGCAAAAGGTACTGAAACTGAAGTTAAAACAGTTGAAGGTATGCAATTTGACCGTGGTTACTTATCTCCATACTTTGTAACTAACGCAGATAAAATGGAAGCGGAATTAGAAAACCCTTACATTTTGATCTACGACAAAAAGATCAGCAACATGAAAGAATTGCTGCCGATCTTAGAGAAACAAGTTCAAACTGGTAAACCATTACTGATCATCGCTGAAGATCTTGACGGTGAAGCTTTAGCTACTTTAGTAGTTAACAAAATCCGTGGATCCCTGAAAGTTGTTGCTGTTAAAGCTCCAGGTTTCGGTGACCGTAGAAAAGCGATGTTGGAAGATCTTGCGATCTTAACTGGCGGAACAGTGATCTCTGAAGAAAGAGGTTATAAATTAGAAAACGCTGACCTTACTTATTTAGGTACTGCTGAGAAAATTCTTGTAGATAAAGACAACACTACTGTAATCAATGGTGCAGGTTCTTCTGAAGATATCAAATCTCGTGTTAACCAGATCAAAGCTCAAATTGAAACTACTACATCTGACTACGATAAAGAAAAATTACAAGAGCGCTTAGCTAAATTAGCTGGTGGTGTTGCAGTTCTTTACGTAGGTGCAGCTTCTGAAGTTGAGATGAAAGAGAAAAAAGACCGTGTTGATGATGCTTTACATGCAACCCGCGCTGCGGTTGAAGAAGGTATCGTTGCTGGTGGTGGTGTAGCTTTCATACGCGCTATCGAAGCATTAGAAGGTATGAAAGGTGCTAATGATGACGAAACTACAGGTATCGCTATCGTTAAACGTGCAGTTGAAGAACCATTACGTCAGATCTGCGAAAACGCAGGTATTGAAGGTTCTATCGTTGTTCAGAAAGTTAAAGAAGGAAAAGCCGATTTCGGTTACAATGCACGTACTGATGTTTATGAAAACTTAATCAGTGCTGGTGTTATTGATCCAACTAAAGTAAGTCGTGTTGCATTGGAAAATGCAGCTTCTATCGCAGCTATGTTGTTAACAACTGAAGCGGTATTAGCTGATGATCCTGATGATAATACAGCTGGTGCTGGTATGCCTCCTATGGGCGGCGGCGGCATGGGCGGAATGATGTAATTCATCGTTCAAGCTTATTAACGTTTAATTAAAAAAGCCCGCTAAAATATAGCGGGCTTTTTTTGTTTTGTAAATTTTAACTCTTTGTAATGCAGTTGTTTGGAAAGTGTGTTTCTCTTACATACTTTTAAGCAACGCTACTATATGAGGAAATTTTTACACACTCTATTTACCCTGTTTCTTTTCTTTGTTTGCTTACAATCCAAAGCCCAGGTTTCTCAGGTTAACAATATCACAGTAGTATCAGGAGCTTACACCCCAGGCTCCACTATTGCCGCAACTTTTAGTTTATCAACTACCAGCTGTATAGGCAGAACAAACACTTTTGAACTGTATTTATCTGACGCAACCGGCAGCTTTGCTACGCAAACTTTAATTGGCTCCTATGCTAGTTTTTATGCTGCGTTCGTAAACGGGGTTATCCCACTAAATACACCGCTGGGAACAGGTTATCAATTAAGGGTGAGATCCACAAGTGATGGATTATATTCTACACCAAGCGCAGCCTTTGAAATCAGGTCAGGCACCACTGTCACTGCCAGCATAGCTTCGAGCTCCGCAATAAATAGCGCCAATCCTGATACTTATGGTTTCTGTATTGGCAGGACCGGTAATGCTGCTAATGTATTTTTACAGAATGGATCTACTGCGTCAGGCACAGTTACTGCTTCCATTACGAACGAACTGGATGGAGGTACTCCTCAGCAAATAACTTTTAGTGGAAACACCATACAAACCTTTTCACCAGGCCTGGCTCATTATACTATGCTGGCAAAAGTTGTTATGCCCGATGGAAGTATTGGTACCAAAGCCTATTTTATTGTTAATAACGTAGTTAATACTGCGTTCTCTACATCAGGAGCAGGACTTGTATGTTTGCCTCTGGGCGAATTGTCTTACGGAGTAGACGTTGAAACGTCAAGCGGGATACAAAGAAACTTTCCGGGCAACGTTTATCATATAACCTGGGGCGATCAGACACAAGATGATTATACATTTTGTCAGCTCTTCACCAACCGTAATGTTACTCATAATTACACCAAGTCCTCTTGCGGAAGCAGCTTTAATAATAAACAAAATGTGTTTGGTATTAACATCAGTACCGTCAGCCCTTTTTGCGGTACCATTGGCCAGCCTTTATCTACCTCAGCTAAAGTAGTCACTGTTACAAAAAATGATTTTGAGGGTCCCGGTACTGCTTGTATAAATACAGCTGTTATCTTTAGGAATACCTCGCTCCCAGGACAAAACCAGGATGATAACTCTGTAGACTGTGTGGACAATAGCGTGCGTTACAACTGGTATATCAACGGACAGATAGTGGCGGCAAATCAAGACAAGTCGACACCCCTGGAACACATCTTCACTGCGTCAGGCGTTTACACGATCAGGCTCGAATCAACCAGCAGCGGAACCTGCCAGGGTGCACCAATCGAAAAAACTATTTGTATACAGGTACCACCCCAGCCTTCATTCACTTTACCAGCCACACCAGCAATATGTACACCTGCAGTGGTTACCCCAAGCAATACTACTATAATTGATGCTCCGTGTGACCCTACTGTTAACTATAAATGGACGGTAGTTGGACCAGGAAATTTCAGTTATGATAACGGGACCTCTGAGGTTTCCAAAGAACCGACATTCAGGTTTACTATCCCGGGAATTTACAGGATCAAACTTGCAGTTACTACAGCTTCTTGTGGTGAATTTGCTACCGCAGAACAGGTTATTATTGTTAATGGACAGCCGACGGCAACGCTTTCTGCTGATGTGAAATTATGTAACCTGAGTTCTTATGATTTCAACAATACAACCACCGGGCCTACAAAAACGACCTTTACTGGTTCGTTCACCGCTACTGACGCTACGTATAACTGGACGGTAACGGGCGGCCTTTTTGAATATGAAGGTGGAACCAGCCCAACGTCGCAGTATCCAAAAATACTATTTAAGGAGTTTAAAGAATATACCATCACAGTTAGCCACACGAATAGCTGCGGTACAATTACAGATACACAGGTAATTACCTTTACACAGGCTCCGGTGATTAATGCAGGGGTTGATCAATCTTTATGTTTTAATGATGTTGCCGCCCTGGCAGGAAGTATAAGTGCCCCGGTTACCAGCTACACCTGGATTGGTGGAACTGGAGTATTCAGTGACAGAAATATACTCAACCCAACTTATACACCAAGTGCCGCAGAAAGAACTGCCGGTACGGTTACGCTGTCACTGCAGGCAACTACAGAACTTGCAGCCCCATGCAATACCATAACAGATGAAATTATACTGACTATAAAGCCACAGGTAATTATAACAAGCCCTGCTACGGCCACTATATGTACAAATACCATTCTCAACTATCAGCCTGTTGCAACACCTGCCGGAACAACTTTTACATGGACTGCCTCCGGCACTCCCAATGCAGGCGGATTTACTTCTGTAAGTACCGGGACAACTTTGCCTATCAGTGATATACTTACCAATAGCGATCCCCTGAACAATGCGACAGTTACTTATGTGATTACCCCTTTAAATGGAGTATGTACCGGCCCGGCTTTTACTTTGACTGTGGCAGTTACGCCAAGGCCTATCAGTACTGCTACTGCAGTCAGCCCTGTGATTTGCACGGGCTCCGCTGCTGGAATAACTATAACGTCTAATTTATCCGGTACAAAATATACCTGGACTAATGTAGTTACCGGAAGTATTACTGGTGCAAATAAAGTGACTGTACCAAGTGCAACAACACAGATAGCTGATATTTTATCTAATTCTGGTACCAGCCAGGGATCAGTAACCTATACTATTACGCCGTATTCTGCAAATGGATGTGCAGGTACACCCTTTGATATTACTATCGCGGTAGATCCGGCAGTAACAATCGCAAATGCCGGATCCGATGACAGCATATGTGACATTAACAGTTATACCTTAAACGGGAATCAACCAATTGTCGGCACTGGGTTATGGACATTAACTTCGGGACAAACCGGTGTAAACATTACTAATCCGGCACTGTATAACACGAATGTAACAGGCCTGGTTGGCGGACAGACATACACCTTTAGATGGACTATATCAGCACCAGGAGCATGTGCCGCATCCAGTGATGATGTAATTGTAAGTGTAAATACACCTTCTATTCCTGGGACACTTAGTGGTGCGGCTACAGTTTGCCAAAATGCAAACTCAGGAGTTATTAATCTCAACGGTTTTGTGGGCAATATCGTTAATTGGGAAAGTTCAGTAGACGGAGGCGCAACCTGGCAACCAATTACTAATAATACAGCGACATTAAGTTATAACAATCTGTCTGTTACTACACGGTACAGAGCCATGGTGCAAAACGGAAGCTGTGCAGCAATGACGTCAAATGAGGTCACTATAACCGTTACCCCTGCTGGTACAGCGGCTGTTGCGGGTAACGATCAGATTGTATGCAACCAAACAAGCATCTTACTTGATGGAAATGTACCTGCAGCCGGAGAAACTGGTTTGTGGACGATCGTTTCAGGTACACCAAACACAACGATTACTGATCCATCTAACGCAAAAACAACGGTGACAAATATTGTAGCCGGACAGACTTATGTGTTCAGGTGGACGATCACCGGAACTTCTGCATGCGGCCCTTCATCAGATAATGTAAACATCACCAACCTTCCACCATTGACCAATGCGATCAGCAGCCCGAGCTCTGATGTATGTTCAGGCCAGGTCATTGCGATTACTGGCAGTGTGCCTACAGGAGGAGACGGCAACTATGCTTATTTATGGGAAAGCAGCACAGATGGCACTACATGGTTAGCTATCAGCGGTGCGACAGGAAAAGATTTAAGCTACACACTTACAAGCACGCTAAGCTTCAGAAGAACGGTGATCAGCAGTGCTTGTACATTGACAAGTAATGTAATCAGGATTATCGCACAACCGCCTATCACCAATAACACTATCGCAGCAGATCAGTCGATTTGTACTGGTCTTATCCCTGCTCCTTTAACCGGAAGTACACCAACAGGTGGCGATGGTAATTTCAATTACCAATGGCAGTCGAGCACAGACAACGGTACTACCTGGGCAGATATTAACGCTGCGGTATTCGCGAACTATGCCCCACCAGCACTAACAGCAACCACACTATACAGAAGAGTGGTAAGTACCATCGCTTGCAGCGGGGCATTGAGGAGTGTAAGTACGCCAGTAACGATCACGGTGAAACCAAACGCAAGAGCAGAATACACTTACACTTTAGATAAAGCATGTACACCTTTCGTAATCGATGCATCGAATATTAAAGCCGTACCTTATCCGGACCGTAACGCTTCTTACGCCTGGTATGCGAACGATGTATTGATCGGATCAGACATTACCTTCCCGGGATATACGATTAACAACAGTAACGAGTCCGTAACGATAAAACTGATAGCGATCAGCAGTCTTGGCTGTACGCAAAGTGAATTTAGCCATACCTTCAGTACCACTCAAAGTGTAGCGCCATCATTTACGCAAAGCACGGCGTCGGGCTGCGGGCCGCTGGTCGTAAACTTTGTAAATACATCTACATCGCTTACTGCGGCAACCTTCAGATGGGATTTTGGAAACGGCACAACTTCTGACCAGACCCTGCCAGCCGCAGTTACATTTTTACCTGATCCGACAGGAAAAGATACTACTTACACCGTAACACTTACGGCAACTACAGCATGCGGCAGTAATTCAATTACCTCTATTGTATTTGTTAAAGCAAAACCTATTTCTGTATTCTCCCCAAGCAGAACGGTAGGCTGCTCGCCAATGCGGGTAACGTTCAGCAATAGTTCACCAGGGGGAACAAATACGTATTACTATGATTTTGGCGACGGGACATTACTGACCAAAACTGATAAGTCCGATGTAGAACATACCTACACGACAAACGTAGTACGGGATTATGTGGTAAAAATGGTAGCACAGAATGAGTGCGGGAGTGCAGAAAGTTCTTACACACTTCGCGTATCTCCAAATACTGTTTTACCGGAGCTTGTGGTGAATGCAAATGAGAAACAAGGCTGTGCACCTTTAACTGTTAACTTCTATAATAATACCACGGGCGCAAATACATTCAAGTTTGATTTTGGTGATGGCAGCACGCTGATCACGAATACGGCACCACAAGCAGTCCCGCATACTTTTACCAGACCGGGCACTTATACGATTACGCTTACAGCTTCTAATGGCTGCTCTGACACCACAACAACAGAGTCTGTCACTGTTCTTTCGCAGCCGCTGGCAGCGTTTACAGCCGACAATGTTCTGGGTTGCCCGGGATTGGTTGTTCAGTTCAAAAACACCAGTACCGATGGTGTAAGTTACCTATGGGATTTTGGTGACGGGACAACTTCTACACAATTTGAACCGCAGCACGTATTTAATGCTGATAAAGAATACTACACCGTTACATTGACGGCCACCAATATTTTAGGCTGTACGTACACGGCGATCATGCCGCAATATATCCATATTGTCGCCCCACCTGTTGCCGCCTTCAATGTAGCTCCTTCAACTTTAATCAGCATTCCTAACTATACCTTTAGATTTGAAGATGAGAGTACAAATTCGCCATCCGTATGGAGATGGGATTTTGGAGATGGTACTACTTCATTACAGCAAAACCCATCACATACTTATTTGGATACCGGCTCTTATGTAGTTACTTTAAGGGTCACCAATCAGCAAGGCTGTTTCACTACAACTTTCAAAACAGTTACTATTGTTGGTGTTCCGGGTTATCTTTATGTGCCTAACTCTTTTATGCCAGGAAGTGAAACTCCGGAGCTGCGCGTGTTTATGGCTAAAGGTTCTGGTATTAAAACCTGGACTATGGGTGTATTTAATAAATGGGGACAGAAATTGTGGGAAACTACTCAACTGGATGACGGAAGGCCTGTTGAATGGTGGGACGGAACATTTAATGCAGTTCCTCAGCCGCAGGGGGTTTACTTCTGGAAAATTGATGTTGAATTTACAAATGGCACTGCATGGAAAGGGATGACCTACGATTCGAAGGCCCCGAAAAAAACAGGCGTAATCCACCTGATTAGATAATGAGAAGAATGAAATTGTTTTCGCGCTGTATACTGTTTATATTTTTATCTGCCTGGTCACTTACCGGATCGGCGCAGGACCATATTTATTCGCAATTTTTTAATGCACCACTATATCTTAACCCTTCCCTGACCGGGCAGTTCGAAGGAGACATCCGGATGAATATGCTTTACCGGAATCAATGGTCGGGCTTAAACGGTACGCTGTCTTATATCAATGCGTCGGCAGATTTGAATATCCCGAACTTTGGCGGGGGACTGGGACTGCAGTTTAACCGCAGCTCTGAAGGAACGGCTTTCCTTGTAAAGAACAATATTGCCGCCAGTTATTCTTACAGTGTAGGGGGTGATGATTATGTACTTTCATTTGGGATCCAGGCTGGTTTTACCAACAGGCAGATCAATTGGAACAAACTGGTTTTCTCTGATCAGATCGATAACCGCTTAGGGTACATCCCGGGCAGTATCAGCGCAGCGCAGATGCCTGATATGGCAAATAAGTTTTTCTTTGATCCTGCGGCAGGAGTTAACTTTGTATATGGTAGTTTTATGGCCGGTTTAGCTATGCACCACATTAATCAACCCGATGAATCTTTCAGTGGTGCACAGGCCAAATTGCCGAGGCGGATTACTGCAAATGCAAGTTACCGCCTACCGCTAACCAGGAGCTATAATTATGGGTCTGATGACGGTTCTTACCTGATCCCATCTATAGTTTATTATAAACAAGGGAATGTTTCTTCCATGAGTGCGGGAGCGCAATTCAAATATAAGGGCGTGAACACCGGGTTATGGTACCGCACAGCCGGTGAGGGTGGCCCTGATGCAATCGTTGTCTCCCTGATCTTCGATATCTTCTCTGCTGGCAGAGGCAGAAACGGAGAAAAATTAAGGATCGGTGTCAGTCATGATGCGACCACTTCAAAAATTAACTATACCAATACAAACGGGACTACCGAGGCGAGTGTGGGTTATGAGAAATACTTTGAGAATAGTTCGAGTTATAACAAGTTTAATGGGTTAAGGTGTTATGATTTCTATTAATTTATCTTTTAGGTAACCGCAAATTCACCGCAAACTGATTAGATTTGTGCATGCATAGGGAACAAATCTCCGTATTTGATATTTTTAAGATAGGTATAGGGCCGTCGAGTTCTCACACTTTAGGTCCGTGGAGAGCCGCACAGCAATTTACAGCTTCATTAGCTGGAAAAGGGTTACTGGATCAGGTAGAGCAGGTGAAAATATTACTATATGGCTCGCTGGCGAAAACTGGCGTAGGCCACGGTACAGATATCGCAATTTTATTGGGGCTTACCGGCGCCGATCCTGTTACTTTTGACGTGGATGCGATAGATCCAACGATTGCAGCGATTAAAAACGATCAGCTGTTAAGCCTCGCTGGCTCGCAGAGCATTTCATTTGATTATACGGACGACCTGGTATTTCTTTACCTGGAAAGTTTACCTTTTCACCCTAATGCAGTAACCTTCCAGGCATTCCTGAATACCGGCAAAGCTTATTCTGAAACCTATTATTCTGTGGGTGGCGGTTTTGTGGTGAAAGACGGAGAGCTGAATGGCGACAAAGAACAGGTTGACCTTCCTTTTCCTGTAGAGATTGCAGGCGACCTGCTGCACTGGTGCCTGACTACCGGATTAAAGGTTTCTGAAGTAGTGATGGAAAACGAACTGGCGTGGCGGACTGAAGCGGCAACGCGAAAGGGAATTATGCAGCATTTTCAGGTGATGAAAGACTGTACTTTCCGTGGCTGCCATACAGGCGGATTTTTACCTGGCGGATTAAATGTGGGCAGAAGGGCGGCAGCTTTAAATAAAAGATTGATTGGCGGCAGGCCTTACACAGATTACAACAGCTGGATCGCGGCTATCAGGGCTGGTGGAAATAGCTTTAATTATACGCTCGACTGGGTAAGTTGTTTTGCATTATCGGTAAATGAAGAGAATGCTTCATTTGGCCGTGTAGTTACAGCACCAACCAACGGAGCTGCGGGTGTTATCCCTGCGGTACTGCAATACTACATCGCTTTTTGCGATGGTTTCACAGAAGAAAGAATTATACAATTTATAGCCTGCGCTTCCGAAATCGGCAGCATCTTTAAAAAAGGCGCAACCATATCGGCAGCCATGGGTGGCTGTCAGGCAGAAATCGGCGTTTCTTCTGCTATGGCAGCAGCAGCGCTAACTGAATGTTTGGGCGGTTCTCAAAGGCAGGTAATGATGGCCGCAGAAATTGCAATGGAACATCACCTTGGTCTGACTTGCGATCCTATTGGCGGACTTGTACAGATCCCTTGTATAGAGAGAAATACAATGGGCGCTATTAAAGCCATCACGGCGAGTCAGCTTGCCCTGCAAAGCAACCCGGACAAAGCCAAAGTAAGCCTTGGAGCGGTGGTGAACACCATGTGGGAAACTGCGCTGGATATGAATTCTAAATACAAGGAAACATCAGACGGTGGGTTGGCTACCAATATCCCGATCAGTTTACCAGAGTGTTAATTCTTATTTAAAGACCTTAACGATAGCCGGTGCCAGTAGTGTAACCCACTCCTGGTACATTTTACCGGAAGGATGCAGTCCGTCAGCCGCCGCAAGGGAAACATCAGTATCTGCGTTTCTTGATCCGGGAGTGATATCGGTATAGCTTACCCCGGCACTGACCGTTTCTTCTTTGTTCACGGCATTAAAATCATCAATCGCTTTAGAGATAGTCTTCACATCCCTTCCACTCCCCTTTCCAAAAGGCGTTAACCCCCAATCCGGTATAGAGACCACAAATACATGCGTTTTATTACCGCCAGCAAATCCAATTGCTGTTTGCAGTAATGCCTTAAATTCTGTCCGGTAGACCTCTATTGAATTTCCCCTGTACTGATTATTGACACCTATCAGCAACGTAACGATATCATATTTTGAAGTTATTGCCGCAGATTGTATAGCGGCTTGTAACTCTCCCGTTGTCCATCCTGTTTTAGCGATGATCCTGGGCGAGGCCACCTTAACCGATTGTGCATTTAGCTTTACAGCCAGCTGATAAGGAAAACTCTGGTCCTGCGCAACTGCTTCTCCAATGGTATAAGAGTCGCCAAGGGCAAGATAGCTCAATTGGCCCGCAGGCATTTCAGTTTTAGTTGTATCGATTTTATTCATACCGTTTATTGTACTTTTCTCGCAGCCCAGTATAAAAAAAATCAGGATTAATGCAGCCGTTAACTTCATACAGAAATCTACGAAAGAAGTAGTTTGTCAGATGTTGAAGGTAATAATTTTAGCGAATTGCTATATGATGATGCGGCACAAAAATCTTAAAAGTATAACTGATCAGGATAATAGAACCCGTGATCATAAATAAAGTATTAATGATCAGCTTGCTTTTGGAAGGAAGCCACCTATTCGCAGCAATACTGCATATGATCGTGATCAGTATCGGGATCGTTGGCGGGTACAAATGAAAGCTTTCATGGAAGCTGCCCTTCAGCAGTGCTAAAAAGGAGCGCTGGAAACCGCAGCCGGGACAATCATACCCGGTAAGGTATTTGAAAGGACAAGGTAAAAGATACCTGTTCGCTTTTTCTAAAAGAGAGGAAAAAGCGAACAGGGTAGTTATTAAATACATTGAAATTATACTTGTGGGGGTGTAGGTGGCTGGTTGAAAGGATCTTTCGTGCCAAAGCCATTAGGAGGATAAAATCCTCTTGCTTCTGCAGCTGAAGGGCCTAAATATGGGTTGTTACCAAATGCAAGCATTGGAAGGAAGATAAAAGGCAGAAAAAGCACGCCTATTGTGTAGCCTTCATCTTTTCCGAAACTTTTCATAAGCAGGTTCAGGCTCCATATAGCGAAAATCGGCGAAGTACAGGGAATGAGCAGCCAAAGGATCCAGATAGTCGGTTTTCCAATAATTTCGAGCAGCACAATAGAACTGTAAATTGGAATTATTGAAGCCCACCCGGGCTTTCCGGCTTTTTCAAACAGTCGCCACATCGCGATGATAGAAATAATTAAGGTGCCGAGCCCGACTAGTCCGATTATCAGGAAGATAAATGAAAATGCACCTAAAAGAGCATTAGATTGGTAGTCCATAGTGTTTCAGTTTTTAGTTTCCCGTAAGGTAAGAAAAAAACCAAAAGAAGTATATCTACAATTAATTATTTAATAGTAACTAAAATAACTCCATTCCAAACAGACCAGCAATATGTTTCTTCAACACATCCTTTACTTCAGCTAAATTTAAATCATGACCAAGCTCCCGCTGCATAGAAGTCACATCTTTATCATCTATTCCACAAGGAATTATGTTATTGAAATAATCGAGTGAAGTATTTACGTTAAACGCAAAGCCATGCATAGTTACCCAGCGGCTGCAGCGTACACCCATCGCACATATCTTTCTTGCCTTCTCATTGTCTGCATCCAGCCATACACCAGTAAACCCGGGATACCTGCCCGCAGTAATCCCGTAATCACTTAGGGTAAGGATCACGGCCTCTTCTAATGTTCTCAGGTATAAATGTATATCCGTAAAGAAATTATCGAGATCGAGGATCGGATAACCGACAATCTGACCCGGACCATGATAGGTAATATCCCCGCCCCTGTTGATCTTATAATAAGTAGCTTGTTTTTCTTCGAGCCCTTTTTCATCCAGAAGCAGGTTTTCGGGATGCCCGCTTTTCCCTAAAGTATATACATGCGGATGCTCACAGAACACCAGAAAATTTGGCGTTTCTTCGGTGGTATCATTTGTGCGGTTACTCGTTTTAACAGCAATAGTATCCTTAAAAATAAGCTCCTGACGATCCCATGCAGCCTGGTAATCCAGCAGTCCCCAATCCACATATTTCACTTTTTTATTCATTCCTTTAAAATTAAGCGACTACATACCCAAGCATGTACTTTTCAATTGTATTAAAATAATGGACTGTCAGGCTTCTGGTCCCTTCCGGCAAATCGACCAGAACAGTCAGAAAACCATCGTCCTTCAATTCAAAAGGCTGGATATGGATGTGCTTTCTGAACTCCAGCCCTTTTTTTCCGTGCCACTTATAAACAGCCTCCTTTACACACCAGCACACATAAAGTGCCTGAGTATTGTCTTTTACATTGAGCTGTTCAAGTTCTTTAACGGAAAGGAATTTATGCTGGATCAGATGGACCTTGGTTTTAATCAGCTCAATATCGACTCCGACATCCCTGTACTTCCCGATCATCACCGAAGCATAGTCGTAAGAATGGCTGATGGAAATATTATAATCAGAATTAACCAGGTAGGGCTTACCATGTTCATCCATGCGACAATCGATATAATCCGCTGTGTTAAGCATTTTGCGCAACAGTACACGGGTACTCAGCCATTGTAAAATACGCTTGGTACCCCTGAGTGAGGCTACAAAATCGAGCTCGTGCTGCTTTAACTGGAGACTGGAAAAAAGCGCTTCTTCCGTTTCTTCAATCTTCCAAACCGAGAGTATAGTCTGATCGTCAATATCTTTATTATAGATTACAGGCATCCTATTTTAAAAAATCAATGCAAAAGTATCTTAAATTAATCATAATTTCGCCGAAAGACTTTACAAATGATACTTTCAGATAAGCGTATTTTAGAAGAGATTGAAAGAGGAACAATAATTATTGAGCCCTTTAAACCAGAATGTTTAGGCACAAACTCCTATGATGTTCATTTAGGGAAATACCTGGCTACCTATACTGACAGGGTATTAGACGCAAAGGCACACAATAAAATCCAGCACTTCGAAATACCAAAAGATGGTTTTGTTTTACAGCCGGGAACACTTTACCTGGGCGTAACACTGGAATATACAGAAACACATGCGCATGTGCCCTTTTTAGAAGGTAAATCGAGCACAGGAAGACTGGGCATCGATATCCACGCCACGGCTGGAAAAGGCGATGTAGGTTTCTGCAACACCTGGACGCTGGAGATTTCCTGCGCGCAGCCGGTTAAGATCTACGCGGGGATGCCTATCGGACAGCTGATCTACTTTGCAGTTGAAGGTGATGTACAGACGATGTACAATGCGAAAGATGATGCAAAATACAGTAATAAAACCACTAAGCCTGTAGAGAGCATGATGTGGAAGAATAGTTTTTAAATAACTTTTAAACTGTACCTTAATAATTATCGGTTTTAAGCCTCAATATTCTTATATTGAGGCTTAATTATTTAGTCCCGATCTACAATGAAAGCCAAATTATTGATTTGCTTTACACTCCTGCTGGCCTGCAGCAGTTTTTATGCCTTCCGCCTGGCAGACGATCCTTTCGAAGAACTGTTAAAAAAACTGACAACTTATAATAATGATCATCCGCAGGAAAAGGTGTACCTGCACCTGGACAAACCATATTATGCTATCGGTGATAACATCTGGTTTAAAGCTTACGTAACCAACGCAACTACAAGTAAGCTGACGGAAATCAGCAGTGCTCTATATGTAGAGCTGATCAATGAAAATGACTCTGTAAAAAAACAAATCAAGTTACCGCTTACCGCCGGTCTAGGCTGGGGGGATTTTAAATTACCGGATACGCTTCAGGAGGGCAATTACAGGATCAGGGCTTATACACAATGGATGCGGAATGCAGGGCCCGACTTTTTCTTTGATAAGACAATTAAAATCGGGAATGCCTGGGCAAACAAAGTTTTTACCAGTACAGCTTACACTTTTAGTAGAAAAGAACAAGACGAGCAGGTAAATGCGGTAATCAAGTTTAGCGATAAACAGGGGCAGCCCTATGGGGGGCAACCGGTTACTTACCAGGTATGGCTTAAAGATAAGCTGGCAGAACGCGGGAAAGGTACTACCGGTATAAACGGTGCATTAAGTTTTTCTTTTACTGCTAAGACAGGCCTTGCGGCTTCCGGTAAAATTATAGCTACGATCACACTAGCAAATAAACAACAGGTCATAAAAACGATCCCGGTAACGGCAACTTCAAACGCAGTAGCTATACAGCTATTTCCTGAAGGGGGAAATGTTGTAGAGGGACTGCCCTCTAAGGTGGCAGTTAAGGCGGTGAATGCGGCAGGGCTCGGGGAAGATTTTTCTGGTGTTTTGGTAGACAATGACGGTACAGAGGTATTAAATTTTAAAACCACTCATCTGGGCATGGGAAATTTCGTGATCAATGCACAGGCTGGAAAAACGTATACCGCAAGGGTAACGACAAAAGATGGTATGGTGCAAAATGTAACGCTGCCAAAGGTTTTGCCTACGGGTTATGTGCTTACGGTTAACAATACAGATACAGCAAAGGTTTCTGCGAAGGTCATGATCAGCGAAGCACTATTAAATTCCGGTGAGATGAAACTGGTGATCCAGTATAACAATGCTGTCTATGCTGTGCTTAAAGCAAAGGCACAAAAACAAGTTACTTCGTTTTCTTTGCCTAAAAAAGACCTGCCTTCGGGGATCTTGCATTTCACGCTGTTTACAGCAGATAATCTTCCGGTTTGTGAAAGACTTGTGTTTATTAATAATCCAAAGGAAGAGATCAATGTCAGCCTAGAAAATTTAAAAGGTTCATCAGCCCCAAGGGGAAACATGGAATTGAACCTGCTGACCAAAGATGGCGGCAAACCTACACAAGGAAGTTTTTCTATTGCGGTAACCAATGCCAGCATTGTAGAGCCCGACCCCGACAGGGAGAGCAACATACTGGCCTCAATGCTGCTTACATCAGATTTAAAAGGATTTGTAGAAAGACCAGGTTATTATTTTAACAATAGCGGGCCACAGGTAGTTACCGATATGGACAACCTTATGCTTACACAAGGCTGGAGCAGGTTTGTATGGCCCGATATACTGAACAAAACCGCTGTTGCAAAACCGCTTTCATTTAAACCGGAGACGATGCAGAAAGTTAGCGGCACCATTACTACTCTTGGCGGAAAACCCGTAGCAAAGGGCAAGGTTTCCCTGTTATCCACTTCCGGAGGATTGTTTTTGATCGACACACTGAGTGACGACAATGGTCATTTCACCTTTGATAACCTTGCTTTTGGAGATAGCACCAGGTTTGTTGTACAGGCACGAAATGTAAAGAATAAGAAAAACGTAGAGATTAACCTTGATATCGTACCGGGCCAGGTAGTTACTAAAAATCAAAATACCGGTGATATAGAAGTGAATGTAAATGAGGCTATCCAGGGATATATACAAAAAAGTGAAGGTTATTTCAATGACCAGAATAAACGCGGGTTACTGGAACGTACCTTTTTGCTTGATCAGATCAATATTGTGCAGAAGAAGAACCCGGCAAAGAATTCATCGAATTTAAATGGGGCGGGAAGGGCTGATGCGGTGATCACGGCGAAAGATCTTCAAAATGCCTTTTCTATCAGCCAGTATTTACAGGGAAGAGTTGCCGGCTTAATGATTAGGAATGGACAAGCTTACCTGATGCGGAATAACGGAACGCCAATGGCTGTTGTGCTCGACGGGATGAATGTAGGGCCTGATTTTCTGGACAACCTGATTCCGCAGGATATAGAAACCATAGAGATCTTAAAAAGTATAGGAAACACGGCAATATATGGTTCGCAAGGCAGCGGAGGCGTACTGGTGGTCACCACCAAAAGAGGCGGGGGCGATATGGGATATTCCAGATATTCGCCCGGGATTATCACCTACTCACCCAAAGGTTATTATGCTGCACGTGAGTTTTACTCCCCGAAATATACAGCCGGCAACACGATACCAGGTGAAGACAGAAGGACTACAGTTTTCTGGACACCGCATATTCTTACTGCAGCCGACGGCACGGCAAAATTTAATTATTATAATACTGACCAGCCCGGAACATATAGAATTGTTATCGAAGGAATTAATGATGACGGACATCTGGCAAGAAAAGTATATACTTACGAAGTAAAATAAAACGACATGAACACAATCAATGTGACAATAAAAGACCGTCTGGCCCTGATTACCCTGAACAGGGGGAAATCTAATGCGCTGAACGGTGAAATGATCACTGAGCTGACCGACATGCTGCATAATATTGAGAATGACAGCAATATTGGCGGCGTGATTATCACCGGGAGGGAGAGTTTCTTTTCTGCCGGGCTCGATCTGATAGAACTTTACGGTTATAATGAGGCGGAAGCGAAAACGTTCTGGAACCTTTTCCTCAATTTCACCGCTAAAATTACTGCTTTTAAGAAACCGATAATTGCGGCTATCAATGGCCACGCACCGGCAGGGGGATGTGTAATTGCACTGGCTTGTGATGCACGCGTAATGGCAGAGGGTAAGTTTATTATCGGGTTAAACGAGGTACCTGTTGGTATTATCGTTCCCGACAGCATTTTTAACCTGTATGCTTTCTGGCTTGGGAAAGCAAATGCCAGCAGGAGCCTGCTGGAAGGAAAACTGTTTAACCCGGAAGAAGCCTTACAAATCGGACTGGTTGACGAACTGGTTAACCCGGCAAGCATAATGACTGCTGCCGAACGCAAAGTGCGTAAGTACATGGCTTTTGAAGCCAATACCTGGCAGCAAAGCAAGCTCAATATCAGAAGAGAGCTGATTGCACTGACTTCAGCTGATCAGTCTGACGCACTCGATATTATGCTTGCCCAGTGGTGGTCTCCTGCCACCAGAAGTATCATTAAAATGATCATTGATAACCTTCAAAAGAAATAACCATGTATAACGAACCGATGTTAAGAGACGATGCATTAAAAGGCAAAACTATTGTAATTACAGGTGGCGGTACTGGTTTGGGCAGGGCAATGGGCACCTATTTTTTAAAGCTGGGCGCAAATCTGGTGATCACCAGCCGAAAGGCAGATGTACTGGAAAAAACAGCCAGGGAGATGGAAGCTGAGACCGGCGGAAAAGTTCTTTCCGTAGCCTGCGATGTTCGTGAATATGATCAGGTAGAAAACGTGCTTGCAGAAACAATTAAAACTTTCGGAAGCGTACACAGCCTGCTGAACAATGCGGCAGGAAACTTTATAGCTCCCACAGAGCGGTTATCTGCCAATGCTTTTTCTACGATTATCGATATCGTGCTGAAAGGTTCCGTGAACTGTACACTTGCTTTTGGCAAACACTGGATCAAAGAGAAACAGCCTGCAAGCATTGTAAATATCGTGACTACTTACGCCTTTACAGGTTCTGCTTATGTAGTGCCCTCTGCATGTGCTAAAGGCGGGGTTTTGGCAATGACACGCTCGCTTGCCGCAGAATGGGGCAAATATGGAATCAGGACGAATGCTATTGCACCCGGCCCGTTCCCTACCAAAGGGGCATGGGAGCGTTTACTACCGGGCGATCTTGCGGAAAAATTTGACTTTAAAAACCGCGTACCATTAAAACGTGTGGGCGAACACCAGGAACTGGCCAATCTTGCCGCATTCTTAGTGAGTGATTTCTCCGGATATATTAATGGGGAAGTAATTACTATCGATGGCGGCGAATGGCTGCAGGGGGCGGGACAATTTAATGGTTTAGAAGCAATTCCAGACGATCTTTGGGATGCTTTCGGGCAAATGACACGGTCTGCCAAAGGCAGCTAAGCATGCCATAAACGCCAATAATTATTTTTAAGCAAAAATAATTTGAAATTAGCTTATTTTTGTACCATGTCAACAGAAACAAAAGAAGAAACCTTTACACTCGAAGAGATTTTGACCTCTCTTAAAACCTCTCATCGTTTGATTCTATGGAACGATGATGTAAATAGTTTTGACCATGTGATCCACTGTATGACCAAATATCTTGATTACACAGACAGCCAGGCAGAGAAAATTGCATGGGAAGTACATAATAAAGGTAAATGCGCCGTTCTGGAAGGTTCTTTTACAGAGATGGAAGTTTACCGTAAGATCCTTCAGCAGGAAGGCCTTACGGTAACCGTAGATTAATTATAAGATTACGATCTATTCGAGCGAGCTGACCAAAGCGGTTAACTCGCCCTGAGTGGTTTGCGTCTTGTCTTTTGCATACCATAAGTGTAATTTTTCGGCCACGGCGAACATATCCGGGATTTCTTTTTTCCATTCGTGAAGAATCTCCTGAAGTACTGCAGGCCTTGGGCCCCATTTAGCAACAAGCTCTCCGCTTTCATCAAGCACAAGCAATACCGGTATTGCCCTGCCACCATGTGTAAGGTGGGCATCAATCAGTTCCAGATGCTGGTCACGCAATACAAACCGCAGATCAAACTTTTCCGGATACAGTTGCGTCATTTTATAGAAAATCGGAGTAATTTGTGCGGCGTCGCCACACCATCCTTCTGAAATTACCAGCAAATGGTACTTATTTTCCAGTTTTTCAATTACTGTTGTGAATTCCTCAATTAACAAAACCGTTTTATCTACACGGTGCATGCGTTGCATATTCATCTTGGTATAATGCAGCATTGCTTCGCTATGATCACTACCCGTTGTTTTATCCTCTGCCAGTAAAGTTTCGATCAAATCTTTATATACAGCATAGGTTAATCCTTCATTCACAAAAATATTACTGTAATTGGCCATAATTCCGTTGTAATAAAATAGTTACCCCTCATTTATTAAACTTGAAGCCCGTTACTTTGTCCCACTTAAGAAAAAGCAACTAAACACCCAATTTTAATGAACAAGTATCTTTATAAATTTTTATTTATAACCCTCACAATTTTTATCTCTGTCACCACTATTCAGCTTCATGCACAAACTACCGGGTCTGGTAAACTTACAGGAAAAGTAGTAGATGTCCAAAATAATGAAACGATTCCTTTTGCCTCTGCTGTAGTAATGGACAGAAAAACAAAAGCCATCGTAAAGACCGGGCAAACCGACATGAATGGCACCCTGGTTATCACCGGTATCCCCGATGGAACTTTTACTATAAAGATCAGCTATGTAGGTTATCAAACTTTAGTGAGGGACTCTGTTTCATTTATAAAATCGGCGGTAATTAATTTCGGTACGATAAAGATGAAAGCGGCTAAAGGCAATGTGCTGGCCGAAGTAAGCATCACTGCTAAGAAGGCCCCAATTCAATTGGGCATTGACAAAAAGGTTTTTGCAGTAGATCAAAGCCTGGTTAGTGAAGGTGGTTCTGCATCCGACCTGTTAACGAACGTACCCTCGGTACAGGTTGATGTTGACGGTAACGTAAGCTTAAGAGGATCTACAGGTGTAAAAGTCCTGATTGATGGAAAACCATCCCTGATTGCCGGTGGTGATATCGCGGCTATCCTGCAATCGATCCCCGCGAGTTCTATTGAAACTGTAGAGGTAATCACCAATCCATCCTCAAAATATGATGCAGAAGGAAATTCTGGTGTAATCAATATTGTATTAAAGAGAAACACCAAACTAGGTTTAAATGGAAACGTAGCCCTTACTGCGGGTAACAGGGACAATTACAATGCGAATACAAGTTTGAGTTTTCAGAACAAAAAGATCAATATCTACGGAAATTACAGTTACCGTTATGGCAACCGTTTAGGCGGGGGGTATAATAACATTAAATACCTGCAGCGTACAGACTCACTGGCATCAGCAGACCAGCTTACAGATTCAAAGAATACGGAAAAATCGCATAATGTTAAAGCGGGAATTGATTATTACCTGACTACTAAAGATATCTTAAGTTTTTCCGGAGGTTTTAACAGCAGGAACAGCGACAGAAATGACATCCTGGCCATTAATAAATATGACGCAGGCAGAAATCCATTGGAATTAAGCAAAAGGATCAATACTACGGATGGAACTGGTAACAGCTATGACCTGAACTTAGACTATAGCCATAAATTTAAAACCAGCCAGGAGCTGACTTTTAACTTTGGCTATTCTAAAGGAAACAATGATAACTATCAGGAATACAATACAGCAGTATACAACGTAAATGGTGCCGCTGTTGACGGGGACAGGGAATTGCTGACAAACGACAATGATGGTAACAACAAGAACTATAACATCCAGGCAGACTATACCATGCCTTTGGGTAAATTAGGTAAAATTGAAAGCGGCTACCGCAGCCAGATCAAATATTCTGACAACAATACGTTAGCTAAAACTTACGATGAGGCAACTGGACAGTTTAATGAAAACTACCTGTTATCGAATACATTTAACAGTAAAGACCAGGTTCATGCTTTATATATGAACTACCAGAACCAAATCAAAAACTTTGGTTACCAGATTGGTTTAAGAGGAGAAATCGCAAGACTAAATACAGAGTCGGGCGGTTATGACCTGAACAACCAGTTGCAATCTGCACCAGCGCGTATCGCCTACGACCGTTTATATCCAAGTATTTTCTTAACACAGAAATTTACTGGTGAGCAGCAGATCCAGTTGAGCTATACCAGAAGAGTGAACAGGCCAAGACCATGGGATACCAATCCATTTATCGATTATTCAGACCCGCTAAGCTGGCGTAAAGGTAACCCTAACCTGCTTCCGGAAGATGTTCATTCTTATGAATTAAGCTACAGCAAGTTCTGGTCTAAAGTAACGTTTATCGGAAGTGCATATATGCGCCGTACGAATGATCTGATCCAAAGAATCCGTTCTGTACCTGATGCTGACGGTATTATCATTGTATCACCGGAAAACTTAACTAAGAGCCTGAACAGTGGTTTAGAGTTGATTACAAAAGTAGACCCGTTCAAAGCCTGGAACTTTACAGGAAATGTAAACGTTTACCATAGCAATATTGATGCTGTACCAGAATACAACATTGCAGCAAATTCTGGCTTTAGCTGGAATGCGAATTTAACCAACAACTTTACTTTGCTTTATAACATTACCCTGCAGATAAAAGGAGATTACAACTCCTCTGAAATACAGGCCCAAGGAAAACGTAAGGCGATGTATGGTATTGATGCAGGTGCTAAATATGACTTCCCTAACAAAAAAGCTTCATTAAGCATGAACGTAAGAGATATCTTTAATACAAAAAGATTTGGCATGATTACAGAAGACGGGGTTACTATCACCGATTTCCAACGTTATATGAAAGGCCCGAACGGGAACATTACTTTCTCTTACCGTTTCGGAAAAACATCTTTTATGAAAAAGACAAAAAAACCTGATCAGCAGGAGATGAAACCTGACGAAGGAACATTCTAAAACAAATATACGGCTGCCCCACAAGGCGGCCGTTTTTGTTTAGCAATCTGCGTTAACTTTAAATCCATCATATTGCAGGAATAAAGAATTTTGTATCTTGCGGCATGCAAGAAAACAACCCCTGGACTATTGTTGAGAGCCATAAAATCTATGATAATAATTGGATCGGGCTTACTGAACACCAGGTAATCAATCCTTCCGGCGGAAAAGGGATTTATGGGGAAGTACATTTTAAGAACCATGCAATAGGCATATTGCCGTTAGACAATGAGATGAACACCTGGCTGATTGGCCAGTACCGGTTTCCTCTGAAGGCTTACAGCTGGGAAATACCTGAAGGCGGAGGGGCATTAGACTTACCACCGCTGGATGGAGCCAAACGGGAATTATTGGAGGAAACAGGGATTGTAGCGGACGAATGGAGAGAACTACTCACTATGCACCTCTCTAATTCGGTAAGCGACGAATATGCGACGATATTTATTGCCCGCGGATTAACGATGGGGATTGCGGAACCAGAAGAAACTGAAGAGCTGGTTTTACGCAAGCTGCCATTTGAAGAGGCCTACCAAATGGTCATGAATGGTGAAATCACAGATAGCATGAGCGTAGCAGCCCTGCTGAAAACCAAAATACTATTACTGGAAGGCAAACTATAACCATAGCTTTATGAACAAATTTTTGGGATATATATTCACTCCCGTATTTTACTTTTTCTTTTTACTGACATTAGTTATTTTCCAACCTGTACAATGGGTGTGTTACAAGTTCTTTGGCTATAAGGCACATAAGTTTTCGGTTGATATCCTGAATTTCTTTCTGACGTATTGCCATGTATTTTTAGGTTCTTCGACTACTTTTATCAATGAGCAGGAACTGCCATCCGACCAGCCGATTATTTTTATCGCGAATCATCAGAGCATGTACGACATCCCGGGGATCATCTGGTTTTTGAGAAAAAATCATGTAAAGTTTATCTCAAAGATTGAACTGACGAAAGGTATTCCTTCAATTTCCTTTAACCTGAAATATGGCGGCGGTGCGAACATTAATAGAAAAGACAGTAAACAAGCCGTATCGGAAATCATTAAACTGGGCAGAAGGATGAAAGAAAATAACTGGTCGGCCATGATCTTTGCTGAAGGAACCCGGGCTAAAGACGGAAAAATCAAACCTTTCCAGGTTGGCGGGATTGCTACGCTCCTCAAAGCGGCACCAAATGCACTGATTGTGCCCATAGCTATCGAGAACTCATGGAAAACAGTTCAATATGGCATGTACCCGCTGAGTTTCGGAGAGCAGCTTAAATGGACGGTATTAGCGCCCATTTCTGCAGAAGGCAAAAATCCTGAGCAGATCACAGGACTTGCGGAGCAGGCGATAAGAAAAGTATTAAAGCAGGATGTACCTGCCTAAATATTTTTATTTTCTATGTGTTTGAAAAACTCATCACGGTAGGTATCCCCGATAGGTATAATTTTACCGCAGATCGTGATCCGGCTCCTTTCTATACTTTCGATTTTATCCAGCGCAATGATATAAGATTTATGTACCCTGATAAACTGCGAATGCGGAAGGGTCTCTTCCATCTTTTTCATGTTCTGCAGGGTAATGACCCGCTCTGCTTTTGTATATATCGAAATATAATCTTTTAACCCTTCAATGTAAAGGATATCATCCAATTCTATTTTCTGGATTTTATGCTCTGTTTTGACGAAGATGAAATCCTGTACGGTCTGCTGTGCGACTACCGAAGGTGCAGGCGCCACCACTGCAACCGGCACAGCCATTACGGGCTCTTCGTTCTTTTTATGCTGGTTGAACACTTTCTCTACCGCTTTATAAAAACGGTCAAATGCGATTGGTTTAAGCAGGTAATCGGAAACGTTCAGATCGTAACTTTCAAGTGCATATTGCGAATAAGCTGTGGTAAGGATATAACTGGCTTTATTATTCGCAATTTTCAGAAACTGGATCCCTGTTAAGTCGGGCATTTGTATATCCAGGAAGACGAGGTCTATGCCCCCGGCCTGAACAAGCTGTAATGCCTCAATTGCATTCTCTGTTCTTTTTACCAGTTCCAGGAAAGGGACTTTAGAAATATAATCTTCAATAATATCTAGCGCTAATGGTTCGTCATCAACAGCAATACATTTTAGGGTCATCGTATTTATTATTTAGTGGTTCAGGCCTTAAATATCTAGCATTAGTTCACTGGTATAATGTGTAGCCGAATTTACAATATTTAGCTTATATCTATCAGGATATAGTAATTGTAATCGCCGTTCAACATTGTTTAAACCTACGCCCCCCATCTCATCTTTATTCGAAGCGTTTTTCTTATTTGTAATACTGAAATGGAGGATCTTTTTGTTCGCAATAATATTGATGCGGATTGGGTCGCTGGGATCATTGGCAACACCATGTTTGAAAGCATTTTCCACAAATGAGATCAGCACCAGGGGCAGTATCTGCTGATCGTCGATTTCGCCGTTGACCGTCATCTCTATCGCCGCCCCATCTTTGAATCTTAACTTCTGTAATTCGATATAGCTGTTTACGTATTCGATCTCGGTACTAAGCGCTACCCAGCTGTCATTGCTTTCGTAAATCATATAGCGCAATATCTCTGATAACTTCAAAATAGCATCTGCCGTTTTATCTGATTTCTGGTAAGCAAGCGAATAGATGTTGTTTAAAGAATTGAACAGAAAATGCGGGTTGAGCTGCGACTTCAAAAACTGCAGTTCCATATCTTTTTTCTCTGTTTCGAGGCTGCGCTGAATGCGGATATTACTGAACCAGTCGAGCGTAAACTTAATCAGGCAACCCGAGATAATAAAAAATCCGGAAGTAAATACAGTCCTGATGAGAAAACTATTCACCTCTGTGATAGTTACCTCCCCTGTTTTGGTATTGATATGCTGTAGAACAATATCCCGGTAAAGCACCGCCAGAATCGTTTTTACTCCTGCCATTAAAAGAATCAAGCCGACCAGGGAAAGGATATATAGCCAGTATTTCTTTAATAAAAGCGGGATCAGCAGGGTATAGTTAATATAAAATATAGAAATGTTAATGATTGCAAAATAACCTACAGCTACCCTTAGCTCTTCTGCGGTTATTTTTTGACTGTTAAAATATAAAGCCAGCATCATGATCCCGCCGATAAACAGCCAGTATATCAAATGTGCAATCAACTCTCTTTTATTATTCATTGTTCTTTCTTCTCTTATTTATTTGCAACGATATAGTAAGCAGCATTTCCCCGGAACCAAAGTAAGGATTTACTATTTTTCTGCCCCTTGCTTTCGACGAACTGGCAATTTTATTCTACCAAATCTTAAAAAACAAAAAAACGATCATTTTTATCCAAAAACCCCGTTGATCTATGATTATACCCACTTTGTATAAAACATTTTAGTAGCATTATTTTTATTTAAATCTTTGTTTCAACAAAACGAAACGATTATGAAAACTGCATCTGTTCAACACCTTAACGCTTTAGTAAATAACAGGGAATATGCCTCATCATATCATATAGAGTTTAATAAGCTGACTAATATCGGTACTTATATCATGAATAAATTAACCAGCGTCTCTCCTTTTTTATTGCTGCTTGCCCCCATTTTTTTCCTTGTGGTTTTTACCATGACTGCTAATATGGGCAAAACTCAGCAGAATAATGTGATGTTAAAAAAAGCTCCGGCGCTGGAGATGGCAAAGATCTCCGGTCAGTATACAAAATAAGTCAAAGTTTAAATTTAGTTTTTAGTTAATAGTTTAGTTATGGCAGCCGGATGGCTGCCATTTCTATTTAAAAGGGTTTATAGGCCTCCCTCCGTTTGTAAAAATGTGAATAGATAGCCTGCGAGTTTAACAATTAGTGTAAATTCATAGGCAATAACCTAACTAAATGATGATGATGAAAAATTTTACTTTAACCGCAATGGCCCTGGGCCTTTGTATGACCTCTTTTGCACAGGACACGCCCGACAAGGCTGCTGTAGAGAAGATCAGGAAAGAAGGACTGGAAAATTCAAAAGTGATGGATATCGCCTTCCAGATAACCGATGTAGCCGGCCCGAGACTGGCCAACTCACCGGGATTAAAAAGAGCGCAGGACTGGGCAGTGAAACAATTCAGTGACTGGGGACTTAAAAATTCGCACCTTGAAGCATGGGGCAGTTTTGGCAAAGGATGGCAAGTTGATAAATTTTATGCAGCGACTACCCTGCCTTGGTACCACGCAATTATCGCTTCTCCGAAAGCGTGGACACCCGGCACTAACGGGCCGATCAAATCTGAAATCATCCTGATCAAAGCAGATACCGTTACCGATCTGGATAAATACAAGGGAAAACTTGCAGGAAAAATCGTTATGTTCGATCAGGCGAATATCCAGCCTTTGCAAAATACATACAAGCCAGATGCCGTGAGACACGCTGATTCTACATTGACAGCCATGGAAGCCGCAAAAGCCGGAGAGCCGGGCGGACAGAGACGCCAGGGCAACCCGAATAACATGATGGCCCAGATGATGAAGATGAGACAGAACCGCACTGCGATCCTGGCAATGCTCCAGGAAGAAAAAGTAGGTTTGATCCTTACTTTTGCAAGAGGCAGCTATGGTACATTCTTTACGAGCAATGGTGCTTCTTATGCATTAGATGCCAAATCGGTATCCCCGGAATTGGAAGTTTCTGCAGAAGATTACCTGCATATCTCACGTTTGCTGAAAGGAGGCCAAAAGGTAGAAATGGAAGCCGATATTAAAACCTCTTATTATGACCAGGATCCACAAGGTTATAATGTGATTGCTGAGATCCCGGGAACAGATAAAAAACTAAAAGACGAAGTAGTAATGATTGGAGGCCATTATGACTCATGGCATGCAGCAACAGGCGCAACAGATAATGGGGCCGGTTCCGCAGTGATGATGGAAGCGATGCGTATCCTTAAAGCAATTGACTTTAAACCAAAAAGAACCATCAGAATCGCTTTGTGGAGTGCAGAAGAGCAGGGCTTGCATGGATCCAGGGGTTATGTAGCCAAACATTTTGGCGATCCTAAAACGATGACATTAACTAAAGAACAAGAAAAATTAAGCGCTTATTATAACCTGGATAATGGAACAGGTGCTATCCGTGGCATCTATTTACAAGGAAATGAAGCTGCAAGAACAATCTTTAAAGAATGGCTGACCCCTTTTAATGATATTGCTGCCGGCGCAGTAACGATCAATAATACAGGCGGTACAGATCACCTTGCATTTGATGCCGTAGGCATCCCGGGTTTCCAGTTTATCCAGGATCCTATGGATTACAATACGCGTACCCACCATAGTAACCAGGATACGTATGACAGATTAGTTGAGGAAGACCTTAAACGTTCTGCGACAATTGTTGCCTCTTTTGTGTACAACACCGCACAAAGGGCAGAAAAAATACCAAGAAAAGAATTACCTAAGCCAACCCCGGCTAGACCATAGTTTATACAGAAACAGGGTGGCCAGCACCCTGTTTCTGTTTTCTTTCTTACATGCATTTTGCGGCTACCGACTCCCCCAGTTTCTCTTTTCCATGATTTGCCCCAACAGCTATTGCTGGCTGGCTTCAAAAAATAATGTTCAGTTTCTTTGAAACTAAAATATTAGTTCATATATTTATCCTACACACACTAATAAATATATTAAAAATGGAAATTAAAGATCTGACGAAAGCCGAAGAACAAATCATGCAGATTGTCTGGCAAATCGAAAAAGGTTTCGTTAAAGAAGTCATGGATTACCTTCCAGAGCCAAAACCAGCATATAATACTGTATCTACGATTATCAGGATCCTTGAAGTGAAAGGATTTATCGGCCACGAAGCTTTTGGCAAAGCACACCAGTATTATCCGCTGATCGCTAAAGAAGATTACAAAAGACACGCAACAGAAAAACTGCTTGGCGGGTACTTTGAAAACTCTGTAGAGAGCATGTTCTCCTTTTTTGTAAAGGAAGAGAAAATGGATGTTAGTGATGTAGATGAAATACTTAAAATGATCAGCAAACTTAAAAAGAAATAGAGATGACCTGGGCACATTATCTTCTGCAGGTAAATATCTACCTGGTTTTGTTTTATGCATTTTATAAACTGTTGCTGGATAGAGAGACTTACTTTATGCTCAACAGGATATACCTGCTTATTTCGGGTGTTCTGTCATTGACCATCCCGTTCCTGCGACCAGAATGGTTTGTAAAACAGCCGGTAACCCAGCAGATAAAAGTGAGTGTGGACCAGTTAAACATGATCATGTCCCAGGTTACGGTTTCGCCAGATCAGGCGGAACCATTTCATTGGGGGCAACTGGCAGGGGGCATTTACCTGTTCGGTCTTATATTTTTCCTGTTCCGTTTTATTTTTCAGCTGGTAGCAGTAAAAAAACTAATCGCAAACAGGCCCGCAGGAGCTGCCTTTTCATTTTTCCACAAAAAAGTAATCGACAATAATCTTCCCGGTCTTGAAACCATTTACCAGCATGAAGAAATCCATAGCCGGCAACTGCATACGCTCGATGTATTATTTTTCGAGATTTTAGCAATCCTTGTTTGGTGTAACCCAATTGTCTATTTCTACAAGAAAACAGTGAAAAATATACACGAATATCTTGCTGATGAAGAAGCTGCCCGTTTCCAGGGAGATAAAGAATCTTATGCGATGCTGTTGCTAAGCAAGGCTTTCGGAATAGACCAAAACGTTTTAACAAATAGCTTTTTTAATAAATCACTGATTAAAAAAAGAATTTTTATGCTCCATAAAGAACGTTCTAAAAAAACAGCTATTCTTAAGTATGGCTTATTCCTGCCATTGTTTGCCCTGACGCTATTGTTCTCTTCTGCAACAATCAGTCAGAACGAGGAAATCATGGCCGTGGCAGAACAGATAAAGGCTCCTGTGATCACAATTCCTGCACCGCAGGCAGATGAGCCTGCAAAGGAAATTGAAGTCCGGAAAGCGGACAGCTGGACGGCATTCTACAAACATCTTTCAAGAACGATCCGCTATCCTTTCAATGCACACGAAAATGGGATCCAGGGGAACAGTCTTGTTAAATTTACAGTAAGTAACGGAGAGATAAATGGTATTAGTGTAGGTACACCACTCGGCCTTGGCTGTGATGCCGAAGTAATGAAGAACATTTTAAGTTTTGACGATTTTAAAGATGTAAAAGATGGTAAGTACACCATCAAAGTAGCTTTCAGATTACCTGAAGTGACCACCGCAATTAAAAACCAGAATGTATCATCTCCTGCTGGTTATACTCAACTGAGAGAACTGACTATTACCGGTTACAGCAAACGTCCGGCTAGCAGTACAGAAACCGTTACAGTGGTGATGACACCACCAGCAAACTTATCCGGACGCGTTAGTAACGTACAGATCGTTCCGGGAAAAACCGAAACCAAAGTTTACGACTTTGTCTCTATTGAAACACAGCCATCTTTCCCTGGTGGCATGGCAAACTTCTACAAGTACCTTGCAGACAATTGCAAATATCCTGCTGAGGCTTTGGCGAAAAAAATAAGCGGAAAAGTATTCCTGTCATTTACTGTAGAGAGAACAGGGGAGCTGTCAGACATACAAGTGGTAAAAGGCCTTGGCTATGGAACGGATGAAGAAGCGATAAGATTGCTGATGAACTCGCCAAGATGGACCCCTGGTATTCAGGATGGAAAACCAGTAAGGGTTAAATACAATATTCCGATCAGTTTTACTACTACCGAAGATAAGCCAGCAAAGACTGTGATTATCAGACCTGGCGACAATCCTGCAAAACAGCCGTGGTATGTTTTAGATGGCAAACACATTTCTAATGAAGAGATGAAGGAAGTCAACCCGAATGATATACAATCTATTAATGTGATCAGTGCTAAAAATGCGACTGCAATTTATGGCGGAATGGCAAAAAATGGGGCGGTATTGATCACTACTAAAGCCGTGTCAAAATCACCCGTTGTTTCTGTCACAACAGACTAAGCTTTATTAACACTCAGGCTGAAAACACAAAACGCCGGCTGAATCAGCCGGCGTTTTTATGTTTAATCCTTGTCTCGTTGTTTAAATTTATTAAACTTCTTCTTCAGAAACAAATTTGGCAGAATAAAAATCTCTGTTCATTCTTGCAATATTTTCCAAAGAGATCCCTTTAGGACATTCCGCCTCACAAGCACCGGTATTGGTACAGTTACCAAAACCTTCTGCATCCATTTGCGCTACCATGCTTTGTGCACGTCTGTAACGCTCTGGCTGCCCCTGCGGCAATAATGCCAGCTGGGAGATCTTGGCCGAAGTGAACAGCATAGCTGAAGCATTTTTACAAGTAGCCACACAAGCACCACAGCCAATACAGGCAGCAGCTTCAAAAGCAGCATCCGCCTGGATCTTAGGGATAGGGAGGTTATTGGCATCCTGCGCATTACCTGTATTTACTGAAATAAAGCCTCCTGATGCAATAATCCTGTCAAATGCAGTACGATCTACCGTTAAATCTTTAATTACCGGAAAAGCCTTTGCTCTCCATGGTTCTACAACGATGGTATCGCCATCTTTAAAAGAACGCATGTGCAACTGGCAGGTGGTTACCAAATCTTTTGGTCCGTGCGGCCTTCCGTTGATATACATTGAGCATGATCCGCAGATACCTTCCCTGCAATCGTGATCAAATACTACTGGTTCATCTCCTTTAGTAATCAGTTGCTCGTTAAGAACATCAAACATCTCTAAGAAAGACATATCAGGAGAAATCTCTGATAATTTATAATCTACCAAATTACCTTTGGCTTTGTTATTCTTTTGACGCCAAACTTTCAGCGTTAAGTTCATATTTCCTGTACTCATGGTATGGATATTTTGTACTAGATTATTTATAACTTCTTTGTGCAATCTTGATGTTCTCGAACTTCAGCTCTTCTTTATGCAGTTCAAATTGTACACCTTCTTTGTATTCCCATGCCGACACATAAGCATAGTTTTCATCATCCCTTAAGGCTTCACCTTCTTCGGTCTGGTATTCTTCCCTGAAGTGTCCGCCGCAAGACTCATTACGGTCCAGCGCATCTTTACACATCAGTTCGCCCAGCTCGATAAAGTCGGCCACACGACCAGCTTTCTCCAGTTCAGGATTGAATTCTTCTGCTATACCCGGCACACGTACATCGCTCCAGAAATCTTTACGCAGCTGCTGAATTTCTGCAATTGCTTCAGTTAATCCTTTTGCATTACGCGCCATTCCGCATTTTTCCCACATGATCAAACCCAATTTCTTATGGAAATAATCCACAGATTTGGTTCCTTTGATCGAGATAAATGTATCCAGAATACCTTTAACACTTGCTTCAGCCTCAACAAAAGCAGGATGGTCTAAAGGAATTGGTTTTGTAGCCAACTCTTTCGACAGGTAAGAACCGATAGTGTAAGGGATCACAAAATACCCGTCAGCAAGTCCCTGCATCAATGCAGAAGCTCCTAAACGGTTAGCACCGTGATCAGAGAAGTTAGCCTCTCCTAAAGCGTATAATCCCGGAACGGTAGTCATCAGGTTATAATCAACCCATAAACCGCCCATAGTATAGTGGACCGCAGGATAGATACGCATTGGTAATTCATACGGGTCTTCGCCCGTAATCTGCGCGTACATATCAAACAGGTTACCATATTTAGCTTTTACCACTTCATGTCCAAGGCGCATGCAGGTTGCATGGTCTGGATTGTGGATATTGTGTTTAGTAGCCTCAATACGTCCGTAACGCTCTGTGTTTGCAGCAAAGTCAAGGTAAACAGCCAATTTAGACTTACCTACACCATAACCTGCATCACAACGTTCTTTCGCAGCTCTTGAAGCCACATCACGCGGCACAAGGTTACCGAAAGCAGGGTAGCGGCGTTCTAAATAATAATCTCTTTCATCTTCAGGAATTTCTGAAGCTTTACGCTGATCGTCTTTTTTCTTAGGAACCCAGATACGTCCGTCATTACGTAACGACTCAGACATCAGGGTTAATTTAGACTGGTGGTCTCCCGATACAGGGATACACGTAGGGTGGATTTGTGTAAAACAAGGGTTTCCGAAGTAAGCCCCTTTTTTGTGCGCTTTCCATGCTGCTGTAACATTACTGCCCATTGCATTGGTAGAAAGATAGAATACGTTACCGTAACCACCTGTTCCCAGCAATACAGCATGACCGAAATGACGTTCCAGTTCACCAGTGATTAGGTTACGTGCGATAATACCACGCGCTTTACCTTCGATAACCACTACATCCAGCATTTCATGGCGGGTAAACATCTCAACTTTACCCATACCAATCTGGCGTTCCAATGCGCTGTATGCACCAAGCAATAATTGCTGTCCGGTTTGTCCTGCTGCATAAAACGTACGCTGAACCTGTGTACCACCGAATGAACGGTTATCCAGCAATCCGCCGTACTCTCTTGCCAAAGGCACACCCTGTGCAACACACTGGTCAATGATACTTGTACTTACTTCAGCTAAACGGTGAACGTTGGCTTCACGGGCACGGTAATCACCACCTTTGATCGTATCGTAGAATAAACGGTAAACACTGTCACCATCATTCTGATAATTCTTCGCCGCATTAATACCACCCTGGGCTGCGATAGAGTGCGCCCTTCTTGGTGAATCCTGAAAACAAAAACATTTAACTTTATATCCCATTTCGGCCAGGGTAGCTGCTGCCGAAGCACCTGCAAGTCCTGAACCTACTACAATAATTTCTATACTTCTTTTATTTGCCGGATTTACTAAAGGCATAGATGACCTTAACTTGGTCCACTTTTCCGTTAGCTGTCCTTCCGGTATATTTGCATTCATATCTGCCATTTTATTTAGCGTTATACGTTCTGAATTTAATTAATTATCCCTAAATACATTGCGATAGGCATAGCTGCGAAAAGCAAGGCAATGATGATAGAGTACCATACACCAAACCCTTTGATCAGCGGTGTATATTTTCTGTGGTTCCATCCTAACGTCTGGAATGCAGAAGCAAAACCATGCAGTAAGTGATAAGCTAAGGAAATCATAGAAAGGACGTATAAAATTACCAATCCAATATTCTGGAATGTTTCTTTCATTACTGCATAAAGGTCATCGTGACCGTTGATGTCTACTCCGCCTAGACCGGTAAAGCGCGACTTTATCCAGAAGTTAGATAAGTGAACAATCAGGAAGATCAGCAATAAAGTACCTAATAAACCCATTGAACGGGAATACCATTTACTGTTTGCATTTCCATTGTTTACCGCGTACTTAACAGGACGTGCGGCCTGGTTAAGAAAAGTAAGACGAAGCCCCTGAACGATGTGCGCCAGTAAGCCTAGCATCAGGATAACTTCCGATCCCCTGATCAGCCAGTTGGTAGCCATAAAATGTGCGCCAAGGTTGAATGTTAAACCACCGTCATTCAGAAATATCAATGAATTGATAAAGCAATGCACGATAAGAAATAAAATTAGAAACAGGCCGGTGATACCCATTATTAGTTTTTTTCCTATAGATGAGGAAAAAGCGTTTCCGAAACTAGCCATTAGATTTATATATTTGTGTTGTATTCTGTGCAAAAGTATTTAATAAATGACTTAATTTATACAAGTATTCGAGCAATTAACAACAAAAAAGCTATTTAGAAACGTTCTACGTTTTTAACAATCAAATTACATCTCAGGGCATAGCGTAAATAAAAAGCGGGGAGCAATCTATGATTGCTCCCCGCTGGAATAAAATAAAATTTAGTATTTGCTTAATTAAAGCTGAAGGTATAGTTACCATTTGGCCCTACGCCCGAAACTGTAGTTTTACCGCTTTTTGAAGTTGGCAATGCTGCTTCAACATCTTTAGCACTATTTACTGGTTTACCATTAATTGACGTTACCAATAGTCCCTTCGGAACATCCAGATTATCAAAAGCTTTACCAGGCACTACCTGTGTAACCACAACCCCGCTTTTAACGCCATATTTCGCTTTCGTGGCTGGTGAAGCCGGCGCAAAAGTAGCACCAAGCTTATTTATAGTTGTACCTGTTGATTTACTGGCAAGCATTGTTTTAGTCGTATTCAGACTGTTATCACCTCTTAAGGTAACATTCACATCCTGCTCTTTACCACCTCTGGCAATAGTCAGCTGTATTTTGTCGCCCGGACTCATACGGCCAATTTTTTCTTGCAGGTCAGGTGAAGAAAAAACTTCTTTACCTGCTACTTTTTTTATGATGTCACCTTTTTTGATACCTGCAGCGGCACCGCCACCATTCGGCATCACATCACTTACGTATAATCCGCTAACATCACTTAACTTAAGCTGTTCTGCCACATCAGCGTTCAGCTCCTGGAAAGTAACCCCAACATAACCGCGTTTTACTGCACCATATTTTTTAAAATCTTCTAACACTTTTTTAGCCAGGTTTACAGGGATAGCAAAACCATAACCTTCGTTAGTACCAGTTTGAGAGGCAATTGCAGAGTTTATACCTACCAGTTCGCCATTTGCATTTACTAATGCACCACCGCTGTTTCCGGGATTAATGGCTGCATCTGTCTGGATATAAGATTCAATGGCCGGGTTACCACCTCTTTCAGGGGCTTTTCCTGTACGCTGATATTCTTCGTACTCTTCTTCAGTAATCTGCGGCTGTTTATCTCTGCCTAAAATACCGATTGAACGCGATTTTGCACTTACAATACCTGCGGTAACTGTAGTTTGAAGATCCAGTGGAAATCCAACTGCAAGAACCCATTCACCTACCTGAACGTTATCTGAGTTACCCATTTTTACAACGGGAAGATCCGTAGCATCTACCTTAATTAAGGCTAAATCTGTATTAGGGTCCCTGCCGATAACTTTTGCTTCCACCTTGCGCCTGTCAGACAGGATCACCTGGATTTTAGCGGCATTTTCTACTACGTGGTTATTAGTTACAATGTAACCATCAGGTGTTAAGATCACCCCTGATCCCGAAGCCGCACGCGGGGCACGTCTTGCTCTGCCGCGGCCACCACCAAATAACTCTTCCATCATATCCATCGGAGAGCTTTCTCCGCTAGCAGATTCTGTAGAAAACGTTGTTTTAATGTGTACTACCGCCGGAGAAACTGCTGATGCTGCCTGTACGAAATCGACGGCACCTGCGGATGATATATTTGTTGGATTACTGGCAAAAAGAACATTTTGCTTTTCAGCCAGGGTTAATCCGCTGGTGTTATTCTCCAACATTTTGTAACCGCCAATTGCCGCCGCACCTCCTATGAATGCAGCTAAGACTATTAATGCTATTTTTTTCATTTGTTGTATATTGTTTTTTAATTGTTATGAAGCTTACATGAGCTTCTGTTTGTTCATTTCATGAGTTGTGTAAGCTCATGCAGGTTTCATTTGTTGTATATTGTTTTTTAATTGTTATGAAGCTTACATGAGCTTCTGTTTGTTCATTTCATGAGTTGTGTAAGCTCATGCAGGTTTCATTTGTTTGTGTATTGTTAATTCTTTTGTGAATCTATTCAAATTTAATACCATTAGAACGATATTTGTATCAGCGCAACATCACATAAATTGTTAAAAAATGTTAAATACTAACCCGTCAGATCATACCGCAGCCCATTTTTACAAATACCAGGGTGCTGGCAATGACTTTGTTTTGATTGACAACCGCTCTTCGAACTTTGAATATAAAGATAATAATCTCGTTCTGCAACTATGTGACAGGCGTTTTGGCGTAGGTGGCGACGGATTAATGCTGCTGCAGGACCATGCTGATTATGATTTTGAAATGCTCTATTTTAATGCTGACGGAAAGCTGGGCAGCATGTGCGGGAATGGCGGAAGGTGCATCGTTGCATTTGCTAAACACTTAGGGATTATTGACACAGAAACTAACTTTCTGGCAGTCGACGGTCCGCATTACGCCAAAATTTCAGCTGCAGGTAACTGGGTTGAACTTCAGATGATTGACGTACAGGATATTTCAAAAGACGGCAATGCGTACGTGCTCAATACAGGATCCCCCCATTATGTAGATCAGGTGACCGGGTTAGCGGAAATGAATGTATACGCCACCGGTAAGGCAATCCGTAACAATAACACGTATGTGAAGGACGGAATTAACGTAAATTTTGTGGAAGATAAAGGTGACCATCTGTTTGTCCGCACTTTTGAGCGTGGAGTAGAAGATGAAACCTTTGCGTGCGGAACTGGTGTTACCGCTGTAGCGCTGGCAATAGCTAAAGATAAGGCGCAGACAGGGGATATAAAAACTGCTGTTAAAGTGCTCGGAGGCGACTTAAGCATTGAGTTTAACTATGACGGTGATCATTTCAGCAATATCTTTCTATGCGGACCTGCCGAACTGGTTTTCGAAGGGGATATTAAGATTTAATATGCAGCCGGTTCTTTAACCGGCTGTTTTAATTATCATCCGCCAGATGGGCAGCAATACCGATCTTGATTTCGCCGAACGTAAAGCTTTTCCCTAAGTGTTCTCTTATAGGAGTTAAACTCAGTGTTTTTAGCGATTTTATGGCATCAACAATCGCTTCCAGTTTTTTACGGCCCAGTATATCTTTTGCTGAGATTTCCTGCTGGGCAACATAATGTGCCAGGTGGCCTTCGATAGTGCCAACAACCATTTTGCGTGCCGAGGCAATTTCTGCAATGCTTTTACCATCCTTGAACATTTCTAAAGAGACCACTTTAGTATCCTCTTTAGGCGGTTTCTCTGCTGCCGGTTTTTTGTTCCGTTCCTTTTTAGCGGTGAAATCGAGTTTGTTGGGCATCGCATACACTTTTTTCATCTGCGCTTCCCGTTCCGACTGATTAAGCAGGGAACTCACATCTGTTTTGGTAAAATCAGTACCGTCAATCGTAGATTGCAATAAACCTGTAGCCTTTCTAATTTTTTTAAACTGCTCGTAAAACAGCGATTCCATTTCCAGGAGTTCTGTTAAAAATGCAGTAACCTGCTTGTCCTGTTTTACCAGCTCCATGCGTTCAAAAATGCGCTTTGACAAATCCAGGAGTAATGGGTTAAAATAATTCTCTGCCGCAGTTGTCCTGGCCAGTAAAGTAGCCAGTCCTTCGTCCGACTTATCCTGGCATAACCGCTGGATCTGGGCCAGGAATTTATTGGCATTCACTTTTACTTCACTCAAATCTTTCAATAGCAGCTGCGCCCATTTTACATGTTTTTGTTTAGCCGACTTATTGATGTCTTTACTATAAGAATGAACGTGTTCGTAAACGAAATTGTCCAGCGGTGTCAAATCAAAACACTGCAATAGATAAGACCGCAGAAAAGCCTCACTTTCATGTTTGATTTGCTCATCCAGCTGTTCCTGCAATTGTTTGTTCTTTGAAAAATGAGAAACGTTCTGATCCTGGCGGATTCCAGTGCGAGATATCTGCGAGGTAAGCACCAATCCATCGAGCGACCGTAAACGCGATAGGGCCACATAGATCTGACCGGGAGCAAAAGCATTGCCTATATCTATGATCGCTTTATCAAAAGTCAGACCCTGACTTTTATGTACAGTAATTGCCCAGGCGAGCTTAACCGGATACTGGATAAACTTACCGATCACTTCCTCCTCTATTTCATTCGTTACTTTATGATTGCTGTAGCGGATATTTTTCCAGGTATATTTCTCCAGGATAATCCTTTCTCTTTCCCCTTCGGTTTCTACCTCTATTTCATCCAGCCTCAAACCCACTACTGTAGCAATCTTCCCATTAAAAAAACGACGGTCGCCACTCTGATCATTTTTAATGAACATAATCTGCGCACCCAGTTTTAATTCCAGGCTATGTTCTGCAGGATAAGAATTCTCTGCGAATTCCCCTTCTACCGTAGCGCGAAAAAAATGTGATTTGCCGCCCAGTTCTTCCAGGCTTTTTTTATTTAAAGTATCGGCACGCTGGTTATGGGTGGTCAGCGTAATATATTTATCTTCCTTGGCAGGCACAAAATCAGCTTTGTAATACTTATCCAGCAATGCAATGTCTTCTACTGTAATCTCATTGTTCCGCAAATTATTCAGCATATTGATAAATACTGAATCTGCCTGCCTGTATATTTTTTCCAGTTCTATATAAACCGGCGGGCTTTGCTGCAGGGCATGTGCATCAAAAAAATAAACACTGTTATAGAACTCACCTAAAAGGTTCCACTCATTTGACTTAACCACCGGTGGGAGCTGATGGAGGTCGCCGATAAACAAAACCTGTACCCCGCCAAAACTTGCATTGTTCTTCCTCACATACCGGAGCACCATATCGATTGCATCCAGCAAATCTGCACGCAGCATACTCACCTCGTCGATAATCAGCAGCTCAAGATCCTGAAATATCCTTCTTTTGGTCGTGTTCATCTGCAGGTGGCGCACAATAGACCGGGGAGTATTGTATTGCTGGTTAACGTGCTCTACGGCCGGCTGCTTAGGCAAATAAGTACCAAAAGGCAGCTGGAACAGCGAATGGATGGTTACCCCTGACGCATTGATTGCCGCAATACCTGTTGGCGCCACAATCACTGCTTTTTTATGCGTCAACTCAATCAGGCTTCTTAAGAAGGTAGTCTTCCCGGTGCCCGCCTTCCCCGTAAGGAAGATGTGCCTCGAAGTGTAATTGATAAATTTAGCCGCAATTTCAGCAGGGTTGTATTCAGACATATTTTTGCACCGGTTTTGACCCCAAAGGTACTAAACATTGGAACAAATTAATTAAAGAAAGAATTAATTACCAGTAAATAAATAACATCAATAGTTAAATTAACGGGTTTAATTCACTAACAGCTTATATCCTTTACCATGCACATTCAGGATTTCTACTTTAGGGTCTTCTCTCAGGTACTTGCGAAGTTTGCTCAAAAACACATCCATACTTCTACCATTAAAGTAATTGTCGTCATGCCAGATGCTCAGCAATGCCTCTTCACGTGTCAGCACCGCATTCTGTTTTAAACACAATAATTGCAATAATTCTGCTTCTTTAGTAGATAGTTTCTGCTGCTGTCCGTTGTGCTGGATTAGCTGCGTAGTATAATCAAAAGTATAACTCCCAATCTGGAATTGTGACTGTACTGGTTCCGCCACTTTTGTTTCTTTGGCTGCAGAAGCACGTTTTAAAAGTGCATTGATTCTTAACAGCAGCTCTTCGATACGGAATGGCTTGGTAATGTAATCATCGCCCCCCAGATCATAAGCCGAAGCCTTATCTTCCATCATCGCTTTTGCCGTAGCAAAGATGATCGGCACACTCTCGTTCATCTTACGGATCTCTTTACCTAAAGCAAAGCCGTCTTTTTTAGGCATCATTACATCCAGAATGCACAGATCGAAAGTTTGTTTGTTGAATGCGCGCAGCCCTTCTTCTCCGTCTACGCACAAAACGATGTCGAACTTACCCTTCAACTGTAAATAATCCTGCAATAACATGCCAAGATTAGGATCATCTTCTACCAATAGAATTTTCTTCATTTAATTTAGGGGTATAATTATTTCAAACACTGTTCCTTTATCCTTTTCACTGCGCACAAAAATATTACCATTCATCTGTGTAATGATATCCTGCACATAGTTTAAACCAAGGCCAAAGCCTTTTACATCATGCAGGTTACCTGTAGGCACCCTGTAAAACTGGTCGAATGCACGCTTGCTCTGTTCTTTTGTCATCCCGATACCCTTATCCTCTATTTCTATGATCAGGTTTTTCCCGGAATTTCTTGTATTCAATCTGATCTGCGGAGGATCAATACTGTATTTATTCGCATTGTCGATCAGGTTAAAAATCACATTGGACAGGTGCAGTTCATCACCTTTGACTATTGAACGCGGCGCATTTAGTTGTAAAATAATTGATGCGCCTTTTTTCTGGAGCTGCAGGGTCATACTATCTGCCACGGCAGCAATCAGCTCGTTCATGTCTACCTCTTCCTCCTCGAGCTTCAATTCTTTTTTATCCAGTCTGGCAATGCTGAGTACGCGTTCGATATGATTGCCTAAACGTACATTTTCATCATATATGATACCCGCCAGGCGACCAATTCTTGCTTTATCTTCCAGTATCTCCGGATCTTTAAGGGCTTCACTGGCAATCATGATAGTAGATACCGGTGTCTTAAATTCGTGGGTCATGTTATTGATAAAGTCCGTTTTCATTTCTGAGATCTTCTTCTGTCTCAATATCGCATAAAGCGTATAAGAAAAGATGGAGAGCAGCACCAGCAGCAAACCGGCCGACGAGGCCATCGTTACACTCAGATTTTGAAAAATAAGCTGGTTTTTATCAGGAAAATTGATGTAAAGCATACCCGGGTCGCGGATTACATCATTACTAAATAAGGTAGTTTTGTATGTATTTGCAGGTAAGATATCACCACTTTCGGACGAAACCTTACGGAATAGTACTGAATCCTGTGTTACACTCTTCAGCCAGAAATCATAGGCTAGTTTTATATTTTTATTGATAAGTTCTGCATGGAGCAAAGTATCCAGCGATGCTTTAGAAATCCTTTCGTCTAAAGGGATATCCAGCTGGCTCATCTCTTTTGCCGCAGCTTCCAGCACATTAAAGTCACCTTCATTTAAGGGGTTAACAGCATCCGATTCGAGCTCTGCCATGGCAGTTACCCGTCTCCTGGCTGCTATTTCGTCCTCAATATCAAACTTGACATGCATATCCCCGTTTAAACTTGGTAATGAAATCCGCAGCGGCTGGTCGTCTTCGCGTCTGTATACAAGATACCTGATGCTATCCGGCAGTTTTTTAGGTTCGATATCGAAAGTTTTAGCAGACCGTATCCTAAAGGTTTTCCGGACATTGCCATTAACCACGTTCATGTTTTCATCAAAACCTACGCTCACATCTACAGTAAGCGGTGTAGTAGATTCATTCGCCAGCGCATAGAACTCAGCCTCAGAAATAATTACAGGGCTTTTATAAATTCTTCTGATCATGCTGTCCTGATAATTGAGCTCGTCAATCATCTGCTTTTGCTGTGCGTATTTTCTTTTACGTTCTTCGGCTTTGAATTTCTGATCGAGTTCCAGCAGTCTCCGTGTTTTATCACGCCGCTGATTTTCCATCTTCATCCGCCATTCAAAATCCTTTTTTGAAATATGGCTAACTGCATTAAGGCGCTGTACTTTATTAGCAACAGCACTTAAAGCCTGGTTTACCTCCTGTTCAAAAAGCTGGGATTTTAGACGATAGGCCTCCCTGATGTAATACAACTGCATTACAAATACACCAAGCAAAGCGATGGTCATGAGGCCGGTGATCAGCCAAAGGCTTTTTTTCTTCATTATCTATTGGTCAAAAATAAGGAAGAACAGACTATGATCAGCTATTTTAACAATTTTTAACACTGTAAAGGTCAAATAGTTGGGACAAAAAAAATGCCGGGAAATGAATTCCCGGCACCTGCAGTACAATTTGTTTTCTAAAAAAAGATCTTAAAATGGCAAATCATCTTCCTCACCTGGCGCACTGTTTACGTCAGCCGGCGGGGCATATTGTGGAGTAGATGCAGCACCAGCACTGTTAGTAAGTGCATTGATACGCCAAACTACTAAACTGTTGAAATACGATACTTTTCCGGTTTTATCAGTCCATGGACGACCACGCAGGTTGAAAGACACCTCAACATCGTCACCAGTTTTTAAGCTATCAAACAAAGCAGTTTTATCCTGCAAGGCTTCAAACCTGATATATTCAGGATAAGTTGGGTTTTCTGCATACTCAATAATGAGATCACGCTTCTTAAAAGTCTCACTCACCTGCTGTAATGCACCTATCTCGTGCACTTTTCCTTTTAATTCCATAACAAATACTCTTTTATTCTACTTACTTGTTCAAATCTCTATATTTTTATTGATAACTTCGCACAATAAATTATGCAAGTTTTCCACAACAAAAGTAAGGTTATTTTAACCTGTAACAAAAGGCTTTCGCCATACCTGGTAGAAGAGGTTAAAGCGCTCGGCTACGAAATCGTAAGAGATTTCCCGACAGGAGTAGAGCTGAACATCACTTTAACAGAGTGTATTAAGCTCAATTTAAACTTAAGATGTGCCAGCCAGATCTTATATTGTTTAAGCAGCTTTAAGGCGAACAACCCTGAAGAGCTGTACCGCGAACTGGTAGACCTGCCATGGGAAGACCTGATTGATTTCTCGGGTTATTTTTCCGTTACTTCCAACGTGGACAATCCAACGATTACTACCCCGCTTTTTACCAACCTGAAAGTTAAGGATGCGATCGTAGACAGGATTAAAGACAAAAAGGGCATCCGTCCGAATTCAGGATCAGATGCCAATAAAACTGTAGTACACCTGTACTGGAAAGATGACGAAGCAGATATTTTTCTGGATACATCCGGAGAAACACTGGCTAAACACGGTTACCGTAAAATCCCCGGAAAAGCACCTATGCTGGAAGCGCTTGCTGCCGGTGTGGTAATGAGTACAACATGGGATCAAAAGTCTCCTTTTATCAACCCGATGTGCGGTTCCGGAACACTGGCAATCGAAGCCGCTTTAATGGCGACAAACCGCAGACCCGGATTATTCAGGATGAACTATGGGTTTATGCACATTATGGGCTATGATGAGGAAGTGTTTTTTGCAGAACGCCGGATCCTTAAAGATCAGGTGATTAAAAATGCGGACCTGCAGATTGTGGCTACAGATATATCGGAAGACGCAGTAGATATCAGTCGTAAAAATGCAAAAACTGCCGGTGTAGACACGCTGATTACTTTTGAGGTTTGCGATTTCGCAGATACACAGGTTCCTGAAGGCGGAAAAGGCGTGGTTGTATTTAACCCTGAATACGGAGAACGCCTTGGTGTACACTCCCAGCTGGAGCTTACTTACAAACGGATCGGTGATTTCATGAAGAAAGACTGCAAAGGATACAGCGGGTATATCTTTACTGGTAACCCCGACCTCGCTAAAAAAATCGGCTTGAAGGCTTCCAGAAAAATAGAATTCTATAATGGCAAATTAGATTGCCGTATGCTGGAATATGAGTTGTATGATGGTTCAAAAAGATCAGATGACGAACGTCCGCAGCCAAAAGAACAAAAACCGGAAAACTAAATTCCGGTTTTATCCAACATTGGGAACTGCTTTTGCCACATCGCCGCATAGGCGGACTGACGCTGAATCAGTTCCTCGTGTTTACCTTCTTCAATTAACACCCCATTATTTAATACGGCTATTTTATCTGCGCTGACCACTGTACTTAAGCGGTGTGCAATCAGGATAATCGTTTTCCCCTGCTCTCTCAGGTAAGCAATTGCCCGGTAGATATATTCTTCTGCACCGGAATCCAAAGAAGAGGTCGCCTCATCCAGTATCAGGATTTCTGGCTCACGGTATAAGGCCCTTGCAATAGCTTAACGCTGACGCTGTCTTTCACATTCGCAATAAACAATACGAGAAGAAAAACCATTGGGATGACCCAAGCAATTTTCAGCAAACAACTTAACAGAATAAAACACATTTATTATTCTTGTTATGGTTAACGTGATTGCTATAGCTGAAAAATCCTGCAAGCTGCTGCAGTTTGGAAATTTTAAGCGGAAAAAAGATCGATTAGAGGACAGGGAGGATGATAATTTGTAGAAAAAACAAAAAAATGGAAAAGAAAATTGAGTTTTTTAATGCGGCGAATAAAATCGCTTACACACTGTAGTTGTGACAATTACACCTATAAGTGGAGGGAATTCTTATGATTAATCCATAATTTTTGTTATAAAAATCATTCTCAGCTAAATCCGCCGACTTTTATATTACGTTAATTAGAAAATCAGTAATTAAAAATTGATTTTATGAAAGATCCGCTGGAGTTAAAGCCGAAAGTTGTAGCTGGCAACATCAGGAAAATTAGAGAGCATAGAAATTATACCCAGGATTACCTGGCAGCAAAGCTGGCAATTTCACAGAATGCATATAGTAAGATCGAATTAGGCTATAGTAAACTTACTCTGGACAGACTATTTCAGATAGCTATTGTACTGGAAGTAAAAGTTATGCAGTTAATCTGCATTGACCATAGAAATTCTGTAAACCTGGACCCCCCTGCCGAACCTTCTTAGAATTAATCGGTTTATTCTATCTTTGGAAATATGCAATTGGACACAGATAGGGTAATAGAAAAAACGGTTGAATTTGTAAAGAAAACACTTGCGGGTGCAGAAGCCGGGCATGACTGGTTCCATATTGAAAGGGTTTACAAAACTGCCTTAAATATTAATGCCGCCGAAAAAGGTGATTTGCTTACTGTTACACTAGCTGCATTGTTGCATGATATTGCCGATAGTAAGTTTAATAATGGAGATGAAGAGATAGGCCCTCAACTGGCAGGGACCTTTATGGCCGGCATTAATATTTCTGAAGAAGTCATTTTACATGTTCAGCAGATCATCAGGAACCTAAGTTATAAAGCCAGCCTGGGTACGGTATCTTTTCATTCTAAAGAACTGGATATTGTACAGGATGCGGACCGTCTTGATGCCATTGGAGCAATTGGTATTGCACGTGCATTTACTTATGGCGGCTTCAAGAACAGGGTAATGTATGATCCGGAGATTACGCCGGATTTAACTATGGACAAAGAGACCTACAAAAACTCTGCTGCACCTACTATTAATCATTTTTACGAGAAATTACTGCGCCTGAAAGACCTGATGAAAACACCTAAGGGAAAAGAACTGGCAGTACAACGCCATCAGTTTATGCTCGGTTATCTCGACCAGTTTTACGCAGAGTGGAACGGCAATAACTAATCACTCCTTCAAAGAGTAACTTAGGCTAAATACTTTAGTATTATAATACTATATTTGTTAGTAAAATATAGTATTATGTCTGAACGCATTAGAGAAAAACTTAATATTTTAGCCGATGCGGCAAAATATGATGTATCCTGTTCTTCCAGCGGTGGAAATAGAAAGAATGATAATAAAGGTATCGGAGATAGTTCAAATGGCATTTGTCATACTTATACTGAGGATGGCCGGTGTGTTTCTCTTTTAAAAATTCTGCTGACTAATCACTGTATTTTTGATTGTGCCTACTGTGTTTCACGGAAAAGCAATGATATCGAAAGGGCGGCATTCACAGTAGAAGAAGTTGTGCAGCTGACCATGAATTTTTACCGCAGGAATTATATTGAGGGCTTATTTCTTAGCTCTGGTATATTTAAAAATGCAGACTTTACGATGGAACGTTTACTCCGGATAGTTAAGAAATTACGGTTGGAAGAGCGTTTTAATGGTTATATACACCTCAAGACCATACCTGGCGCCAGCGATGAACTCATCAGAGAAGCAGGTATGTATGCAGACAGGATGAGCATTAACCTTGAAATGCCAACAGAATCCGGTCTTAAGCTATTGGCACCCGATAAAAGTCACCAGGATGTGATCAAACCACTGGGCTTTGTACAGAACCAGATCGTACAGTTTAAAGAAGAGCGGAAGCTCATTAAAAGCGTTCCTAAATTCGTGCCTGCCGGCCAGAGTACGCAAATGGTGATTGGTGCAACACCAGAAACTGATAAAGACATAATGCATACTGCTGATGCTTTTTACAGAAATTTTTCTCTTAAAAGAGTCTACTATTCCGGGTATATCCCCATCAGCAATGATAACCGGCTGCCCGTACTTGGTTCGCAGCCTCCGTTAGTAAGAGAAAACAGATTATATCAAACCGACTGGCTCATGCGTTTCTATGGTTTTCACGTTAATGAATTGCTGAATGATGCAAACCCGCATTTAGATATAGATATTGACCCGAAATTGAGCTGGGCTTTACGGAACCTGCAGCATTTTCCTGTAGATATCAATGTAGCAGCTTATAAACTGATCCTTCGTGTACCGGGAATCGGCGTAGGATCTGCAAAAAAGATCGTCCAGGCACGTAAGTTTGGGAAGCTGAGAATTGACCAGCTGCAGAAAATAGGTGTGGCTTATAACCGGGCAAAACATTTTATTAAATGTGCAGATACCCCTTATCAGCTGAAAGATTACCAGGGTACACAGATTAAGTCGTTCATACTCGCAGAAAGTCAGAGTAAATATCTGAAGAACGACATTAATCAGCTCATTCTTTTTTAGATGACAATTTATGTATTTGACGGAAGCCTGGAAGGTTTGCTCTGCGCTGTATTCGAATGGTTTGAACGCAAACCCGGCCCGGTGGTGTTGAAAACCGCAGCAGCTTACCAGCCGGATGCCTTTGTCCCTTCACTGGAAATCTATAATGACCAGAAAAAGGCTGACAGGGTATGGAAAGGATTGCAGGCGAAATTAGGAAGCGATTGGTCACGCCGCTTTTACTGTACCTATTTGTCGGAACTTGACAATGCCTTTACCGCACTCTTTGAATTTGCCTGTTATATCTTTGCCAACCCGCCCGGAGCAGAAAAGAACTATGGCAACACACATGTTTTGGAAGTGAGCCAGGTTGCAAAAAAAGTAGAAAGGGAGAAACACAGGATGAAAGCTTTTATCCGCTTCCAGCATACCGCCGATGGAATCTTTTACTGTGGCATTGACCCCGATTTCAATGTGCTGCCCTTAATCATGAAACATTTCAAAGACCGTTATGCAGATCAGCAATGGATTATCTACGATATCAAACGACATTATGGCTTATATTATGACCTGGAAAAAGTAGAAGAGATTAATATTAGCTTTAACGAGCAAAAAGCAATGCTGCAGCCAGCAGAACATACCCTGTCTGAAAAGGAAGGATTATATGCAGTACTCTGGAAAGATTATTTTAAAAGCGTCAATATCCCGGCAAGGAAAAATACGAAACTTCATGTGCAGCACGTACCAAAAAGGTATTGGAAGTATCTAACCGAAAAACAGCTTTAAACTATTTACCCGCAGGCTGTCCTGTTTTAGACAGCAGAACAAAAAAACAATATAGATTGGCACTTAAATTAACATGAAATTGTAGAATTATCTTGTAATTTGCTGTTATGAAGTTAAGTGTCCTTGTTCTAATTACTGCGCTTGCCGTAGCGCTCTCCATCGCATTGGTAAATTTCCATTTCCAGCAAAGCTGGTATTTCATGCTCGTATCTTTCGGAATTTCCTTTGTAACCAGTTTTATCCTTTTCTATTATATGCTGGAAAAGTATATTTATTCTAAGATTAAGCTGATCTATAAACTGATACATAATTTAAAACTCGGCAAAGATCTTAAAGACGCCCTGGGAGAGTATGTTAGCGCCGATCCGATCAATGATGTTGAACATGAAGTAATGGAGTGGGCAGGAGCAAAAAAGCAGGAAATTGACGTCCTTAAAAAACAGGAACAATTTAGAAGAGAGTTTTTATCCAATGTTTCTCACGAGTTTAAAACCCCGCTTTTTGCCATACAGGGTTATATAGAAACATTGCAGGATTGTTTGATCGATGATCCTGAAATGGCGGTAAAGTTCCTGCAGAAAGCAGAAAAAAATGTGGAGCGTTTAAGTTACCTGATCAATGATCTTGATTCCATCTCCAAACTGGAATCAGGAGAAATCCCGATCGACTATCAGAAATTTGACTTTGTGCTGCTGGCAAAAGAAGTAATGGAAGGATTGGAAGATAAAGCGAAGAAAAGGGACGTGAAACTATCTTTCAAAGAGAAATACATGCACCCGGCATTTGTGAGGGCAGACAGGGAGAAGATCAGACAGGTGATGATCAACCTGATTTCCAATTCTATTAAATATGGTAAACAACCCGGTTCTACCGCAATAAAGATTTTTGAATTGCACGATCAGTATCTGATCGAGGTTACTGACGACGGAATTGGAATTGATGAAAAACATTTATCAAGACTGTTCGAACGTTTTTACAGGATCGACTCACACCGGTCGAGGGAAGTTGGCGGAACCGGACTTGGATTAGCCATCGTAAAACATATCCTGGAGGCCCATGAACAGATTATTTCGGTGAGAAGTACACTTCAAATCGGGACAACCTTTGCGTTTACACTCGAAAAGACAAGTTAATGAATAAAGAAATAATGAAGATATGTTAACACTTAACACTAACTTAACATTGACTTACTACTTTTGTAACCATATTTTATAGTTAACATGAATAATATCTTTAAGTTCTTTACACCCAAAGACAAAAAATTCCAACCCCTTTTTGAACAGGCCGGAAGCAATGTATTGAAGATTTCTGAAGCCCTTTTTCTTGCCTTAAGCACGAAAGACATGGAGAAAAGAAAAGAATATATCAAAGAAATTGAGCGTTTAGAACACGTTGGAGATGATATTACCCACTCTATCTTCTTAGAACTAAGTAAAAACTTTATCACACCATTTGACAGGGAAGATATCCATGCTCTTGCCAGTGCTGTTGATGATATCGCAGATTATATTCATGCTTCTGCTACCAATATCGAATTATACAACATTAAAAATATCGGTGATGCAATGATCAAACTGGCAGAATTGCTGGTAGAAATGTGTACCGATTTGGATAAAGCGATCAAAGAATTGAGAAGTTTTAAAAATATCCGTGTGATTGCTGATGCTTGTGTACGTATCAACAGTGGGGAGAACCAGGCAGATTACGTTTGTAATATTGCAATTGCGAGGTTATTTGAATTTGAAACCAATGCAATTGAGCTGATCAAACAGAAAGAAGTTCTTCAAACACTTGAAATGGCTACAGATAAATGTGAAGATGCCGCAAATGTGTTGGAATCTATATTGGTTAAGAACGCTTAAAAAATAACAAAATGGTAACTACCTTATTGGTCGTTGTAATTATACTGGCAATTGGCTTTGATTATATCAATGGCTTTCATGATGCCGCCAACTCAATTGCTACAGTTGTCTCTACAAAAGTACTTACCCCGTTTCAGGCGGTACTCTGGGCGGCGCTGTTTAACTTTGCTGCATACTTTTACTTTACAGATCACAAAGTTGCAAATACAATTGCCAAAACTGTAGTAGAGAATTTCATTACGCTCGAAGTAATTCTGGCGGGACTGATTGCTGCTATTGTCTGGAACTTATTTACCTGGTGGTACGGTATCCCATCAAGTTCTTCGCATACCCTGATCGGTGGTTTTGCTGGCGCGGGAATGGCAAAAGCAGCAACATTGGGCGTTAGCGTAATGTCTGCGATCAACCTTGCTCCTATCTTAAAAGTTATTGCCTTTATTGTACTGGCGCCGGTAATCGGAATGTTTATCTCGGTAATAATTTCAATTATTCTGCTGCACTTGTCTAAACACGCAAGGCCATCTGTGGCAGAGTACTGGTTCAAAAAACTTCAATTGGTTTCTTCTGCAGCACTAAGTTTTACGCATGGAGGGAATGACGCACAAAAGGTAATGGGTATTATCTATGTGGCAATGGTTGCTTCGAATGTATTAAAAAACGGAGACCCGATGCCAGAATGGATCCCTATTTCATGTTATGCGGCAATATCTTTAGGTACGATGAGCGGCGGATGGAAAATTGTAAAAACAATGGGCTCCAAAATCACCAAAGTAAATGCTTTTGAAGGTGTAGCTGCAGAAACTGCGGGTGCGGTAACATTAGGATTAACAGAACACTTTGGTATCCCGGTATCCACAACACATACGATCACCGGATCTATCGTGGGTGTAGGATTATTAAAAAGGGTATCTGCTGTAAGATGGGGTGTAACTGTAAGCTTATTATGGGCCTGGATATTAACTATTCCAGTATCAGGCGTATTGGCCGTTATCATCTTTAAAATCATTGATATTTTCTTCTAGAAAACTACTTATATTTCAAAAAAATCCCCTGCAGCCAAATGGTTCCAGGGGATTTTTTAGTATCTGATAATGTATATCAGTACTAAAGCTTTTTGCAATATATCTGTATTTTTTAGCCGGTAGAACCTGATACAGGTTCAGCTAAAAGAAGATAGTATAATTGACCTTTCCTTCCGGCTTAGTGGGCTGCTGCCACCGCGGACCGTCTTTAATCAGCCGTATGGCTTCCTGATCTAAATCTTTTGCCGCACTTTTGGTTACTTTAATCGCTATTGGATTGCCAGCTTTATCGATCATAAAACTCAATTCAACAGAACGCACGGGTTTTCCGGTATTTGTAAGCCTGTTCTGGCTAAGAAGATACTTGTCCAGTTTTTCCCAGCCACCTAAAGGCGCGGTTATACCGGATGCAGGGGCAACCACTGGTGCCATATTTACTTCTACTACTTTTGGCTGCCTTTTTTCAAGTTGTTCGCGGTTCTGCCGAACACGCATCACAAAAATAATGCTGACGGTGATAAACATCACTGCCGCAGCAGCTGCCACGCTTAAACGCTGCCAGGTGTAAACGGTTCTTTTCTTTTGCACCTGCTGCTCGGCAATGCGTTCGTATAATTGCTTTTGGAGCAACGACACAGACTGGGAAACCCTTCGCGGAGACTCACTTAAACCTGCAAGGGCCTGTGCAACGAACGGATCTTCTAATGCCTGCCGCTCTATCTGATGCATAGCTTTACTATCCAGCTTTCCATCAAGATAATCTTCCAGTAAGTCTATATCTAACCAATCGTTATTCACCACTATTTTTCTCTATACAAATTTTCAAATTCCGTTTGCCATTTTGAATATAGCTCTTTACTTTGAGCATATCAAAACCGGTTATTTCAGCTACCTCTTTATAACACTTTTCCTGCAGATAAAACAGGTCTACACTAATCCGTTGTTCATCTGGTAAAGTGGCCATACATTCCTCCATCACAGTCAGCTGTTTTTCTTTTGTGTCTTCTATATCAAGATGCACAAAGTCTGGATTTTCCACAAAAACATCATCGATAGAGACCGTAGTGTTTTTCGATGCTTTCCTTATAACCATTAAACAATGGTTCCTGGTCAATACATGGAGCCAGCTTTTAAAGTTCTGGACTTCGTGAAGTTTTAACTTGACAACCAGTTCTTCAAAAATCTGCATTACGGCGTCTTTGCTGGCCTCTTCCTCCTTTAAATAGTTGAGACAAACACCATAAACAAGATGCATATACCGGTTATAAAGTGCACCCAGTATTTCCAGGCTGCCAGTACGTTTGTACTGCGCAATCAAAGAAAGGTCGTCCTGGTCTTTTATTCCGGCTGTGTTCTTTATAAATTTCAAAGTATATATTGAGGAAAATTCTTTTCAAGTATAAAAATATTTTTCGACTACTTAACAGAATTCTTCATTTAAATGATTATTGTACTAACGCCCTATAGAATGGTCATAAATCAAATATCTGACTGCAGCGGATTATTCGTGCTACGGATCAATACAACCCTGCAACCCATTAAATGGATGTTAGTACCCATATTACTACAGCAGGTTATTTAATGGCTAGAGATTTGCTTATTATTGACTAATAGAAACAAAAACATGAACAAAATCAAATTTTTGCTTGTCGCTCTTTGTGCGATCATGATCAGCAACACTCCTGCACAAAGTCAATCAAAGCTACAAAGCCTCTTAAAAAAGATAACACCTGTTAAAAAATCAACCACCACTACGACAACTATCATACAACCCACCACATCAGATATCGGATTAGGGATTAAACAAGCGCTAGAAATAGGGACCTCACATGGTGCAGACCTGCTTTCTGCAAAAGATGGTTTTTTAGGAAACACGGCTGTTAAGATTCTTTTCCCGCCGGAAGCTCAAAAAGTGGAGAAAACATTAAGAGCAATTGGCTTGGGTTCGCTCGCAGATAACGTAGTGGTAAGCCTTAACCGTGCAGCTGAAGATGCTGCTAAGGAGGCTAAGCCTATTTTCCTGTCAGCGATCAAACAAATGACGATTACTGATGCGACAAATATTTTGTTAGGAAGCCAAAATTCTGCTACCGAATATTTTAAGCGCGTAACAACATCGCAACTGATGGAAAAATTCAGTCCTGTGGTTACTACGAGTTTAAGTAAAGTAGGTGCTACAAAATACTGGACCGATGCGTCTACGCGCTATAATAAAATCCCATTGGTAAAACCGGTGAACACGGATCTTTCAAACTATGTAGCGCAAAAAGCGATTGACGGCATGTTTATTCAGGTTGCACAAGAGGAGCTTTCTATAAGAAATAACCTGGGCGCGCGTTCAACTACATTGTTACAACAAGTATTTGGCTACGCTGACAAGAAAAAATAATCACTAAGTTCCTGATAGCTTCCTATCCGATTCAAAAAAAATATAAACTAAGGAAAATAAAAGGTACTTTTATACAGTACAATTACGAATAACATACAAGTATATTGGATTTCAAAGATTTTAATTTTAACCCTGATCTTTTAGAGGGTTTATTAGCGATGGGTTTCAGAAATGCAACTCCTATACAACAGGAGGCAATTCCCCTTATCCTGGCAAAAAAAGACTTAATAGCTTGTGCCCAAACAGGTACAGGTAAAACCGGAGCTTACCTGCTGCCGATCATGAATATGATCAGCCAGACCGAAAACCGTCATAATAATACACTGATCCTTGCACCTACCAGGGAACTCGCACAGCAAATAGATTTGCAGGTGGAGGCACTATCCTATTTCACCAATATCAGCTCACTGACTGTTTATGGCGGAGGGGATGGTATTGCATACGAACAGCAGAAACGCAGTATGCGTGAAGGTGTGGATATTATTATCGCAACTCCCGGAAGGCTAATTTCACATCTTTCTTCCGGCCTGCTTAAACTGGATCAGTTACAGCACCTGGTGCTGGATGAAGCAGACAGGATGCTGGACATGGGTTTTTATGATGACATTATGCGCATCGTTAGTTTCCTTCCTGAGGTTAGACAAACAGTATTGTTTTCTGCCACCATGCCGCCTAAAATAAGAAAACTGGCAGGCAGTTTATTGCAAAACCCGGAGCAGATCAGCATTGCTATCTCTAAACCTGCAGCTGGTATCAACCAGCAGGCTTATATCGTTCATGATTCACAAAAGGTAAAATTACTTACCGAACTGATGAAAAACGTAGAGTACCCAAGTATCCTGATCTTTGCTTCTACAAAGGAGAAGGTAAAAAACCTTGGAAAAGTATTCCGTGGTTTAGGATTCAAAGCAGAAGCCTTCCACTCCGACCTTGGTCAGAAAGAAAGAGAAGCAATTCTGTCAGAATTTAAAAATAAACGTGTTCCTGTTTTGATTGGTACTGACGTATTATCGCGTGGTATTGATGTGGAAGGAATTTCACTGGTGATCAATTTTGACGTTCCTCATGATCCTGAAGATTATATTCACCGTATCGGCCGTACTGCCAGAGCAGCAACTACCGGAACAGCAATAACTTTAGTAAACGATAAAGACAAACGTAAGTTTGCCAATATAGAGAAACTGATCGATAGAAAAATTGACAGGATGCCATTGCCTGAACATCTTGGTGAAGCGCCAGTGGAAGGTGCTGTATCCACGGAGAGACCCGAGCGTACGGAACAGAAAAAACCGCAGCGCAAGTTCTGGAAGAAGAAACCAAAGGTTGCGGGCACCGCACCAAAATCTGAATAATATTAAGAAGGAGCAATAAAAATTGCTCCTCTTTTTTTTATCTTTACTTTTATGCAAAACCTACCTCCGTTAGCAGAACGCATGCGTCCGCAAAATCTGGATGAATATGTTGGACAAAAACATTTAGTAGGGCAGGATGCAGTATTGCGCAAAGCAATACAAAGCGGGCAGCTCCCTTCCATGATTTTCTGGGGGCCGCCGGGAGTCGGTAAAACCACACTGGCCTATATTATCTCACAGGCATTAGACCGCCCATTCTTTAACTTAAGTGCAATTAATTCTGGAGTAAAAGATATCCGGGAAGTAATCGACAAAGCGGCCTTGCTTAAAGACAGCTTTTTAGGTCTCCCTATTTTATTTATTGATGAGATCCACCGCTTCAGCAAATCGCAGCAAGATAGCCTGCTGGGCGCAGTAGAACGCGGCTTGGTCACCTTGATCGGTGCAACAACAGAAAACCCCTCTTTTGAAGTGATTTCAGCGTTACTATCACGCTGCCAGGTTTATATATTAAAGTCACTGGACGAAGCTGAACTATCGGGGCTGCTTCATACAGCGATCAAAGAGGATGTAGTACTTAAAGAAAAAAAGATCACTATTAAAGATCATGAAGCATTGATCCGTTTATCAGGCGGCGACGCCAGGAAATTATTAAACGTGCTGGAAATCGCCATCAATGGTATTGGCGGAAAGACGATTGTGCTGACCAATGAAAATGTACTGGAGCATGCCCAGCAAAACCTGGCTTTGTACGACAAGGCGGGAGAACAGCACTATGATATCATTTCTGCTTTTATAAAATCTATCCGAGGAAGCGACCCCAATGCCGCTGTATATTGGCTGGCAAGGATGATTGAAGGTGGTGAGGATCCGTTGTTTATTGCGCGCCGCTTACTGATTCTCGCATCTGAAGATATAGGAAATGCCAATCCGAATGCTTTGTTATTGGCGAATAATTGTTTCCAGGCTGTAAATGTGATTGGTTATCCTGAAGCAAGGATCATCTTGTCACAGGCGGTTACTTATATGGCCTCTTCTGCAAAAAGCAATGCTTCTTACGAGGCGATCAATAAAGCGCAGCAGCTCGTTAAACAAACAGGCAACCTGCCTGTTCCGCTGCATATCCGCAATGCGCCAACAAAACTGATGAAGAACATCGGTTATGGGAAAGACTATAAATATGCACATGGCTATGAAGGGAACTTTGCTACACAAGAGTTTTTACCTGATAGCATCAGTGGCACCAAGCTATATGATCCCGGAAATAATCCGGCGGAACAAAAGCTTAGAGAAAAATTAAAAAAAGACTGGAAAGACAAATACAACTACTAATTATGCTCTTAACATTTTTAAGTCACCAATGGACCGGCTTCTGGAGATCCAAAAGCAAAACCGGCACCATTGCAGCCCAGCTGATTATGGGTTTTCTGGTACTTTACCTCATAATGGTATCTATATTTATCGGGTACAGTATGGAGGAAATCATCGAAAAATTACTGCCTGGCAAAGACATCATGATGGTTTTTAATGGAATGATCCTTTATTATTTCGCTCTGGAATTCCTGGTCCGTATGCAAATACAAGAGTTGCCGACATTAGCTATAGTACCATACCTGCATCTAAACATCCCAAAGCAGAAACTGGTTAATTTCCTGAATGTAACAGCATTGTTTTCGCCATTTAATATTCTGCCTGCATTTATATTTTTCCCGTTCATTATCATGAACATTAATGTTGATTATGGCCTGTTTGCTTGCATCATGTACTTGCTGACCATTTTATCATTGACGGTATTTAATAATTATGCAACGCTATATTTTAAGCGCTTATCTACCGGAAACATGAAGATTATCCTGGCAGGCGCTGTTCTCTTACTCGGCATAGCCGGTCTGGAATATTTTAAAATATTCTCGATTTCTGGTATTTCTAATCGTGTATTCCAGACGATCGCGGATTATCCGCTTACAGGGATTTTCTTTATCGCCCTTGCCGCAGCGATGTTCCTGATTAATGCGAAATTCTTAAAAAACAACCTCTATATTGAAGAACTGAAAGCTGGTGTCGAAAAAAAATCAAGTACTGATTACCCATTTCTAGACAGGTTTGGAGCAGCGGGGACATTAGTGGCACTTGAAATAAAACTGATCCTCCGTAATAAGCGACCGCGTGCTACAGTTTCTAAAGGGCTTATTTTCCTGTTCTACGGATTTCTGTTTTATAAAAATGACTTACTGGAAAAAGATCAGTTTGGAGCTTTTCTCTTTGCCGCATTATTTATGACCGGAAACATGATCTTACTTTACGGACAGTTTATGTTCGGATGGCAGGGCGCTGAATTTGACGGTCTTTTAGCGAATAAAACCAATATACGGACGTTTTTTAAGGCCAAGCTGTTAATGCTGACCTTATCTGCTACATTATTAACGCTAATCACAACTTTATATGGATTAATGAGCTGGAAGTTATTAGTGGTACATCTAGCAGCCTGCCTGTATAACATTGGGATTGGCACAGTGATCGTGCTCTATTTTGCAACCAGAAACTATAAATATATAGATCTGAAAAAAGGCTCCAGTTTTAACTGGCAGGGTGTAGGCGCATCGTCGATGCTAATGGCTTTACCGATATTGTTAGTTCCCTACCTGATCTATTTTCCTGTAGCGTTACTTTCCAATCCATATTGGGGACTGGCGGCAATTGCTATAGCAGGTGCTGCGGGCCTATTAACAAGAAACTACTGGCTGGATACCCTGGTTGCAGCTTTTAATAAAAGAAAATATAAAATTGCCGCTGGCTTTAGAGAACAATCATGATCATAGAAATTAGCAAATTAAATAAAACTTACAGCGGACGCACAGTAGTAAATATTGATCACCTGGTAATTAATGCCGGGGAAACAGTGGGTGTAGTTGGTAATAACGGGGCAGGAAAAACTACTTTGTTCAGGATGCTTCTTGATCTGATCAGGCCGGATAACGGCGAAATCGTATCAAAAGGAGTAAATGTTGCCCAAAGCGACCAATGGAAGCAATATACCGCATCATTTTTAGACGAAGGTTTCCTGATCGACTATCTCACACCAGAAGAGTATTTTTTGTTTATCGGAAGTTTGCATCAAATGAGTACTGTAGATGTGATCGCTCACCTCGAAAAATATAAGGAGTTCTTTAATGGAGAAATACTGGACAGCGGGAAGTATATACGGGATTTTTCAAAAGGCAACCAGAACAAGATTGGTATTGCTTCGGCCTTGATGCAGAATCCGGAACTGCTGGTATTGGACGAACCTTTTGCAAATCTCGACCCTACTACACAGATCAGGCTAAAAACCCACATCAAGTCGCTCAAAACCACCCAGCTTACCACATTAATATCCAGTCACGACCTCAACCACGTTACTGACGTATGTGACAGGATAATTCTATTTGAAAAAGGCACAGTGATCAAAGATTTGTATACCAATGAAAATACATTAAATGAACTGGAAGCTTATTTTTCGAAATAAGTATTGTACACAATTGTAGTCAATTTGTTACGAAAGTCTAAATCAGGGGGGGGCTGCCGTAAACCGCTAAATGCAATATTTGTGCGTCTATTCAATATTTTGTGCAAAAGTTAGACAAGAAAATCAGGGATTGCCCAGAATTGGCATCAGGTTTGATTTAGTGGCATTATTAATTAACAAACTAATTATTATCATGATTACTTCAAAATTTAAAATAGCAACGTTCAGTATCGCGTTATCAATAAGTGCAATGGCTTTCCAGGGCTGTGATAGTTTAACAAAAACACAAAAGGGTGCTGGTATCGGTGCTGCAGCTGGTGGGGTACTAGGTGCAATTATTGGTAAAAAAGCTGGTAATACTGCAGTTGGTGCTATCATTGGTGGTGCTGTAGGTGGTACGGCTGGTGGATTTATTGGAAAACGCATGGACAAACAAGCTGCTGAAATTCAGAATGCTATTCCTAATGCAGAGGTGGTACGTGAAGGTGAAGGTATAATTGTAAAATTTGATAGTGGTATCCTGTTCGATTTTGACAGTGCAAACTTAAAAGCACAAGCTAAAGACAACGTTAAATCATTAGCAAATTCTTTAAACGAATACCCGAATACAGAAATCAAAATTGTTGGTCACACAGATAACAAAGGAACAGAAACTTATAACCTTGGTCTTTCAGAAAAAAGAGCAGCAGCGGTTAAAGCTTATGCAGTAGCACAAGGTGTACCTTCTTCACGTCTGACAACTCTTGGTAAAGGTTTCTCTGAGCCAATTGCTGACAATACGACAGATGCAGGAAGAGCTGCTAACCGTAGGGTTGAGGTGGTAATTGTAGCTAACGATCAATTGAAAAAAGAAGCAGCAGCGCAAGCTAACTAATTATAAGATCTACCTATTAAATATAAAAAACCCGAAGTGCATCTGTACTTCGGGTTTTTTATTGCCTGATTATTTAGGCGGTAGCAGGTGTTATTAATACCTGTATTATTCGTAGATGTCTTCAAAATAAGAGATCGTCAGTGATTTCAACAGTAATTCCTGCTCCATCATCGCAAACGAAGGAACAGGCTTTACCAGCTTCCAATGCGGCCAGCCATCCTGGTCAAGGCCTTCCAGCTCATAAAAGCCCATTTCACTCATTAAGCGACAGGTTGCGATATGCATCAGTTCTTCTTTCTGACGCTTACTGTATTTTCCCGGCCCTTTTCCTAATTCCTGAACGCCTATTAAAAATAGCATCACCTTTAAATCGGGTATATCTGAATCAAATTCTTCTGCAATTTTTTGCTGTAGAACTTTCCATTTTGCATTAATTTCTGCTGGCTTCATGCTGCAAAGATAAAATTAATGCAGGCTGCTCTACAATATAATTGAGGTTTATGACAATAGAATTAAGACTTCAATTTATAGATTCGGTACTTTAGCCAACAGAATTTACCCCTGTACAAGGTTCATTACTTACAAACAATAGTACAGGGATGCAGGTTGTACTACTATAAAATTAATATTGATGAATAAAATAATTTCAGCGGGCTTAATGGCCTACGGTATGTCTGGCAAAGTTTTCCATGGCCCCTTTCTAAATGCTCACCCAGGTTTTAAACTTCATGCAGTTACTGAACGTCATCAAAAGAATGCGGAAAAAGACTATCCTGGAATAACCAGTTATGATAGTATTGAAGACTTACTAGCCGATTCGGAGATTGATCTGATCGTAATCAATACACCAAATTTCACCCACTACGACTACGCGAAACAGGCAATTACGGCCGGCAAACATATCCTGATAGAAAAACCATTTACAGCAACCAGTGCAGAAGCAAAAGAATTATTTGAGCTGGCTGAAAGTGCAGGAAAGAAAATATTTGTTTACCAGAACCGCAGATGGGACAGTGATTTTACAGCTGTTAAAAATATCATTGAAAGCGAAAAACTAGGCAAGCTATCTGAAGTACACATTAGATATGATCGATATAAGCTGGAATTGAATGTGAAAGCGTTTAAAGAAGAAAACGTTGCTGCAAGCGGCTTACAATACGATCTTGGTCCGCATTTATTGGACCAGGCCATCAGTCTTTTTGGTAAGCCAGATAGCTTTCATAAGATTTTAGGAAAAAACAGGCCAAATACGTTGGTGGACGATTTTTTCTCTATCCATCTTGCTTATGGGGACGGGCTGAATGTGTTTGTGCATGCAAACCTGCTGATCACCGATGTACAGCCTGCATTTGTAGTACATGGTACAAATGGAAGCTTTATTAAAGAACGGGCGGATGTACAGGAAGAACAGCTATTAAAAGGCATCAAACCAGGCGAACCGGGCTTTGGTGTAGAAGCGCGCGGGAAGGAAGGAAAGCTTACGCTTAGAGACGAGAATGGTGAAAAGGTCCATGAGCTTATCCAATCGGAGCAATCCAGCTATATCGCCCTGTTCGAAGAAGTTTATCAGTCGCTCGTAAACGACAAACTATACCCAGTGAAAGAAACTGAAATACTGGCACAACTAGAAATACTGGAATCCAACTCATGATGCCTTATTATATTCTAGCAGTAGCGTTCCTGATTGCCCTGTATTTGATATTCAGGAAAAAGGGAATGAAAAAAACGAAGTCAGCGATTATTGGCGAACCGGAAAGACAATTGTTAGCTGCTCATGTTTCTTATTATCAGCTGCTGGCTAGTGAAGACCGTAAAAAGTTCGAGGACTTACTTGAAGCATTTTTGAGCGATGTAAGAATTGAAGGTGTAGGCATCACATTAGATCCTATCGACCCGCTATTGATTGCCTGCAGTGCGGTTATACCTATCTTTGGCTTTGGACACTGGAAGTATCAGAACTTAAGCAGTGTGCTTTTATATCCGGATACTTTTAATAAAGATTTCGAATTTGAAGGCGGAGAAAGAAACATCATGGGAATGGTAGGAACAGGATATATGAACGGGCAGATGATTTTATCACGTTCTGCTTTAAGACAAGGCTTTTCTGTAAGTTCTGACAAAGAAAATACCGCTATCCATGAGTTTGTTCACCTGCTGGATAAATCTGATGGGGCTACAGATGGCATTCCGGAAAACCTGATGTCTCACCAGTATATCATCCCCTGGGTAAAAATGATTCACCAGGAGATTAATAAAATTGAGCAGGGCAAATCAGATATCAATCCTTATGCGATTACAAATGAAGCCGAGTTCTTTGCCGTTGTATCAGAATATTTCTTTGAGAAACCGGGCCAGTTTAAAGAAAAACACCCGGATTTATACCAGGTGCTTTCTCATACTTTTTTGCAGGATTTAGCGCAGAAATAGACATTCATTCAAATCGAGAATAGCGCTACTGCATTCCCGATTAAAACTATAATCCGCCTAATAAGGCTACAGTAAATTCTGTGGGCACTTCCAAATGCGGAATGTGTCCACATCCGTCAAACTCAATCAGTTTCGCTTTAGGTATTCTTGCTGCAATTTGTTTACCAAGCAATTTATATTGTCCGTGTAAAGCTTGTTCCTGAAGACTCAAAAGGCCTTTCCCAACAATAGTTTTGTCTTCTTTCCCAATAAACAATACAGTAGGCACAGTAAGGTTCTGGAACTCATAAACCACCGGCTGTTCATAAATCATGGTGAAAGTCATTGCTGCTACTTTTGCCCAGCGCGGGTAGTCTGCACTTCCGGTAACACCGCCGCCGATTCTTACCAGCTCATCATATTCTGGTTTCCACATCGTGAAATAAGATCCCTGATAGTATTTTTTAATACTTTCGGGAGTAGATTTCAACTCCGTTTTATATTGTTCTTCTGTATTTGCATAAGGAACAAACTGGCGGTAATCTTCCAGTCCGATCGGGTCTTCCAACAATAGTTTCTCCGTAGCTGCCGGGTACATTAACGCAAAGCGCGTTGCCAGCATCCCACCCATCGAGTGACCAAGGATATTCGCTTTCTGGATACCTAACGTATCTAACAAGGCCTTGTTCCATCGGGCCATCTGGTGAAAACTATAATGGATAAATGGTTTTGAAGATTTACCGAAGCCGATCTGATCAGGCACGACCACCCTGAACCCCCTGTCAGTTAGCGCTTTGATCACATTAGTCCAGTAATATCCGCCAAAGTTTTTTCCATGAAACAAAACTACAGTTCTGCCATTGGCATTTTGCGCAGGTGCCACATCCATATAAGCCATGCGTACATCCTGCCCTTCAGTATGGATAGGCAAGAATTTTACGGGGTAGGCATATTTAACATTTTCGAGGGTGATCGATAAAGTATCTGTTTTTTGAGCAGAGGCAGATATCGACAAACAAAAGAGAACTACGGCTGGAAATAAGATTTTCTTCAACATAATTATATAACTGGGTTTAGCCTATAAACAATAGGTAAGACTGAAAGTTGTAAACCTACAGATTTATTACAAAAAAAGCCCCGCTCCTATCAAAGGAAACGAGGCTCGCTAATATTGTGTATAGAACTATTTTTTAAGTGTGAAAGGGATGTTTACACCAAAAGTGATGTTACGGCCCATATTGTAAATACCTAATGTTGGGTCTTCATCACTTAGTCTTCCCGGTTTAAACCGGCTCAGGTGATCGTAATAAGCTTTGTTTAATAAGTTTTTACCAGCAGCATAAATTGTGATATCCTGGTTTTTGCTCAATTTTAATGTAGTTCCGATTGAAGCGTTTAACAAGGTATAACCTGATGAAGCTGATTCGAAACTATCAATTTTGCTTTGTTTCCAAAAGTTATCAATCCCTACAGAAACATAAGGGTGTGACATACCGGCAATATTAGGCTCAAAGCGCAGTTCGTTACGTAAAGATGCCGCCGGAATAAAAGGCAGTGATTCTTTAGTGGTACGGTTTGTTGCCCTTGTATAAGAGAAGCTATTCTCAAAATGTATAAAACTAACCGGGTGCAATGTTAACGACGCTTCGATACCACGTAAAAATGCCTGGTCCTGCACAAAATTGTAAACAGGATAATCCCTGTCGTCGATTAACCTTGTTTCACCATCGGTACTGTAATAGATGTAGTTGTTAATAAAGTTGGCAAAACCACCAAGGCTCGCACTTACATATTGATTTTGATAATCAAATGAAGCATCGAACTGATAACTCTGCTCTGGTTTAAGATTGGCATTACCTACTTCATAACGGAATACACCTTCGTGTACACCATTAGATGCTAATTCTGCGATGTTCGGCGCTCTGAAAGCAGATCCTGCATTAGCTTTGAAACTGAATGCGTCATTAAATTCATGTGTATAACCTAAAGCTCCAGTTACATGGGAGAATTTATTAGAGAATGCATTAAACTCTGAATCACCACTAAATGCTTTACCTGTCATTTTTCTATAATCGAAACGTATACCGGCGTTGAATGTATCATTGTCCCATGATTTCTTAACATAACCGAATGCGCCGAATGCCTGTGAATCATAATCAGGGATCAGCTGCTCTTCGCCCGTAGTATTCAGGCTATGGATATATTCTCCGGAGATACCTAATACCGGTGCCCAACCGTTTACTTCTTTAAATGAATATTTAAGGTCGTAACTGTAGGTATAACTATTCAGGAACAACGCGGGATCTTCACCAGCAGTTTCCAGTTCCCTGCGCAGGTTATGCTGGTAGCCTAATGTTGCTTTTAAACTGCCTTCACCTAAGAGGATATTACTATTTAAAGCGATTTTGTAATGGCGCACATCCTGTTTGGGATAAGCTAAGGTCCTGTCTTTGTTCTGCTCATCGGTAAAGGTATTGCCATCATCATCCGTGAGCTGGCCGGCATCGTTTCTTACCGGTTCGTAAAAGCCTAAGTTAGTACGGAAACTTGATGCGTCCAGGTGCGCATAACCCCAGCTTTTATTTAAGCCGATCTGCCCTTCAAAGTTGGTTTCGTTAAAACCTGAGTTAGGAACATATTCTGTAGGTGTTTTGTAAGAGTACGCATTTTTATAAGATCCGCGTACTTTATAAACGAACCCGTTTTGATTCCCCTGCAGCATCAGAGAGTTGCCTGAAAGACCATTATTTGTATTGTAATTGGTCAGGAACTCACCTCTTAATGTTCCGTCGGGAGCCGGTAAGCCGTCAAGGATGTTGATTACACCACCTAATGCATCAGAGCCATACATTAAACTTGCAGGCCCTTTTAAAACCTCTACATGATCGGCACTATACTGGTCAATTTCAATACCGTGTTCATCGCCCCATTGCTGGCCTTGCTGTTTTACTCCATCACTAACTGTTACTACCCGGTTACCGCTTAAACCACGTATTACCGGCTTAGAAATCCCTGCTCCTGTTGTGATCTGGGATACACCAGGAACGCGCGAAATTGCATCGATTAAGTTTGTAGATGGATGATATAATAATTCTGCTTTGCTTACTGTAGATATTGAAGTACTGTTTTTACGCTTGTCAGAACTGGATCCCGAACCGGTAATCACGACTTCTTTACCTTCAATTACACTGGGCTGTAATGCAAATTCTTGCTGACTAAGAGTAGCAAGGTCTACAGATTTAGTAATCGTTCCATAACCGATATAACTTACCTGAACAAGGAAACGTCCTTTAGCAGGTATATTTTTGAAAGTAAATTCTCCGTTTGCATTGGTTAATGCAGACTTATTTAAATCAGGGATAGCGATTGTTGCACCTGGCAACGCTGCTTTAGTTTGTGCATCAATAATTCTTCCTTTGAACTCTATAACATCAGCCGCAAATGTGCTGGCAACAGTAAAAACAGCTAATAGTACAACTAATAACAGGTGTATTTTTTTCATATAAAAATGGAGTATTTCCCGGACAATTTGCCGGGGATGGCCGAAGCCGGTTAATAGTAATAGCGCTTATAAAAGCTTTCATTTGTGTGTGCCTCAGTTATTTCATTATTGTGCATAGCCATGCTGATCAGGCATCACAAAATCATGAATAAAAAGACAGTAATGGTATAAACTATTAAACGGCAGGAGGACCGCGGAGGGAGGTACTGATCAGCGCTACATAAGTACTGCTGATGATATTGAAAGTTCTGATGACGGCTTTGCTTTCCAGGCTGATCCTGAATTGAGCAGCAGGTGTAATTACATCTTTGGTAAAATGCGCTGAGCAGATTAAACAGTTGTGCTGTGCTGTGCCAACATGTACTTTATGCATACATACCCTGGTATTTTCCAGGCAGTGCCCAACCTCTTCTTCATGGTGATGAAGAGAGCTCCAAGGTGTTAATGCTATTGCGAATACGCAAAGCAATAATGACGCGAGGATTTGATTAATATGTAGGCGTTTGTTTTTCAATCGACAGCAAAAGTAAGCAAATATGCATAATTGCTATAAGGTTAAAGAAACATTGCCATCAAATGACCTTAAAAGTATGCAAACTGTTACAAAAGAGTAAACATGGCATAGAAACTGTGCACTTAAAACATCTGAATTAAGCAAACTCCCGTAACTAAATAAAAAACACATGGCAACTTCTCAGCAAATAAAGAATGGCTATATCGATTATGTGCTTACACATGATGAACAACCGAAGTCTGTTTACAGCTTTGTTAAAAAGCTAAAGATTACTGAAGCAGAATTCTATGAGTTTTATGCTTCTTTTGAAAGTATAGAAAAAACGATTTGGGTGGAGCTGACTTCAGAAACGATCAGCACGATTATACAACAGGAGGTGTGGGAACAATATTCATCCCGCGACAGGATGCTTTCATTTTTTTACAGTTATGTAGAGTTGCTGAAAAGACAGCGAAGTTTTATCGTCTACAGCCTTAAAAAGCAGACTGCAAGGTTTGCAACACCTGATGTACTATCGGGTGTAAAACCAATATTTGAGAATTTTGCCGAAAGCTTAATTAATGAAGGACTGGAAACGGGCGAACTGGCAGACCGAAAATTCCTGACCAAAAGATATAAGGACGCCTTATGGATCCAGTTTGCTTTTATCGTTAATTTCTGGATTAATGATGACAGTGCGGGATTCGAAAAAACTGACGAGGCTATTGAAAAGGGTATAAACGTAACTTTTGATTTGTTTCAACGCTCTCCATTGGATAACTTGTTTGAGTACGGCAAGTTCTTATCCAGAAATGGAAAATTCACCGAAAAAATGAGGAACAGGTAAAACATGGATGAACAGAACAGTATTCCGGTAACTAAAGTTGAACGCTCTGCAAAATTTGTTAAAACAGGATTCCAGATTGGCGGAAACTATATCAAACATTATTCAAAGAAACTCTTTAACCCAGAGATGGGACGTGATGAATTAAATGAAGATAACGCAACTGATATTTATAAATCACTAAGTGAACTGAAAGGCAGTGCTTTGAAAATTGCACAGATGCTGAGCATGGACAAAAATATCCTTCCCAAGTCTTATGTCGACAAGTTTACCCAGTCACAATATAATGCACCGCCCCTTTCCGGTCCGCTGATCGTAAGGACGTTTACCAAAAACTTTGGTAAACCGCCCGAAGCGATTTATGACAAATTTAACCTGGTTTCTACCAACGCAGCGTCTATAGGGCAAGTGCACGAAGCTCAGTTGAATGGAAAAAAGCTGGCGGTCAAAATTCAATATCCCGGGGTGGGCGATAGTATCTCTTCTGATCTTAAACTGGTTAAGCCCTTTGCCTTCCGATTATTGGGAATGAGTGAAAAAGAACTGAACATCTATATCAAAGAAGTAGAAGAACGCCTGCTGGAAGAAACAGACTATGAATTGGAAGTGAGGCGCTCCATAGAGATCACCAGTGCCTGTAAAGTTCTCAACAATGTGGTTTTTCCCACTTACTACCCTGAACTTTCCAGCAAGCGGATTATTACAATGGACTGGATTAATGGCTTGCATCTGAAAGAATTCCTGCAAACCAATCCATCACAGGAACTGCGCAATAAGATCGGCCAGGCACTCTGGGATTTTTACAATTTTCAGCAGCATGAGTTAAGAGCAGTACACGCAGACCCGCATCCCGGTAATTTTATGATTACCCCTGATGAAAAACTAGGCGTAATTGATTTTGGCTGTATCAAAGAGATGCCGGATGATTTTTATGAACCGTTCTTTTCACTGATCTCTTCTGATGTGGTGAACGATAAAGACAGAACTATCGAGGCATTCAGGAAGCTGGAAATGATTCACAAAAGCGATACGCCTGCGCAGATAGAGTTTTACTACAAAGCTTATCTGGAGATGATCCGTTTGTTTGCGAGACCGTATACCAGCACCACGTTTGATTTCAGTGAACCCGAATTCTTTACACAGCTGTATGCTTACGGAGAAAAAATCGCCAAGATGCCAGAGTTTAAACAGGCGAGGGGCGTGAAACATTTTATTTATGTAAACCGTACAAACTTTGGTTTATATACCATTTTGCAAGAACTGAAAGCAGTAGTAAAAACTGATACTTATAAACCGCATATCAAATGAAAAGCGTATGAGTTTGTTGTTTAATAACAAAACGGGTTATAAGTTCAAGAGAACAATAAAAACCTGCGAAAAATGAATATAAACTCACGCATGCTTCATCATCAGTAAAATAACATAATCCCTATGAAAATCCTGCTAACCGGTGCAAATGGCTATATCGGCACAAGATTACTGCCCGTTTTATTAGAACAGGGGCATGAAGTGGTGTGCATGGTGAGAGATAAACGCCGGTTTACTGCGGAATCGGATTTTGAAGCGCAGGTAACTATCATCGAAGCCGACCTGCTTAAGCCCGATACTTTAAACAATATCCCTGCTAACATTGATGCGGCCTATTATTTGGTTCACTCCATGTCTTCTGGCGGGTCAGAATTCTCTGAACAGGAATTTGAATCGGCCATGCATTTTGTGAAGGCCATCCAAAAAACATCCTGCCGGCAGATCATCTATCTGACTGGAATTGTAAATGATGAAGACCTTTCCAAACATTTAACGTCGAGACTTGCGGTAGAGAAAGAACTTAAAAAGTCGGGTATCGCCTATACAATTTTACGTGCTGCAATCATCATCGGCTCAGGAAGTGCTTCTTTTGAAATTATAAGAGACCTGACCGAGAAACTACCGGTTATGGTTGCACCTAAATGGGTAAACACCCGTTGCCAGCCTATAGCTATTCGTGACGTGCTTGGCTATTTAACGGGAATTCTGATGAATGAGAAAGCGTTTAATGAGACGTTCGATATAGGTGGCCCCGATATTTTAACGTATAAAGAAATGATGCTGCAATATGCAGAATCGCGTAAACTTAAGCGATGGATTATCACTGTGCCCGTCCTTACCCCAAAGCTTTCTTCGCTATGGCTTAACCTTGTTACTTCAGTTCCATATTCACTGGCCAGGAGTTTAGTAGACAGTATGAAAAACGAAGTGGTTTGTAAAGACACGAAAATTAATGTTGTAGTCCCGAGAACTTGCTTCACTTATAAAAAAGCACTGAAGCTCGCCTTTGAGAAGATAGAACAGCATTCTATTGTTTCCAGCTGGAAGGATGCTTTAAATCGTGGTTACCTGGACACTACATTTATGGACCAGGTAAAGGTGCCTCAAAAGGGAACACTGGAATATAAAATCAGGATGCCCTTTGAACGAAAAGCAGAAGAAGTATTTGAAAACATCTGGGGTATTGGCGGTACCCGGGGATGGTATTATGCGGATTGGTTATGGAGCTTAAGGGGGTTTCTTGACAAATTATTTGGCGGTGTGGGCACCAGAAGAGGACGCACCAGCAATGTGACTTTACAGGCAGGTGATGTGCTGGATTTCTGGCGGGTGCTGCTGGCGGATAAAAATAATACACGCTTACTTTTGTATGCAGAAATGAAAGTGCCGGGAGAGGCCTGGCTGGAATTTAAAATTATTGACTATCATGGGAAACCGTTTCTATCCCAGGTTGCAACATTCAGGCCATCAGGATTATGGGGAAGAATCTATTGGTATTCCATGTATCCTTTCCACCTTGTTCTTTTTAAAGGGATGGCAAAAAAAATTACAACATACCAGCCAAAATAAAAAGGTATAGCCGCCACAACTATACCCTTTTTCTTAAACCCAAAAACTTATATATAAGACGTATCAGAATTAAAAAGGTTTGAAATATCTGTTAATTAATTTTAACTGCTGTTCAGTTAAAGTGAATCGACATCAGATGAAAGTCTTTTGTTTATAATTTTTTTGAAAAAAGTAAACATAATGAATGGAGTTAGATATATTTGCAGATAAATATTACTGCTTTGGACAAACTTTCTGCGTCTTGTAAAAATGTACTCGTAATTGAAGATAACCACGCCATTCTGGATGTGATTACTTTAATTCTGCAAAGTGAATCTTACAAAGTTAATGGCCTTAATAAAAGTGCTGACATGCTGTTACATATTGAACAGTTTAAGCCCGACCTGATCATTCTTGATATTATGCTACCAGATGCAGATGGCAGAGATTTGCTAAAGACGCTGCGCTCTGATAAAAAAACAGAACATATTCCTGTGTTGATGATATCCGCAAGATATACAGAACAAAATGTGCAACATGGAGAATTTAAGCCAAATGGGTTTCTGGCAAAGCCTTTTGACATTGATGATCTGCTGGATAGAATAGAGGGGATTCTTGCAGGGAAACTTTACTAAGCACCCTTCCTCCCCTCCAGGCTTTGCATCAGCTGACTGTAAAGATCGTCTGATGTTTCTTCCCTTGGTTTTAATTTCTTAACTGTAGCTGTTTTACCTTTCGCTTTTAATCTGATGATCTTCATCAGTTCTTTTGTGTATTCATCTTTAAAGCTATCAATATTAAAATCGGATGTATACTGCTTAATTAAAGCTAAACCTACATCAAGTTCCTTTTTACTTACAGCATCTAATTCTGACGTTTCAAGGTCTTCATAAGAACGGATCTCTTCAGGAAACCTGATTTTAGTGATCACCAGTACATTATCCAGGGGATGGATTACGCACAGATTCTCAGTATTACGGAATACAAACCTGGCTACACCTGCCTTTTTCGATTTTAACAATGCCTTTAATAGCAAAGCATAAGCTTTCTTGCCTTGTTTTGTAGGCTCTGCATAGTAAGAAGTCTCATAGTATATCGGATTGATTTCACTGATACTTACAAAATTCTCCAGCTCAATCATCTTGGTCTTTTCCGGACTTGCATCTTCAAAATCTTTCTCGTCCAGAATTACATATTTATCTTTTATCAGGTATCCTTTTACAATTTTATCGTACGGAACAACCTTTTTGGTGTTTTCATTGATGCGTTGAAACTTGATTCTGGAATGATCTTTACTATCCAGCATATCCAGGTCAAGGTGACTATTCTGAACTGCAGAAAACAGCTTTACTGGAATATTTACAAGTCCGAATCCTATAGCGCCTGTCCAAAGTGATCTCATATCTAATCTGTTGATTACAATTTTAACAACCATCTACTTAATTTGTTTCGGTCAATTGCCACAGGTCCAATAGTAAATTGGAATAATATGTACCTTAGGTTTAAACCAAATGATTCATGAATATCAACGAAGAAGTAATTACTCATTTTTATACCTGTTTTAAAAACAAAGACATCAAGGGGATGCAAGATTGTTATGCCCATAATACCATATTCAATGATGCTGTATTTAGCAACTTAATGCCATACAGGTACTTAGCATGTGGGAAATGCTGATCAAAAGCGGTAAAGATATGCGGCTGGAGTTCGACCATGTACAGGCGGATGAGCGCACAGCGACTGCAAACTGGTTGGCATATTATACCTTTTCTGCAACAGGAAATAAAGTAGTGAACAAGGTTAAAGCCTCCTTTATTCTGGAGAACGGGAAAATCATCAGCCATACCGATGATTTCGACTTTTATCAATGGGCAAAACAAGCATTAGGGGTAACGGGATTACTTTTGGGATGGACGCCCTTCCTGAAAAATAAAATACGCAAAAGAGTAGCTGATAATCTTCGTTTATATATGGCTCGCATCGATTGAGGTACAAACATTATAAATCCAACTTTGTTATCAAAAGAAAATTGACATGAAGAAATTATTGACTATCGCACTCACGGTTTTGGTATCCAGCGCATATGCACAGCTTAAACCAGTTCCCTATACCGACGGACCACAAAAATTAAGTGGTTTTTCTATTGCCCCTGCAAAAGGAAACCAGAAAAAAGCTGGCATTCTTATCCTTCCAGCATGGAAAGGAATCGACAAACATTCCAAATTAGTAGCCGAAGATCTATCTAAATTAGGTTATTACGCATTTGTAGCCGATATCTATGGAGAAGGCAACTACCCTACTGATAATAAAAGCGCAGGTGAAAAAGCTGGTTATTATAAAAAGAACGTGAAAGAATATCAGCAGCGGATTAATCTTGCGTTACAGCAGTTGATTAAATCTGGTGCAGATGCATCCAGGATCGTAGTAATTGGTTATTGCTTTGGCGGTACCGGCGTATTAGAAGCTGCCAGAGCCAATTTCCCAGTTAGAGGTGTCGTTTCCTTTCATGGAGGTTTAGGCCGTGATTCTGCACGTACCATTAGCCCTATTCAAACAAAAGTATTGGTATTACACGGTGCTGATGATCCATCTGTGCCGCCTGCACAGGTTGCTGCCTTTCAACAAGAGATGAGAGATGCAAAAGCCGATTGGCAGATGGTTTATTATGCGAATGCTGTCCATGCTTTTACAGAACCAGAAGCTGGTAATGACAATTCTAAAGGAGCAGCCTATAATGAGCTAGCTGATAAAAGATCATGGAAACATTTTTTATTGTTCCTGGATGAAGTTTTAGCCAAATAAAGGCTAAAACTTCGCAGGTTAAATCTATTGTTCTTGAAATAAAGATACAATTGCATCCGGTGTTAGCTTCTGCTGATCGCCGGATTGCATATTTTTTAAGGTTAATACACCGCTCTCCATCTCATCGCTACCAATCAAGATTACATAAGGGATAGATTTAGCATCGGCATAACTCATTTGTTTTTTAAGTTTGGCTGATGAGGGATAAAGTTCAGCAGCGATATCTGCCTCTCTTAATTGCTGTAATAAGGGTAACGCATATAACTCGGCAGCAGCATCAAAATTACTGATCAGTACTCTGGTCCCCGCCGCAGCAGATTCGGGAAACAGGTTAAGTTCCTGCAATACATCATAAATCCTGTCCGCACCAAAGGAAATCCCCACTCCTGTGAGTCCCTTTAACCCAAACATCCCTGTAAGATCATCGTATCTCCCGCCGCCGCCAATACTTCCCATGGCAGCCTCATTCGTTTTCACTTCGTAGATACAACCTGTATAGTAATTCAATCCGCGTGCAAGGGTAATATCCAATTCCAGATCGGGGTGTTTTAAAGCACTATTTTTCAATAGCCCTTCTACATATGCAAATACGGTTTCAATTTCTTCAATACCTTTTAAACCAGCCGCAGAGCTGGAAAGCACTGTTTTTAAACTATCCAGCTTCTCCTCGTTGCTACCCTGTAATAAAATTACAGGCTTTAATTTATCAATATCTGTTTCAGTAAACCCTCTTTCCAATAACTCTTTAGTCACCCCCTCAAAACCGATCTTATCCAGTTTATCTATTGCAACTGTCATGTCCACAATTAATTCTGGTTTACCGATAATCTCGGCAATCCCCGAAAGAATTTTGCGGTTATTGATCTTGATCGTAAAATCTGTCATCCCCAGATTGCTTAGCGCTTCCTGGTAAATCAGCACGAATTCTGCCTCATTCAATAAACTCTCGGAACCCACTACATCCACGTCACACTGATAAAACTCACGGTAACGCCCTCTCTGCGGACGGTCCGCACGCCATACCGGCTGCACTTGGAACCGTTTAAAAGGAAGAGAAATCTCATTCTGGTGCATTACTACGTAACGCGCAAAAGGCACGGTAAGATCGTAACGCAATGCTTTTTCGCTGATCGACGAAATCAGCGCATTAGAATTCATTGCCGAAAGATGGTTTTGGTTTGCCTTAGAAAGGTAATCGCCTGAATTTAAAATCTTAAAAATCAGCTTATCACCTTCGTCACCGTATTTACCAGTTAGAGTAGACAGGTTTTCCATTGCAGGAGTTTGTATCTCTGCGTAACCATATTTTTTAAATACCTTTTTGATTGTATCAAAAATATAGTTGCGTTTCACCATTTCCTGGGGTGAAAAATCACGGGTTCCTTTTGCTAAAGACGGTTTAATATTCGACATGGCTGCAAAAGTACAAAAACTAAAAGGCATAAAAAAAGCTGCCGAAGCAGCTTTTTAAATATTCAGAGATAATTAAATCAATAATCTTACTGGTTCTTCCATCAAAGCTTTGAATGTTTGCAGGAATGCAGAACCTGTAGCGCCATCTACCGTACGGTGATCGCAGCTCAAAGTAACCTTCATTATATTTCCCGGAACAACCGCACCATTTTTAACTACTGGCACTTGTGAGATCCCGCCGATAGCAAGGATACAAGAATCAGGTGTGTTAATGATTGCAGTAAATTCATCAATACCAAACATACCTAAGTTAGACACAGTGAAAGTAGAACCTTCCCAGTCTGACGGCTGTAGTTTTTTAGCTTTTGCACGTTGTGCGAAATCTTTAACCTCAGCAGAGATACGTGACAATGATTTTCCGTCAGCAAAACGCACAACCGGAACCAATAACCCATCCTCTACAGCGATTGCTACACCGATATTAACATGCTCGTTATAACGGATCACATCACCTCTCCAGGAAGAGTTCACATTTGGATGTTGTTTTAACGCAACAGCAACTGCTTTTAATACAAGGTCATTGAATGATAATTTAACCGGAGAGAATTCGTTCATTTTACCACGTGCTTCAATTGCATTGTCCATGTCAATAGCCATGGTCAGGTAGAAATGAGGTGCAGTAAACAAGCTTTCACTTAAACGCTTAGCGATCACTTTACGCATTTGAGAAACTGGTTTCTCCGTAAATTTCTCTTCGCCGATATATGCAGCAAGAACAGGTGCGGCTTTATCTGCAGGAGCCGAAGATTCAGCTTTAGCAGGAGCAGCAGCAGGTTTGAAGTTTTCGATATCTTTTTTAATGATACGTCCGCCGTCAGCACTTCCTGAAACTTGTGATAAGTCTATTCCTTTTTCTTTAGCAATTCTTTTTGCCAGCGGAGATGCCTTTAAGCGTCCGCCATCAGCAGAAACTGCTTCCGTACTTTCCGCAGCAGCCGGTTCAGGAGCAGCGGTTTCTTTAACTGGTGCATCAGATTTATCAGCAGTAGCTTTTGCAGGTGCATCACCAGCATTAAGGATACCGCTGATGTCAGTTCCTTCCGGGCCAACAATCGCAATGATACCATTAACCTTTGCAGCAGCACCTTTTTCTACACCGATATGTAATAAAGTTCCTTCTGCGTAACCCATTACTTCCATAGTTGCCTTATCGGTTTCTACATCAGCAAGGATATCGTCATCTTTAACTTTATCGCCAACTTTTTTATGCCATTCAGCGATAACGCCTTCAGTCATTGTATCGCTTAGCAAAGGCATGCGCACTACAGTTACACCCATTTTTTCAAGGTCTGCATCTGTTAATGCCGCGCCTGTAGCTTCTGCTTTAGGAGCTTCTTTTTCTTCAGCGGGTTTTTCTTCCGAAGCTTTCTCTTCTGCTACCGGTGCACCGGCACCTTCAGCATCAAGAGCAGCCTGATAGTCTTCTCCTTCTTTCCCGATCACAGCAATCACTGCATCAACAGGAACTGCTTTACCTTCTTCTACACCGATAAAAAGGATGGTGCCATCCCAGTAGGATTCCAGATCCATAGTCGCCTTATCGGTTTCCACTTCTGCCAGTACATCACCACTTTTAACTTTATCGCCAACTTTTTTATGCCACTTCGCCATTACCCCTTCGGTCATGGTGTCGCTCATTTTGGGCATTTTAACTACTTCAGCCATTCTATAATATATATTGAAATGCGTTCAAAAATTAATCTTGGTACGGATAGTCCTGTTGCACGTATACATCATTATATAATTCTGATGCATCAGGGAACGGAGACTCTTCAGCAAACTTCACAGAATCGTCAACGATCTGTTTAACTTTTGCTTCGATTTCTTCGATCCAGGCCTGGTCAGCATACTTTTCTTTAAGTATTGCTTCTCTAACCTGCTCAATAGGATCTTTAGCTTTATATTCTTCTAATTCGTCTTTAGTACGGTATTTAGCAGGATCTGACATAGAATGTCCACGGTAACGGTAAGTTCTCATTTCTAAGAAAGTTGGTCCTTCGCCATTACGTGCACGTTGTGCAGCTTCGTCCATTGCATTGTGAACAGCAATAGGGTCCATTCCGTCTACAGGAGCACATGGCATATCAAAACCTAAACCGATTTTATACAGGTCTAACATATTTGTTGTACGCTCTACAGATGTTCCCATGGCGTAACCATTGTTTTCACAAACAAAAATCACAGGAAGTTTCCAAAGCATTGCCATATTGAAGGTTTCGTTTAGCGCGCCCTGACGAACAGCACCATCACCCATATAACAAACATTTACATTTTTAGTCCCTTTATATTTTTCAGCAAATGCAATACCTGCACCCAATGGTATTTGTCCGCCCACGATTCCGTGTCCGCCATAAAAGTTATGTTCTTTGCTGAAAATGTGCATTGAACCACCTTTACCTTTGGAACAACCAGTTACCTTGCCGTACATCTCTGCCATGATAGCATTTGCACTTACACCTTTCGCCAAAGCATGAGCGTGATCCCGGTAGGTAGTGATCATAGAGTCTTCAGGTTGCAAAGCAGAAATTGCTCCGGCAACAACTGCCTCCTGACCAATATATAGATGACAAAAACCACGGATTTTTTGTTGTCCGTAAAGTTGACCAGTTTTCTCCTCGAATTTACGCATCAGCAACATCGACTCAAACCACTTCAGATAGGTATCCTTATTAATTTCTACTGCACTCATTTTTGGCTATTGATTTTTTATTTACGAGAGCAAATCTACTTTTTTATTGGAATAAATCGAAGAAATAGTGTAAAATGCGTGTGATTATTAGAATTAAATATATATTTATAGAAATTACATTTGGATAACATATGTAAATTCTATAGTTTTGACAACCTGACAATAAGCCCGCAAGGGTGTACGTTTAAGTGCAAGTGCCTTTTACCCAAACTTAACAGTGTAACATGATAAAAAAGTTTTTGTTTTCTACCCTTATTGCTTTGTGCAGTATTACAGCTTTAAACGCACAAACCAAAGCTAAAGAAATTAACAAATCCGAAGATCCTGACAATTTAGCCTCACAATATTTCTCGCAGGTGATGGGCGTTGCGGTAGATGCGACATCAAATATCAAGCTTTACAAATTCATTTATGAATGGATCGGCACTCCTTACCGCTTTGGTGGCAACACAAAAAAAGGAATCGACTGCTCGGCTTTCACTAAAGCCATTTATGATAAAGTATTCAATACGACATTATTAAGAAACTCACGCGATATCTTCAGCATGGTTGATCCATTGCCTAAAGATGACCTTCGAGAAGGAGACCTGGTTTTCTTCAAGATCAAAAGCAGAAGTATCACACATATCGGAATTTATTTGGGAGACAATCGTTTTGCACATGCTTCTTCTTCACGCGGAGTGGTTATCAGCAATCTGAACGATCCTTATTACTCACGTTTCTTTTACAAGGGCGGACGCATCTTAGAGTCGGCTAAAAAAGATTTGATCGAAGAATAAAATTCTTTTAATAAAAATACTGAGTCCTTCTAAACATTTTTTTGGAAGGACTTTTTTTATGGTTTATAAATCCTTAATATGAAGGCTGATAAAAAAATTAAAACACAGTTCAATCTCTTCGGTTTTGCCTTCCTGCCTGTCCCTGTTATTCTTATTTTGTTAAGCTGTGCAGGAAGTTCAGCGGTGACTGAAACTAAAACAGCATCTGCGGCCGATACTGTAAGGTTCAGGAAAGATACTATTTCTATTGTGGCCGTTGGTGATATGATGCTGGGTTCTGCCTATCCTTCAAAAGCTGGCCTGCCACCAGATGATGCGAAAAACAGCTTCAAAAATGTAGCTGAATATTTAAAAGGGGATGTGGTTTTCGGAAACCTGGAGGGCTGTTTTCTGAATGACGGCAAATCAACGAAATGCAGAGACACCGTGGGCAATAGCTGTTTTGCTTTTAGAATGCCCGAACGTTATGCAGCAATATATAAGGATGCAGGTTTTAACTTGTTAAGTATTGCCAATAACCATGTGGGTGATTTTGGTTTAAAAGGAAGAAAACGGACTGCGGCATTACTGGATTCATTAAATATCAAATATGCGGGACTATTATCGCAGCCTTATACTATCCTGGAAAAAGATAGTTTGAAGTATGGTTTCTGTGCTTTTGCGCCTAATGAGAATACGGTCTCGATTAATAATATTGATAGTGCCAGACAACTCGTTGCTACTTTAAAAGCGCAGGTAGATATCCTCATTGTATCTTTCCACGGTGGAGGCGAAGGTGCCAGATTTGAACACGTAACTAAAGCAAATGAAATTTTTTACCAGGAAAACCGGGGCAATGTTTATGCATTTTCTCACGCCGTTATTGATGCGGGCGCCGATATCGTTCTTGGACATGGGCCCCATGTAACCCGTGCGGTTGAAGTTTACAAAAATAAATTCATTGCTTACAGTATGGGAAACTTTTGTACATACGGCATGTTTAATCTGAAAGGGCTCAATGGTATTGCCCCGCTTTTCAACATCAAGCTAAATAGTAAAGGGGATTTTCTATATGCGGATGTGACTTCGGTTAAACAAGACAAGATCCATAGACTGTTGGTAGATACCAGCCATGCTGCATTTAAAAAGATAACCTCCTTAACAAATATAGATTTTCCCGGAAACCGCTTATCTTTTACAGATCAGCGGATCCAGGTCAAAGCAAATTAGGCTGCGTCTTTTGTGTTTTTTACCAGCCCTATACCGGAGAAGAAAAAAATGATCCCGATAATGCCGGCAACTACCATTTCCCTAGTTTGGATGCTATGGTTCACAAAGCCTACACCACAGTAGATTAAGCCGATAATTCCTAATACGGTTAATATTGTCCCAAAAGTTCTTTTTACGTTCATCAGATAAGTTGTTTGTTCAATGTTGGGTATGCAATATCTGTGCCCGAGTAAATTTTTATTGCCTTTAGTTGGTTGCGACTTAATTTCGTACCTTGAAAAGGTTTAACTTTTTAATTATTATTTATGGCTTACGGTATTTATATATTTTTATTTATTGTCGTTGTGGTTGCTCTCAGCTCCTTTGTGACAGTAAAACAGGGCACAATTGCAGTTGTCACGATCTTTGGCAAGTACAGGCGGCAGTTAAGCCCGGGGCTAAATTTCAAAATCCCTCTGATTGAGGTTATTCATTCCAGGATTTCTATACAAAACCGTTCTGTAGAACTTTCTTTCCAGGCAGTAACACAAGATCAGGCCAATGTATATTTCAAGGCGATGCTGCTGTACTCGGTTTTGAACCACGACGAAGAAACCATAAAAAATGTCGCTTTTAAATTTGTTGATGCAACCAACCTGATGCAGGCGCTGATCCGTACCATCGAAGGGTCTATCAGGGCTTATGTAGCCACTCAGAAGCAGGCAAATGTATTGGCACAGCGTAATGAAATTGTGATGCATGTGAAAGAGCAGATTGATAAAGTATTAGAATCCTGGGGTTATCACCTGCAGGACTTGCAACTGAACGATATTACATTCGATGAAGAAATAATGCGCTCTATGAGCCGTGTAGTGGCATCAAACAATCTGAAAGCCGCTGCAGAGAACGAGGGACAGGCCTTGCTGATCACTAAAACAAAAGGTGCAGAAGCGGATGGGAATGCGATTAAAATTGCCGCAGCAGCGGAGCGTGAGGCCGCCCAGTTACGCGGACAGGGTATTGCGTTGTTCAGGGCAGAAGTAGCACATGGTATGACTAAAGCAGCCCAGGAAATGGAGCAGGCAAACCTCGATATTTCGGTAATACTTTTTACCATGTGGACAGAATCTATCAAGCATTTTGCGGAAAACAGTGATGGTAATGTAATCTTTCTTGACGGCTCTACCGATGGGATGAACAAAACTATGAAAGAGATGATGTCTATGCAAATCTCTAAGCAAAAACAGAAATAGCGTCAACAAAAAAAGAAAAGGCTACAGAACATAAAATTCTGTAGCCTTTTTAATACGGTAAAATCTATAGCTGACTATTTTTTCAGCTGGATAAAGTCGGCCATTACCCGCATACTTTCATCCTCAAAGAAATCAAAGCTTTCATCTTTTTTAATCTTATCACCTTTTTTAACAGCTGGTAATCCTCTCGCTACTCTCAGCTTATTGATGTTATCCAGCGCTTTTGCCTCCAGACTATCGCGTTCGGCTTTAAGCTTATCCTGATTTAAAGTAACTGATGTTTCTTTTTCACGTTTCTGCATATCCGCAATATCTTCGATCAGTCCCTTATAATCCTCAGATTTAGCCATTCTTGCATCATGTAATTTAACCAGTTCTGGCCTCACAGCCGATAAGTCTGCTACAGGAACAAAGTTTGATTTTTGCAACTCATCCCATGGCAAAGCAGAAGCTTCAGTATCTTCACCAATTTTATCCATTGGATAGAATGATGGGAGCATAATATCAGGCATCACCCCTTTATGCTGTGTACTGCTGCCATTAACACGGTAAAACTTTGCCATAGTAAGGTTGATTTGTCCTAATTGCGGCAGGTTTTCTTTTCCTTTTACCGTAACTGTATTTACCTTACCATTTTGAACCAAGCTGGCTAAACGCTGTAAAATAGACGGATTAACCAATGAACTGAGGTCAAGGGATGACTGTACTGTACCTTTACCATAAGTTTGTGTGCCAATAATAATTCCTCTTCCATAATCCTGGATCGCACCAGCAAAGATTTCAGACGCAGAAGCACTTAGACGGTCTACCATTACCCCGAAAGGACCAGTCCAGGCCGCACCTGCATTTTCATCTTCCTGTACATCAATATCACCTTTCAGATCTTTTACCTGTACAACAGGCCCTTTGTCAATAAACAGGCCGGTCAGGTTAATCGCTTCTACTAATGAACCACCACCGTTGGAGCGCAGGTCCATTACAATAGCATCAACTTTATCTGTATTCTTTAAAGTATCGATCAGCAGTTTCACATCACGCGTAGTGCTTTTATAATTAGGATCTCCCGCTCTTGCAGCTTTGAAATCCGCATAGAAACCCGGTACAGTAATAATACCTATTTTGAATGGCTTACCGTTTGATTGAATAGTTTTCACTTCTTTTTTAGCAGAAGATTCTTCCATTACTACTTTATCTCTGATCAGCTCGATGATCACTGGTTTAGACGACATGTCCTTTCCAACAGGAATGATTTTTAAACGAACCTTAGTTCCTTTTGCCCCTTTGATTTTAGCTACCGCATTATCAATTCTCCAGCCTGTGATATCCTCAAAATCACCTGAACCCTGTGCAATACCAATGATCCGGTCGCCTGCGTTCACCAATTTACTCTTGAAAGCAGGTCCGCCCGCAACAATTGATTCAATTTTAAGGATATCATTTTCCATCCTTAAAGTAGCACCGATACCGAAGAAGGAGCGTGCCATGTCCTCATTGAATTTCTCTGCATTTACCGGGTTAAAATAGTTGGTATGCGGATCGATAGTTTCCGTGAAGGCATCCATAATGGTCTGGAAAACATCCTGGTTATTTAATTTTGCAGACTGTGTTTTCAGGTTTTGGTATCTCTTTGTTAAAGTCTCTGTATTTTTTGCCGGGGTACTGCCTGCAATATTTAAATTGATCAGTTCATATTTAACCCTTTTTTTCCAGATATCATTTAATGCTGTTGTAGAAGTTACCCATGGCATTTTTTCTCTGTCAAAAACATAAGTATCATTCTGGTTGAAATCGTACTTATCTTTAATATGCGCCATGGCATAATCTAACGTCTCATTATATCTTTTCGAGTAAACATTAAAAATATAAAACGGAGCGGAAAGATCTCCAATTCTGAAAGCATCGTCCAGTGTAGTCCTGAATTGTTCAAAATCTTTAATATCAGATGCCAGGAAGTAGCTTCTATAGGGATCCAGTGCTTTAATATACTTATCCAGCACCAATGACGAAATGGAGTCATTAACCGCTAACTTTTTATAATTGTAATTTTCGATGAGTGCCACAATCTCCTTACATACTAAACTCTGCTGCTCGTCTGGCTTAATATTAGGTATTCCTTCAACCAACTTTTGCGGTGGCAATGGTTGTGGAGCAGCCTGGCACGCTAACATGGCGGCAGTGAAGGTGACCATTAATATTCTTTTCAACATCTCTTTAAATAATTTAAAATCCATTTGTGTAGTAACAACCAATATGATACCAATTTCATAAATAAACAGAAAAGAGACAGTGCTGTACTGTCTCTTTTCTGTAATCTTTACCAAATATAATTAAATACTTGAAAAATAAAGGCTAAACAACACCCCACAGCGCTCTTAAAAGCCATGCAGACAGTCATTTCAATATAAACGGAATTATAGTTTATTTTATTTTATCGCGCTTTTTTTTCGGCAATTGAAGTCCTTGCCTGCTTGATCTGACCTTTAAACTGGCTGATATTTGAAGATTTTGCTAACAATTCCGCACGGTTTACATCCTTCAGTGCAAGCGAATACTCCCGTTTTTTGATTTTCACCTGTACAAGACCTAAAATAGAGTCAATATAAGATGTATTATTTTTTACCTGTCTGGCCAAAATCCCCTGCTGTGTATAGAACCACATGGATTGGGTAAGTTTGTTAGCTGCCAGGTAAATCCGGCCCAGCTGATTATAAGAAGCAAGCTGCCCTGGTCTGTTGCCAAAACGGGAATAAGTTTTTAGCGCTACATTTAAAATCACCTGCTCTGCCTCGGTATAATGTTCTAATAAATAATGAACATTACTTAGCCTGAGCAGTGAAGCACCATAACGCGAATAACTTTTAGAATTATTGTACTCAAAAGCAGCCTTTCCAAAAAGCGTTAAAGCGGAATTCAGGTCACCGCTCTTTTCGTCTTTTTCTGCTTCCTCGAAAAAAGCATCCCCGTCGGCTTCATCTGTTCCGGAAACCGCTATATTGATAGAATTGGTGCTAGAAAGTGGTTCCTGCTGAACAAGGGTATTCGTTTGTGCCTTTGCCATATCCGAAAGAATAAGGCACAACAGCGCTAAACAGAGTTTATACATATTACAAAGATATATTCTTTTTTAAATATATATCTTTTTTAGTTAAACACCTGTAAATTACCATCAAAAGAAGCCCATACCATGTAAGGATGAGAATCAGTATGATAGACTTCCCCGCTACTGCTAATACCTATTACCCCTGCAAATCCGTCAATTTCTTCAAGTTCAGAAAAAGATTTATCACAAGCATCTTTTAAGGTAAAACCATCCGTTACGCGGGTAACTATCCTGGCAGATAAGGCGACACTGACAATATCCTCTCCTACACCCGTACAGGAAACCCCTGCGAATTTATTCGCAAAGTTACCGGCTACCGTTGCAGAATCACTGACGCGGCTTGGTATTTCAAACCCCTTACCACCAGTAGAGGTTCCCGCAGAAATATTGCCGGACGCATCAAGAGCGACACAGCCTACGGTTCCTTTATTATTCTGTTGATTTAATTTCTGCTCATACTCAGCCTGCCGCTGTGATGTGATCGGGTCAAAATAATCATGTCCGTTCTTACGGGCAAAATCGACCGCACCATCACCACTCAAAACATTGTCTTCATAAGTTAACAATTGCGAAGCAACCTGGATCGGATTTTTAACATCCTGGATATTGATTACCCCCGCAAACTTCTGCGTTGTTCCATCCATGATTGAAGCACTGAGACGTACTTTACCATCACTCTGGATCTGTGAACCTAAACCTGCATTAAAAAGAAGATTGTCTTCCAGCAAGCTGACAGTATAAGCTACTGTTTCTATAGCAGAATGTGTTTCTAAATATTGGTGTGCAAGACTTGCAATCTCTGCCAGGGCATCCTGCTTTGCTTTTTTCATTTCCTGGTTCGTAGCAGACTCACTGAAAAAACCACCGTGGATAATTAATTTCATTTGTTTATTTAAGCTATCGGTATAACTTTTGGGTGATGAATGGTTAATTCATGCGCGGTCAGATCATAAACATCACCGTCACACATTACATGAACAACCATATTTTTTATAGAAACCGGTTGCCCCATCTCTACATCGGTTAAGTTGGTATCACTCATCGACCTTCCGTCAACCAAAATCACCATACCAGAACCTATCGCTTCCATTGTATTACCATTAGAAATATATAAACCCGTATCCTCACCAAGGCCGATGCCCAATATACCCGGACTACTTGCCGCAGCATAAAGCAGGCGCCCGATTCTGCCACGCTGAACAAAATGCGTATCAACAATAACACCGTCAATAAATCCTAAACCTGCGGTAATTTTAACTTCACCTTTTAAAAGGGCGTCTTTACTGCTCCCCTGATAGATCATATTTTTTGAACTCGCCGCGGCACCTGCAGAGGTTCCTGCGATAACGATTTCTTCATTCTGATATTTATCCAGTAGAATCTGATGAATTGCCGTTCCACCATAAATAGAAGAAAGCCGAAGCTGATCGCCGCCAGTAAATATCAGCACTTCTGCCGCTTTAACACGTTCACAGTTTGCCGGATCATTAGCTTGTTCCCTGTTACTGATATCCAGTACACCAACATCATGCACATCCAATTGTGCGAACGCCTTAATGTACTCTTCTCCAACTTTTTCCGGCACTAACGAAGCTGTAGTAATAATCTCGAACCTCGATCCGGTATCCTTTACAGACTCTGTAGTAATACGTTTTAATATTCCCCGCTCAAAAAAATTCATGTTCTGAGGAAGGCCGAATTGTGTTTCGGCAAAACTTCCGGTGTTTATTGCCCCACCTATAATAATCAGTTTCCCTTTTGGCGTCATTTCTTTATTTTCTTATCCGATAATTTCAAATATATACGCAAAACTTCAATTATCACCATTTTTAATCAATAATATACGTAAATCTTATAATTTATCTATTCAAAAATCCTATACTTTGATTAGATTTATAGACGTTTTTCTCAAAAAAATATTTGAATCCGATTTATACGTTTTTAAAAAAATATTTATACTTTAATGCTTCCGTTTGGCAATGTTCTTGCAGCATTGAATCAAGAAAAACAAAAGTTAGACAGATAAGCTAACGAAAACTTATTACACTATTGATGAACCTGTTACAATGCAAGACAGTTGCAACAGCAAAGATTAAATTTTATAAAAATAATTACCTGTTAACCAAGCCTCCGGGTTTTAGAACATTTTTTAAATCAATAGTCGCCGAAAACGAGATCTTCAGGCTACTTATCTGTAATAACCAGGCAAAAACGACCCGATTAAAAAACAAAAATAGCAGAGAAAAGAATAAAATAAACAGGACCTCTTCCTGTTGGAAATTCTTATTTCTGGAAACAATAGCTTACAAAATGGCGGGACCAGCCTGAGCGCAGAACAATTTAAAACCAACGAAGCCAGGTTGAATACTGTTAATAATAAACAAAATGAAAACCGGCGATGCCAGCTTGAGTACAGTTAAATACAATAGATACTAACGAAAACCGGCGAAGCCAGCTTGAGTACAGTTAAAAAACAATAGATACTAACGAAAAACTCCAATAAACAACATATGAAAATACTCGGCATTCAAGTGCTAAGGGGACCAAACATCTGGTCGATCAATAGAAAGAAACTCATTCAAATGAGATTGGACCTGGAGGATATGGAACAACGTCCTACAAATTCAATTGAAGGATTTGGTGATCGAATCGAAAAAATGATCCCAAGTTTATTTACGCACAGATGCTCAAAGGGCGAACCTGGGGGCTTTTTTGCACGTGTTCAGGAAGGAACATGGATGGGCCATGTAATTGAACACATTGCTCTTGAAATACAGACACTGGCAGGTATGGATACTGGTTTCGGAAGAACGCGCCAGACCAAAACTGATGGGATTTATAATGTAGTATTCAGCTACCTGGAAGAAAAATCAGGGATTTATGCAGCAGAAGCAAGTGTAAGAATTGCAGAAGCATTAATCGACAACCTGGATTATGACCTGGAATTCGATATACACCGCTTAAGAGAATTAAGACAATCTGAACGCTTAGGCCCTAGTACAGGTTCTATTGTTGACGAAGCAATAGCAAGGAATATTCCATGGATCAGGCTTAACAAAAGCTCACTGATACAATTAGGCTACGGCAAAAACCAGGTACGCTTCAGGGCTACAATGACAGAAAAGACCAACAGTATTGCTGTTGACATTGCTGGCAATAAAGACGAGACTAAACGTATTTTAAAAGATTCGGCGATACCAGTTGCGAAAGGTGTTACCATCTCAGAGATTGAAGACCTGGATGATGCAATTAAAAGTGTAGGTTTCCCATTGGTATTTAAGCCGCTGGACGGCAACCATGGTAAGGGCGCTTCTATTAACGTTAAAACTGTAGAGGCCGCAATACTCGCTTTTGAATATGCTAAACAGTATTCAAGAAGGATCATTATTGAAAGTTTTATCACCGGTTATGATTTCAGGATCCTGGTAATTGACAATAAAATGGTAGCTGCAGCATTACGTGTTCCGGCTCATGTCACCGGAAATGGTGTAAACACAGTACAGCAATTAATTGATAAGGAGAACGAAGATCCGCGCCGCGGCTACGGACATGAGAATGTGCTGACAGAGATCATTGTAGACCGTGATACGCTGGATTTGCTGGCTAAAAAAGATTACGATCTGGAAACAGTTGTGCCTAACGGAGAGCTGGTTTACTTAAAATCAACTGCCAACTTAAGCACAGGCGGAACATCTATTGATGTAACCGACCTTGTACACCCGCAAAATATATTTATCAGTGAAAGGATCTCCAGGATCATTGGACTTGATATCTGCGGCATTGATGTAATGGCGCAGAACTTAACACAGCCTTTAACTGAAAATGGCGGTGTCGTACTTGAAGTAAATGCAGCACCCGGTTTCAGGATGCACCTTGCTCCAAGTGAAGGCCTGCCAAGAAATGTTGCCGCACCGGTAATAGATATGCTGTATCCCCCGGGAAAATCAGCAAGAATCCCTATTATTGCTGTTACGGGTACAAATGGTAAAACCACTACCACACGGCTAATTGCACATATTGTTAAAAGCAACGGAACAAGGGTAGGCTATACTACATCAGACGGTATCTATGTACAAAATACATTGCTGATGAAAGGTGATACTACGGGTCCGGTAAGTACAGAGTTTATCCTTAGAGACCCTACGGTAGAATTTGCCGTCCTGGAAACAGCAAGGGGAGGAATCCTCAGAGCAGGTCTTGGATTTAACCGTTGTGATATCGGGATTATTACCAATATTCAGGAAGACCATTTGGGTATTTCTGATATCCATAACCTGTCTGACCTGGCAAGGGTGAAAGGTGTTGTAATTGGTGCGGTAAAGAGAGATGGATGGGCAGTCCTTAATGCTGATAATAAATACTGTGTCAAAATAGCGAATGAAGCAGATTGTAAAATCGCTTATTTTAGTATGGACGAGAGCAATCCTGTAATCGTGGATCATTGCAAAAAAGGCGGTACCGCAGCGATTTATGAAAACGGATATATTACAATTAAAAAAGGCGACTGGAAAATCAGGGTAGATAAAGTAACCCATATCCCGCTGACCTTTGGTGGTAGTGTAGACTTCATGATCCAGAATGTCCTGGCTGCAACGTTAGCAACCTTCCTTTGGGGATATAAAATTGAAGACATCAGGATGTCCCTGGAAACTTTTATACCTTCGGCAGCACAGACTCCGGGAAGGATGAATATTTTTAAGTTCAAAGAGTTCAAAATATTGGTCGACTTTGCCCACAATCCGGACGGGTTTAATGGTATTAAATCTTATTTAAAAACGGTTGAGGCAACGGAACATATTGGTGTGATCTCGGGAACGGGTGACAGACGTGATGAAGACATCATGGAAACTGCACGTATTGCGGGACAAATGTTCGATAAGATCATCATTTGTCAGGAAAAATATCTGCGCGGCCGTCAGCAACAAGAGCTGATTGATCTGCTGATCACGGGTATACATGAAGTAAAACCAACGATGGAAATCATTATTAATAACAATGGTGCAGATTGTCTGCAATATTTAGTTGCTACAGCAAAATCAGGATCTTTTATTACTATTTTAAGTAACACCATTGATAATGCGATTGAAAAAGTATCTGAATACCTGGATAAGGAATTCGGCATCTAAAAACCGCAATAGGTAACAACAAAAATGCCGCTCGAATTAATTTTAGAGCGGCATTTTTTATACCATTAAACCTGTATCAGGTTTTTACTGAATGCGATTAAATTACGCTTGCTGATCTCTTAGCGCTTTAACTTCATCATGAGATACACGTAAAGCTGCTTTTTGCTCAGTGATCAATGATCTTGTATCTGCAGATAAGCCTTCTTCTTCAAGAGCCATTTTATAAGCTTTTTGAGCTGCATCTTCACCAGCTTCACAGTTGTTTAAGATTGTTTTACGGTCGTGACCAGTAAAAACAGCTTTAACATCCATCCATGCACGGTAAATCTTTCCTGAAGTGGTAGTTCCTGTTTCTAATTCAGTACCTGTTCCCTGAACCGCAGTTGCCAACGCTAATTTATATTTATGGCTTTCACCAATCATTCTAACAAATAGCGCTTTCAAGTCGCTGTCTTCCGGTTTAAGCTCTTCAATAGCTTTTTCATATCCGGCAACTCTATCGTTATTAATTTGAATCAGGTCGTTTAACGTTTCTGGGTTTATTGCAATGTTTTCCATTTTTCTAAGATTTGATGTGCTGAAACAACAGACCATTTCAGAAAATGTTTTCATCTTTTATAAATGTTAAGCATCAAGAGCTTATTTCCCCTTAAGTTCCGCTATCAGCTGTTTTGCTCTCTCTTCCACTGTTTGAAACACAGGATCAAATAACTGATCGTCAAAATATGGATCAGTTACTTCTTGCTCTTCGGTTAAAAACAAACGAGCTTTTTCACGTTGCTCGTCAGTATTGGCCAGCTTTAAAACGTCCCGCAGGTTGGCTTTATCCATCACTAGGATATGATCATAATCATCCAGCATATGCTGATTAAAATGCTGTGCCCGTTGTTTAGAGATATCATAACCGTAGCTTTTCGCAATAGCAATACCACGTTTATCCGCAGGTTGCCCTACATGCCAATTTCCCGTTCCTGCAGAAGCGACTTCCCAGTCCAATCCCTCTGCAAGGACTAAATGGCGCACAATACCTTCAGCTAGTGGCGAACGGCAAATGTTGCCCAGGCAAACCATCAATATTTTCATATTACGAATAGATTTCGTTGATGATCTCTGCCAAACGGATTCCGCCTTTTAGCAATGATTCATTCACAGTAGCAATAAAATCAAAATTATAGCGGTAGCTTAATTTATCGTCTGGTTTTGTCTGCGCATAAATTTTATTACAGGCCAGGTAAGATTCATAAACATCTTGTTTTAGTGAATCATGGCTCCATTTTTGAAACTGGTCTTTTGTAGGGTGGTTAATTGCTTTAGCATACTCCGTATAGCTCAGCTGCTGGTATTCTACCAATCCTTCATCCCATACACGGTGCAGGTTAGATTTCTGCCCAAACCAGGTAACATTAACTTTATTGCCACCCAGGTCGTCTTTTCTTGCGGTATGCATCGGCTGGTGCAAATCCCCCACCAGGTGGATCAATAATCGCATCGCCATTTTTTTCTTATCTGCTGTACTCTGTTTATCCTTCAGGATAGCAACCATCTCAGGGATTTTATTGTATACATTAGCCTCCTTACTGCTAGCCAGGAACTGGAATACCCCATTCTGGTCCAGCCCTTCTGGCAGGTTCACATAGTGCCAGCTGCCAAGGTAATTATATGACGTATCCGATTTGATAAAATCAGGCCAGTTGCTGGCCATTGCCAAATCTTCATTGCCTAATATCACCTTTACTGCTTTACGCGCTCTGGACGTTAAATAGGAATCTGCAACCTGGCCGACTACCCGGTGCCCCGTTAAACCCCATGCTCCTGCATAAATAGGTAAGCAGGCAACAACGGCAGCAGTAATACATGCTTTTTTAATTATTTGTATTGAAATCATTTTTATAATTCTTGAGGTACGCAGGTGATTTTTTGTTTGAGAACAAGGTTAACATCCCTTAGGTCACTTAACCCCTGTAAAAAAAGGTGATTTGCATCTGATGATTTAACAATAAAGTTTTTCCGGTAGATACCTACAGTATAACATCCCGAAACCTTTTGTTTATAATTCTCTTTAGTATAAGTACCCAACAAGAACAGGCTGTCTTTCCTCACTTCGTACACCCCTTTCGCATACTCTTTCCAAACCCCGTTATTGTAACAGGGGTCTTCATAATAATTAACTTTAGAATGTGTGGTCATATCCACATAAAAGGAATCACAGGTAAATTTGATCTTATGACTGGTATAGTTCATCAGCTTATCTGAATTGGCTATGCTATCCTGGTTCCATACCCCCTGTAAAAACACTTGTCCATTACCTTGTACATTTGGGCGTCTCTCACAACTGAGAAACGCCGTCAGGCATAATAAGATAATGAAATAATGGTATTTGTTCATGCTATTTTAAGCTACCTACCATATCTTCCGGCCTTACCCACTCATCAAACTGCTCACTGGTAACTAATCCCAGTTCTACTGCAGTTTCACGAAGAGTCTTATTTTCTTTATGCGCCTTTTTAGCAATCTTAGCTGCATTTTCATAACCAATATGCGGGTTCAATGCTGTAACCAGCATTAAAGAGTTTTCCAGGTGTTTTTTAATTTCCGGCAGGTTCGGTAAAATACCTACAGCACAATTATCATTGAATGATACGCAGGCATCACCAATCAGGCGACCCGACTGCAATACGTTCGCCGCAATAACAGGTTTAAATACATTGAGTTCAAAATGACCGTTGCTGCCGCCAATGCCAACGGTAACATCATTCCCCATTACCTGCGCGCAAACCATTGTAAGCGCCTCTGGCTGGGTAGGATTAACTTTACCCGGCATAATCGAAGAACCCGGTTCGTTGTCAGGAATGATAATCTCTCCAATTCCAGAACGTGGTCCCGAGCTTAACATCCTCACATCGTTTGCTATTTTCATTAAAGCAACAGCAGTACGTTTGTAGGCGCCAGATAATTCTACCATGGCATCATGTGCTGCCAATGCTTCAAATTTATTTGGTGCAGTTACAAAAGGAAGCCCTGTTAATTCAGCGATTTTTTTTGCAACTAAAACGTCATATCCTTTTGGCGTATTTAATCCTGTACCTACAGCTGTTCCGCCTAAAGCAAGTTCAGTGATCATCACTAAAGCATTTTTAATCGCTCTAAGGCTGTTTTTGATCTGCTGTGCGTAACCAGAGAACTCCTGACCAAGTGTTAACGGTGTAGCATCCATAAAATGGGTCCTTCCTGTTTTCACAATCGTACTGAACTCTTCAGCTTTATTTTGCAATGTCTGCTGCAGTTTTTCCAATCCCGGAATAGTAATTTCTACCGCTTGTTTATATGCTGCAATATGCATTGCAGTAGGATAAGTATCGTTTGAAGATTGTGATTTATTTACATCATCATTAGGGTGAAGGATTTTTTTCTCATCGCCCAATCCGCCGCCATTAATTACATGTGCACGGTAAGCAATCACTTCATTTGCATTCATGTTGCTTTGCGTACCAGAACCTGTTTGCCAGATGACCAATGGAAACTGATCATCTAACTGACCTGCGATTACTTCATCACAAGCTTTAGCAATCCATTCTGCTTTATCAGCAGCAAGAACACCCAATTCGTGGTTAGCTAGTGCCGCAGCTTTTTTCAAATAACCAAAAGCATGGATAATTTCCTTAGGCATAGAAGCCTCCGGACCAATTTTAAAATTATTACGTGAACGTTCAGTTTGTGCACCCCAATATTTATCTGCAGGGACCTGCACTTCGCCCATTGTATCGTGTTCGGTTCTAAAATTCATTTTGTTCTATATTTTTTATACTGTTTTTAACGGTTATCGGGCTTGTATAATATATCATATTGCTTTGTTAGCTATAATCTTACACAGGCTGCACCAAAAATAAGGTTTATCTGATAATAGATTGTAACCATTATCATAATGTTTAAAACTCTTTTGCGTTTAAAGGGTTATTATTGTTTATTTTTCGGCCTTCAAAAAAGAAATACCAATACATGACCTATCGTACTATTCTACCCGTGGCTTTTCTGGCCACTTTTCTATTTAATGCCTGTTCCCACGCTGAAAAAAAAACCGAAGATCCAAAGGTCCGGACAGTAAATGACGACAAAGCTGATAGCCTTCTATTGGTCTATAATCCCGCTAAAGGGGATAAATGGATTGCTGGCTTCGTACAAAACCTACATAAAAAATATGGTTTTAACGGGAATATGCTTGTTGCAAAAGACGGCAAAATCATTTATGAAAAAGCAATTGGCTGGGCCGATTACTTACACCGCGATAGTCTTAAGATTGGTTCAGAATTTGAACTGGCCTCCATTACTAAAACGTTTACCGGCGTTGCTGTGATGCAGCTGGTAGAGGCAGGTAAAATTAAACTGACAGATAATGTTAAGAAGTTCTATCCCAACTTCCCATATGAAGGTATAACTGTCAAATTACTGCTGACACACAGGAGCGGAATGATGAACTATGTTTATTTCACTGATGGCATCTGGAAAGAGAAGAAAAAGCCGATGAGCAACCTGGATGTAATGAACCTGATTGCGGAACATAAACCGAATCGTTATGCGGCGCCAGACACCAGGTTTCACTATAACAATTCGAATTTTATGGTGCTTGGTGCAATCATAGAAAAGGTTACGGGAAAAACTTATGCTGACTATATGATGGAACATGTGTTTAAACCTGCGGGGATGAAACATACGCATGTTTATTCTACAACAGTTTATCCGAAAATACCGGTAGATGTAGTTGGGCACGACCGTACCTGGAGGTATTCTGTAGTTCAAAATTTCCTCGACGGACCAGTTGGCGATAAAGGAATTTACAGTACCATACATGATCTTGTTTTATACGACAATGCATTAAAAAAAGGCAGGTTACTTAAAAAGGCCAGTCTGGATTCTGCCTATACAGGACATAACAAAGCCGTTAATGGTCACTTTAATTATGGTTACGGATGGCGCATGTTTGATGGTGAGAATGGCCGTAAGGTTGTTTATCACACAGGCTGGTGGCATGGTTTCCGCCACATTTATGTACGTGATATTCAAAAAAATATAGTCATCGTTTTCCTTGGCAACCTGACAAACGGAAGCTTAATGCACCTGGATGATTTATATAAACATCTTGGCGTACCAGTGATCAGAAAAGGAGCTTATACAGGCACCGGATCTATGCCTGGCAGCGACGAAGATTAGTAGTTGTTTAAGATATTTTATCCAGAGCGATACCCCTGCTTTTTTTATCTACGAACCGCTTTAACAGCGCATTCTGAGGTAAAGAAAGCATTGGGTCTTCCTGGAAGATTTCTATCACTGTATTCCTTGCTTCCGCAAGGATCTGCTGATCTTTTACGAGATCTGCCAGCTTAAGATCAAGCACCCCGCTCTGCATCGTTCCCGAAAGATCACCAGGCCCGCGTAATTCCAGATCGATCTCCGAGATCTCGAACCCATTATTTGTCATCACCATCGTTTCCAATCTCCTGCGCCCCTCTTTACTTAATTTAAGTCCGGACATCAGGATACAATAGGATTGCTCTGCACCCCTTCCAACCCTGCCGCGTAACTGGTGGAGCTGCGATAGGCCAAAACGTTCTGAATTCTCAATAATCATGACTGAGGCATTGGGTACGTTAACGCCTACTTCAATTACCGTTGTGGCTACCATAATTTGCGTTTTCCCATCAATAAAACGCTGCATTTCAAATTGCTTATCTGCATTAGGCATCTGGCCGTGTACAATGCTGATCTGGTAATCCGGCAAAGGAAACTGATAGCGCATTTGCTCAATACCAGCTTCCAGATGTAACAGATCTAATTTTTCACTTTCCTTAATTAGCGGATAAACTACATAGACTTGTCTGCCTTTAGCAATTTCGGTCTTCATAAAGCCAAACATGCGCAGACGCTGTCCTTCATAAAGATGTTTTGTTTCTATAGGTTTTCTACCCGCAGGCAGTTCATCAATCATCGACACATCCAGGTCACCATATAACGTCATTGCAAGAGTTCTGGGGATAGGTGTAGCAGTCATTACTAAAATGTGTGGCGGCACAACGTTCTTACGCCACAACTTAGCTCTTTGCTCCACACCAAAGCGGTGCTGCTCGTCGATCACCACCAGTCCCAAATTTTTGAATTTCACTTTATCCTCGATCAGTGCATGGGTACCGATCAGGATATCAATTTCACCGGCTTCCAGCTGCTGGTGCAAAAGTGTACGCTGTTTTTTTGTACTGTTCCCTGTAAGTATGTCCACTTTAATTAGCTTACCATCCAGCAGGGAGGCAATAGAATGGTAATGCTGACGGGCAAGAATTTCTGTTGGCGCCATCATACAAGCCTGGTAGCCGTTATCATTTGCCAGCAGCATACTCATTAGTGCTACTACTGTTTTACCGCTCCCTACATCACCCTGCACCAGTCTGTTCATCTGAATACCCCTTTGCGTATCGATCCGGATTTCTTTAATTACCCTTTTCTGTGCCCCGGTAAGTTCAAATGGCAAAATATCCTTATAAAAAGTATTAACTTTCTCGCCAACCGTGCTAAAAAGATGCCCTTTAAACTTCATCTCCCTGAATTGCTTGTTACTCAGTAATTGCAACTGGATAAAAAACAACTCTTCAAATTTGAGTCTGCGCTGCGCATGCTGTAAAATGGTACTGTCTTTAGGAAAATGAATATTTAGTAAGGCTTCGCGGCGATTGATCATCCGGTATTTATCTAGAATATACGCAGGGATAGTCTCTTTAATTTCGGGCAGGCATTGTTCTATAACGAGCGCTTGCAATTTTTGTATGCCCTTACTATCCAGTGAAAACTTTTTGAGCTTCTCTGTAGAGTTGTATACTGGCTGCAGGGTAAGATTACCTGTTACTGTAGCCGGGCGGGGATAGTTTTCTAATTCGGGATGGGAAATATTATAAGAACCATTAAAGACTGTAGGTTTACCAAATGCGATGTAAACCTTACCGCGCATCACGTTTTCCTCTACCCACTTCAGACTTTGAAACCATACCAGTTCTATAGTACCCGTTTCATCAGTCAGCCGTGCTACGATCCGTTTTTTATGTTTCTCACCGATCGTTTCTTTACCAGTGATCCTGCCGAGTATCTGCACATAAGGTAAATCAGGATTGAGCTCATTGATCTTATAGAACCTTGTCCGGTCGATATAGCGGAATGGATAAGTATTTAACAAATGGGCATAAGTATATATACCAAGCTCTTTTTGTAAAATCTCGGCACGCTTAGGGCCAACTCCTTTCAGAAATTCTATAGTGGTATCTAAATCAGAAGCGAACAAAATATCAGTTATTGGTTTTTATCAGTTATGAAACCTGTACAAGATTGTTCATTACTAGTAATTGTTTCCATTTGAATTCATGAGCTTGCGGCCCTGATATTCAATACTACTTGTAACTTGTTATCTTAAGCAGGTTTCTTTAACGTAAAGATATCCTTTATCACTTTCCAATTGAATAAAAAAACAGAAAATAATAACAGCAGGTAGGCATATAACTGATACACATTGATTACCTCATCAAAATAAAGAATGGCTACAGCGAATGAAATGATTGGATTAATATAAATCATCACACCAAGAGTAGAAGATGGGATGCCTATTAATGCGTATAGATTCAGGAAGAGAGGAATAATGGTAAAAACGACGGCAATGACAACAATATGAATCCAAAAAGACTGGCTTTGCGGTAAGCCATGGTATTGGAAGACATAAAAGGGCAGCATAATAATTACTGCCAGCGCAATCTGAACAGCAAGCACATTAAGCTTATCAAGTCCCTGCATTTTACGCTGGATAAGCAGGTATCCTGCAAAGAAAACCGCAATAAATACCGACCATAACACGTCAATCAAAGAGCCGGTAGCAAGGCATACAATACTGACAAGCGCTATGAAAAGGGAAATCAATTTTAACTTTGAAAGCTCTTCTTTCAGGATTATGAATCCGCCGAAGGCGGTGAGCAGCGGACAGACCATATAGGCAAATGCAGCAGAAGTAAGACTTACATTGTTAATCGCAAAAATGAAGCTGTACCAATTAAGTGTAAGGAATACAGTAGATGCAAGTAATTGGATCATCAGTGTATTCCTTGCACTTTTAGGCATCGACTTTACAACACTGATATCTTCATTGAGCTGCTTCCTTCTGAAAAGAAGGATAGCAATCCAGATAAAAATCAGAGAAGTAAATACACGATAGTATAGAATCTCCGTAGAAGGGAATGCTTTTATATTGCGCAGGGGGATAGAAAAGAAACCCCAAATAGCAAATGAAGCTAACGCTGCAAAGAAATACCGTGCTGTAGAATTTTTCAATTATCCTTTGTAAGCGATAACAGAGATTTCAACATTTGCACCTTTAGGCAATCCTTTAACGGCTACAGTTTCACGTGCTGGAAATTCAGTTTCGAAATACGAGCCATAGATTTCATTCACTTCAGCAAATAAGCTCATATCAGACAAAAAGATAGTTGTTTTAAGAATATGGGCAAACCCGAAATCCGCTTCTAATAATACAGCATTCAAATTACGCATTACTTGTTCTGTTTCTTCTTTAAGAGAATTCTGGACCATCTCTCCGGTTACAGGGTTAATTGCAACTTGTCCGGAAACATATAAAAACCCATTAGCTGCTACAGCCTGGCTATAAGGGCCAATTGGAGCTGGCGCATCGGTAGTGTTGATTATTGTCTTCATTTTAAATAACGTGAGTAAGTTTTAGGATTATTCCAATTAGAAAAATAGAAATAGCGAGCGCATTAATCACATGCATGATTTTAATGTCGATGCTCGTTGGTCTGTTTGGATCTTTTTTTCTGAAAAAGTACATATCACAAATGTATAAAATAAAGCGTCATTAGGGCATATCCATTTCGCATAATAGCGCTCGAAAAAAACGGCATAAAAAAAAAGGCTCCGATAAATCGAAGCCTTTTTTTTTATGTTGTTTAAGAAATATTAGTTTCTTGAAGTTTCAACACGACGGTTTTGGATACGACCTTCTTCAGTATCGTTAGAAGCGATTGGATTTGCTTCACCTAAACCTTTTGTAGCAACTTGGCTAGCGTTAACTCCAGAGTTAACTAAGTAAGTTTTTACAGAGTTTGCTCTATCTTTAGATAATTTCATGTTATATGCAGCAGTACCTTCGCTTGAAGCGTATCCTTTTACAGATGCTTTACCACCGTTTTCACGTAACACTGAAGATAATTTATCTAAAGTAGGGTATGATTCAGTTTTTAAAACTGAAGAGTTGAATTCAAATTGGATAGTTTCGAAACCAGTTACATTACCAGTTGCAACAGTAGCTGTTGGAGCTGGAAGCGGACATCCTGAACCATCAACTGCAGTACCAGCAGGAGTACCTGGGCATTTGTCAAATTGATCAGAAACACCATCACCATCAGTATCTTTTTTCAAATCTTCAACAGATTTTTCAACATTGGTAACACGAGTTTTCAATGCTTCAACTTCTTGACGTAATGAAGGATCTTTCAATTCATCATACATTAAAGCTAATGGGTTAACCCATTGTAAATCTGGTTTAGATTTAGAACCTAATGAGAATTCTAATCCAGCGTATCCGTAAGAGAATTTATCTTTAGTTGTTCCTTTTGCATAAGTTCCATCGAAGTTATCGCTATCGATGAAGTGCATTGTATAACCTAAGTTAAAAGCAACACGGTCAGAAACTTTAAATTTCACGCCAGCACCAACTGGGATGTAAGCTTCTTTGATGTATGTTTTATCACCATCTTCACCAGCTCTGTCTTTCCAGTCATCAACTACTCCTGTAGCAGAAGTAATTTTTGGAGCATAAGCGATTAAACCGTAACCTGCAGTCAGGAAGAAGTTAACTGAGTTCTCACGACGTAAGAAATCTACAGTAGCAACGTTAACAACACCTCTGATGTCAGCAGCGTAACCAATTTGAGTTTCGAATTCTCTAACTCCGAATTGTGATCCGTTAGCAGCATCTTTGTTTGTTCCAGAAACTTTTCCGCGGAAAATGTTACCTTCTAAAGCGAAAGCGTGACCTAATTGTTTTTTAAGGGAAACACCGTAACCTAAATTAACATCAGCGTTTGTGAAGTCATTTGATCCACCAATCGCAACGAAAGGAGATAAAACACCACCATTAACACCAATTGACCAAGTTCTGTACTGGCCTCTTCCACCAAAAACTTTGGCTGAAGATGAAGTTGCTGTAGAATCCTGTGCAGACGCAAGAGTTGTAGCTCCGATTACTGCGACAAAAGAAACTGCTAGCCCCTTCTTCAAAGTAGAATAATTCATAATTTTTCTTTTTTAAGGTTAAACAAATTGTAAACTGTGTAATTTTTTTGTGTAGCAAAATTAGACAAATTTTTAATTCTCACAACAGGTATACAAACTCCGTTCCAAATTTAACATATTTTAAGAAATGAATATATTTGACTTTATTTGTCTACATAGTCAAGAATGAAATGAAATTTGCGAATTTAACTATGGAACTCTTTGTTGAAAATAGAAATAAGTTCTCAAACTCACTAAAGACCAAGCTATTAACAATACAGAAGCCAAATCACTTTGAAATAAGATGCGATAACAGAATCTTGTATTACAGACAAACCACCGATTTTTTTAATCTATCTGCCATTGACAAGAAGAAAACAATCCAACTACACTGCTGTTATTGTCCTAATCTCCTATATAATGAAGTCCTATTTTTAAGACAGACAAATGGGCATTTAAGGCTTTGTGAGGGCAATAAATATACAAAATCGAAAATTACCAAAGCATTTGCTATAAAAAACGGTCACAGGATTAAAAAACAAGATGCTATCCGTGACATAAAGTCATCTCAAAATTATAAGCAGCCAATCTGATCAAAAAATATGTCAATACCTAAAATTATACACCAGACATTCAAATCTTCCAAACTTCCCTTAATTACAAGATGGCATATTTCCAGGTTCAGAAAAAAAAACCCGGCCTATACTTATGAGTTTTATGATGATGCACGGATTGATACTTTTTTATTAGCAGAATTTGGAGAGGAAGTTTTTTCGCTCTATAAAAAATTAAATATTGGTGCTGCAAAAGCAGATTTTTTCCGGTATGCTGTTCTTTATAAAAAAGGAGGTATATATGTTGATATTGATAGTGGCATAAACGGCAGCCTTGATGATTTTATACAGACTGATGATGCCGCTATTATTACAAGAGAAGGGGATCCTTCTTTATTTGCCCAATGGGCATTAATCTTTAGTCCCAGACATCCTTTTTTGGAGAAAACGCTGGAGCTGGTAATGGAAAATATCCGCCAGAATAAATACCCTCACGACGTTCACCAGATGACAGGACCTACTATTTATACCCAGGGAATTAATAGTGTACTGAAAAAGGATCCACTGATCCCATACCGGATTTTGGGTATAGATTATAACGGACACTTAAAAGTAAAATATAAGCTGGGCAAATTTTTCTTATACAGATCCGGGGACCACTGGAAGAAGAAGCAGCTTACAACACCCGTACTTAAACCCGAGTAGCCAATTATTTATAGAAATTAATAAATTTATATAAATTGAAATCTTCGTTGAGATAAGTTGCCGCAATATTTTTTTCCAGCTCTGTTTTTGAAATATTACGCATTTTATAGTTCTGTATTAATTTAAAAGCCTTCTCAGTATATAAGAAAAGTTTTCTTTTGTTTTCTGACTGTGCTGCAGAATAGATCCAGTCCATTACGGCATCTATTCCTGATTGTTGATCGGCAATGGTTTGAAAGACTGGAATAGTATCCTTACGCTGGTGTAGCATCTTACGTAACTGGTTTGCAAATAAACCAGCGCCCTCACGATCTGATTTATTAACAATAAATGCATCCCCAATCTCCATCAAGCCAGATTTAATATGCTGAATCTCGTCCCCTCCTTCCGGTACCAGTACAACTAAAGTAAGATCTGCCAAACCAGCAATTTCAATTTCAGACTGACCTACACCAACGGTTTCTATAATGATATAATCGAAAGCAGCACTTCTCAGTACATCAACCATTTCGATTATTTTTGCAGACAAACCACCAACCGAACCGCGTGTAGCGACAGAACGAATAAATACGGACGGATTATTAAAATGAGCAGACATCCGAACTCTATCACCTAACAACGATCCAAGGTTAAATGGAGAAGTAGGATCAACAGCTAATATTGCAACCTTTTTTTGACCTGTACTTAATTGGCTGACTATGGCGTTGACCAGCGTACTCTTGCCAGCCCCTGGCGGACCAGTTATGCCAATCACAGGGATCCGTTGGTCAATTTCAAGAACACGCAATATTTCATCAGTACCTTGTAATTCGTTTTCAACCAATGTTAAAACTCGTGCAAGTGATAAATAATTGCCTTCTTTTATATCAGATAAAAAGCTTCTTATGGTTTTGATTGACATTGATAAATATATCTTTGTTGCAAATAACCAGAATAAATATTTTCCGGCAAAATAATTATATTGACATCCACCCCTCAAAACTATAATCAAAGATGAAAGTAAGTGGTTTTACTTATATGCGCAATAGCTTTACATACGGCTACCCTGTAATCGAATCTATCAAATCGATATTACCGATATGTGATGAGTTTATTGCTGTAGTCGGAAAATCAGATGACGGGACAAGAGAAGCAATTGAAGCGATAGGTTCTGATAAGATCAGGATTATTGATACGATTTGGGATGACGAGTTAATTAAAGGAGGGAAGGTTTTTGCACAGCAGGCAAATATTGGATTAAAAGCTGTAACTGGCGATTGGGCCTTTCACATCCAATCTGACGAGGTCTTTCATGAGGACGATCTTCCCGCTATTTATAAAGCAATGCAAGATAACTTTGAAGACAAAAAAGTTGAAGGTTTTCTCTTCGACTTCCTGCATTTTATTGGCGACTATAAACACATAGGTACCACAAGAAAGTGGCACAGGCGGGAAATCAGGATCATTAGAAATGACCCGACTTTCTATTCTTATAATGATTCCCAGGGCTTTAGAAGCTACCCAACACATGACGACTATATCAAGCAGGTAAACAGCCGAAAACTACATGTCAAACTTTTACAAGCAAAGATTTTCCATTACTCCTATTGCAGAAACCCCGATCTTTTATTAGGGAAAGTAAAGCGTTTTGTGAATTATTATCAGCCAAAAGAAATAACAGAAGAACAATTTTCATCCTATAAAACCTTCGATTTCAGCACTATCGCAGATATCCTGGCAGATTTTAACAAGCCACATCCTGCAACCATGGCAAAAACAATAGCAGCACAAGATTGGGTGTTTAAACACGACCCAACAAAAATAGCATTGTCGCCCAGAAGATTATTCCTTCACCGCGTTGAACAGATCATAGGATGGAGAATTGGAGAATACAAAAACTACAAAATAATTAAATAATAAATTCCTGTAATTTTGCAGGAATTTCTACCAGTAAAAAATTGAGTTGTACTTCAATGCAGGACGAACCTATATCAGTTTCTCTAATAATATCTACCTATAACTGGCCGCAGGCACTTGAGTTAGTATTGTGCAGTGTGGCGAAACAAACAATAAAGCCAAAAGAAGTAATCATCGCGGATGACGGCTCAGCGGATGATACCAGGCAATTAATCGAAAAACTAAAATCAAACTATAGTTTTCCCATCAGGCACATTTGGCATGAAGACCGGGGATTCAGGCTGGCTAAAATCCGCAATATGGCTATTGCAGATTCGACAGGTGATTATATCATTCAAATTGACGGGGATATAATCATTCACCCAAATTTTATAGCAGACCACATGAAGTTTGCAAGAGCAGGATCCTTTGTCCGGGCCAGCAGGATTTATATTAATGAAGAAACTTCAAATGCAATGCTAAAACAGCGCAGCTGTGGAATCAATGCATTTAGCAAAGGAATAACCAACTTCTTCAGTGCCTTAAGGATTCCATTTCTGTGGAGATTTTTCGAAGATGGTTACAAAAGCAAAGGAGACGAGCGATATGAAATACACGGCGCTAATATGGCTTATTGGAGAAAAGACGCTATTTATGTAAACGGATACAATGAAGCTTTTAACGGATGGGGGCCAGAAGATAAAGAGTTTATTACTCGCTTGCTTAATGCGGGAATCAAAAAACGGTTTATTAAGTTAGGTGCAGTGGCTTTCCATATTTATCATCAAGAGAATCCAAAAACATTTCTGGAAGAAAACGTCAGGATTTTTAAAGATGCCATTAAGAATAAAAAAACAATAATTGAGAATGGAATAAATCAATACCTTTAATTGATGCGAATAAACTGCACATCTTTGGTTATATCAACCTATAACTGGCCAGAGGCACTAGAATTGGTACTTAAAAGTGTTTTGGACCAAACTATCGCCCCAAACGAAATTTTAATTGCGGATGATGGTTCAGATGCATCAACCAAGGCAGTAATTGAATCTTTTAAAAAAAAGACAGTCATTCCAATCAAACATTACTGGCATGAAGATAATGGTTTTAGGAAAACCATTATTATGAATCAGGCCATTGCAGCAGCAGCAGGAGAGTACATTATCCAGATTGACGGGGATATTATACTTCATTCACAATTTATTGCGGATCATTTAACAGACGCAGTGGAGGGATATTATATTAAAGGCAGCCGCTCTATGCTTACAAGTGAACGCACTGCAAAAATCCTGAAAACAAAAAATACTCATATTCATCCTTTAAGCAGCGGTGTAGGCAGTAAAATAAATGCAACGTATTTCCCATTGCTGGCTTTTTTATTCAGAGGAGATCATTTGAGGTCGAACAACTTACGCGGCTGCAATTTCTCTTTCTGGAAAAAGGATTTTATGGCTGTAAACGGCTATAATAATGATCTTGAAGGCTGGGGACATGAAGATATTGAGCTAGCTGCCCGATTAACCAACCTTGGTATTAAGCAAAGGCAATTAAAGCTAAAAGCAGTCTGCTTCCACCTTTACCATAAAATAAATGCAAGGGATAACGAAGACTTAAATTATAAAAAATATTTAAAAGCTGTTAACAGCGGTACGATAACCTGTCAAAGTGGTATCAGGAGTATTTAATGAAAATTAAGCCAACTAAAATTAAAACCAGCTTTAAGATCTTCCATTTATTTAATCTGAACCAGCTTGGGTTCTTTTTTGAAAAGCCCATATCAATTCTTTCACCAAAACCACGTATCCTGCCAGCTGAAAGGTTTTCGATCAAATAGCCAAGCTCGTAGCAATTTTTCAACCAGAGCAGATAGACAGGTAAAATGACGGAAAATTTCTTGCTAAAATAATAGCTTTTAATGAAATTGGTTAAAAATTCAGCCCCCAGGATTACCAGTATCAATGCTGCCGGCATTTGCCAGGAATACACAAAAGTTAGTATAGGAAAGCTAAGAAAAAGTAATAATAAGGTTTCGGCTGTATTGGTAAAATCGTGGTAAGTATAATTTATGATAGAGGGCAGACCAGCAATTTGGGCCGCACCTGCTCCATATCTGAAAATACGTCCTGTTTGCAAATTACCGCCATCCCACCAGGGATGTTCTACCCGGGCATTTGGAACAGCAAGATACTTCTCTTTAAAGATTGTGACATTCCTAACCAGAAATTCGATATCCTCTCCACCCTTTTTTAAGCTTTCATTAAATAACGCGTTGTCCATTTTATCCCTGTTCAACATCACGTTGGCAGTAGGTACCCACATTAATTCTTCTTCTTTATTTGCCAATTTGAAATGCCCGGTCATCCCGTTCATCTCCATAGCGGTAGTTACTGTGTTAAATGGTGGTGGAAAATTTGTAACACCTGCAAAGCCAATAGCCTGGGGGTGTTTTTTGATTGCTTCAGCATAAGCAGTTATCAATCCTTTTTCAGGAACAATATCATCATCCAGCAAAAGTAACCATTTGCTATTTCCTAATCGTATGCCTTTATTGCGTGTCTCCGAGAATCCTATATTTACGTCATTTATAACTAGATTCAACTGACCGCTCTGAGCAAGGGAAACAATGGAGGGCGGCACGGTTAAATTCGGATTATCAGCAACAAGATAAAAATTAAGCTTAAAATCTACAGGATGATCAACATTAAAGATACCCAGAAGTATTTGCTCATCCAGCCTGAAGGAAGGAATTACAATATCTATGGCATTAGCTGTGTACATAAGCGGCAAATATACATAGTTTAAATCATCCTGTCATTTCCTATCTTTGAATATGATACAGGCCCATCCAGAAAAGAGCCAAAACTTAATTTTATCCATCATTATAGCTACATTCAATGCAGAACTGCATATCGAAGGTTGTCTTGATTCAATCGTAAATAATGCTATTGAACCATATGAGTTAATAATTATTGATGGAAAAAGCACCGATAAAACTTTAGAAATTGTTAGTGATTTCAAGCATCTCAGATCCACAATCATATCTGAACCTGATAAAGGCATTTACGATGCCATGAATAAGGGGATTAGCTATGCAAATGGAAAATGGATTATGTTTTTAGGGGCTGACGACCGGCTTTTGCCCACTTTTGGTAATATCCTGTCCAACCTGATAGATGACAAAACGATCTATTATGGAAACTGCAAAAATGAATTCAATCAGCTCGGAGGAAAATTCTCTGCGAATAAACTTGCGAAAATGAATTTATGCCACCAGGCGATACTGTATCCCAGGATGGCGTTAAAAAAATATGCTTTCGATTTAAACTATCCGGTTTTTGCAGATTATCTACTAAATATGCAATGCTGGGGCGATCAAACTTTTATCAAAAGATACCTGAATATTGATATTGCGTATTATAATATGGAAGGCTTTTCTGCAACTGCAAAAGATGATAAATTCAGAGCAGACAAACCACGGTTAGTTCGCCAGTATTTAGGCTATGTCGCTTATTTCAAGTACCTTTTCAGAAAATTCAAAGAAGCCAGAAACCCTGCAAGCAAGTTCTTTTAATCGTACCAAAGGAAATATATGTACCTTTGTTTTTTTTAACTACTATTCATAGAATGAAAATCTATTTCAGACTACTATCCTTCGCAAAACCTATTGAAAAGTTCGCTATCCCGTATGTTATTGCAACTTTACTTTCTGTAATATTCGGTGTACTCAACCTAACCTTACTAGCCCCCTTATTTGAAACATTAATTTCAAAAGAATCGCAAAAATCTACTGTTACAGATAGTGCGGCTTCAGCATTCAACATCACTGGACAATTTAAGAATTTTGTAAACCACTCAATTATAACTAACGGGCAGCAGACTACACTAACTTATATCTGCATTACCATAATTGTTTCCGTTTTACTTTCTAATATATTTAAATACTTTTCTCAGCGCATTATGGAGGACCTGAGAGTTCATACTCTGCTAAATATGCGTAAGAGGGTATTTGAAAACGTAATGAACTTACACGTTGGTTATTTCAATAACGAACGCAAAGGCGATATTATAGCAAAAGTATCATCAGATGTACAGGTAGTGCAGTACACTGTTACCAATACACTCCAAGTTGTATTTAAAGAACCGCTGACACTTATTGCTTACATTTTAATGCTCTTATCAATCTCTGTGAAACTGACAATGTTTTCATTACTGGTTATCCCGATTTCGGCTTTTATAATTAGTAAAATAGTAAAGAGAATCAAACAGCAAGCTAAAGAAGCTCATGAGTCGTTCGCTAAAATGATCGGTTTTTTAGATGAAGCACTTGGTGGAATCAAAATTATAAAAGCTTTTAATGCTTCTGAAAGGACTAAAGATAAATTCCATCAGGAAAATATAATCTACTCCAATTTAAACAGGAAAATGACCAGACGCCAGCAACTGGGCTCTCCCGTTTCAGAGTTCTTAAGTATAGTTATGGTATCATTCATTGTTTGGTATGGAGGAAATCTTATAATTACTGACGGACCAGGGGCGCTTTCTACAGGAGAGTTCATAGCATACATTGCAATTTTCTCGCAAGTAATGCGTCCGGCAAAGGCACTAACAGATTCTTTTAGCGGTATCCATTCTGGAATAGCAGCTGGTGAGCGTGTACTTGACCTAATTGATACTAAACCCGAAGTAGTAAATGCGCCTGATGCTGTGGTATTGCAGAATTTTCAACAGGCATTAACTTTCAATAATGTATCTTTCGATTATGGCGATAAACAGATATTAAAAAATATCACCCTCTCGATAGAGAAAGGAACTACAGTAGCATTGGTTGGTCCTTCCGGAGGAGGAAAAAGTACCATGATGGATTTAATCCCTCGTTTTCATGATCCTAAAACAGGCAGTATAAAAATTGATGGCTATGATTATAAAGCACTAACTATAGAAAGTATCAGGGAAAAAATAGGGGCAGTAAATCAAGATTCTATATTATTCAATGACACCATATTTAATAATATAGCTTTTGGTAATCCCGATGCAAGCGCAGCCGAAGTTATTGCAGCTGCGAAAATTGCAAATGCTCATAATTTTATTGAAGAGAGTCAAAATGGTTATCAGACTTTTGTAGGCGACAGGGGCAATCGATTATCCGGCGGACAGAAGCAACGAATATGTATTGCGAGAGCAGTATTAGCAAATCCTCCGATAATGATTCTTGATGAGGCCACTTCAGCTTTAGATACAGAATCTGAAAAACTTGTACAGGATGCTCTGAACAAATTAATGGAAAACCGGACGTCAATTATTATTGCACATAGATTAAGTACTATTCAACATGCTGATAAAATTGTAGTTATTGACAACGGACAAATTATAGAAGAGGGCTGCCATACAGAATTACTAGCACACAACGGCTTATACAGACGCCTGATAGATATGCAAACCTTTAGCGAATAATTCTAAATTCAAATATGCGGATGTTTAAGCTTCTAATAGATCACCAAACGTTCTCCATGCAAAATTATGGGGGTATTTCAAGGTACTTTGCAAATATACATCATAAGATAGAATCACATGAAAATGCAACCTCAAAAATCGGTGTTCTTTATACACCCAACTATTATTTAAAGGACTATTCAACGCCATTAAATAGTGTTCTCGGTAGATTATTCTTAAAAAAGCAACGCAAACTGATTAAATGGAATCAAAAATATTCTAATCATCTGATTCAGCAGAACAACTTTGACCTGCTACACCCCAGTTACTATAATACTTACTTTTTAAAAAACTTGAAAAAGCCATATGTCATCACAGTGCATGACATGATCCATGAGCGCCTACCTGAGTACTTTAGTCCCGATGATGAATTTGTACAATATAAAAGAGTTTGTGTTGAAAATGCAGCCCATATTATAGCAATCTCTGAAGCAACAAAAAAAGACCTGCAAGACATTTTAAATATTGATGAAAAAAGAATTACTGTTATTCATCACGGCTACCAGATGAGTACTCTTCCGGATCCAAAGGAAAGCAGTTTAATAGCTGTTCAAAAGAACTATTTACTTTTTGTCGGAGAAAGAAAGCAGTATAAAAACTTTTCTGTTTTCTTAAACGCAGTAGCTCCCCTCTTACACGAAGAAAAAGACCTGACACTGATTTGTGCTGGTGGCGGATCTTTCAAACAGGCAGAACAGGAATTGATAAGAAGATTAAAAATCAGTGAAAAAACTTTTCAGATCAATGTAACTGATAGCGAACTGAAAGCGCTTTATGAAAATGCCCGGGCCTTTATTTTTCCCTCTCTTTATGAAGGCTTTGGGTTACCGATATTAGAAGCTTTCAAATATAATTGTCCGGTAATTGCAAGTAATACTTCTTGTTTCAGTGAAATTGGTGGAAATGCGATTTCGTATTTTGATCCCTCTAATACACACAGTATACTGAAAACCATTAAAGAAGTAATTAATAGTAAAGACTTGAGTCTATCGCTAATAAAAGAGGGTACAATGCAATTAGAAAAGTTTTCTATGGATCTTTGTATGAACAAAACATTAGCAGTATATAAAAGCGTCACTTCGTAAACGATGGAAAAATATCAAACTAACTCCCCTGTTTTATTTTTAGTTTTTAACAGACCGGATACTACTTCACTGGTTTTTCAGGAAATCCGTTCAGCAAAACCATCCAAATTATATATTGCTGCAGATGGTCCACGTACAAATAATGAAAGTGATAACCTGCTTTGCGAGCACACAAAAGAAATTGTAAGTAATATTGATTGGTATTGTGAGGTGAAAACTCTTATTAGGAAGGACAACTTAGGCTGCAAGGAAGCTATTTCTTCTGCTATAGATTGGTTTTTTGATCAGGAGGAAGAAGGGATTATCCTTGAAGATGACTGTTTACCAGCAGAAGATTTTTTTAAATTTTGTGATGAAATGCTGGTCATGTACCGTCATGATACACGGATCCGACACATTACGGGATGTAATATACAACTAGGAAAAAAATGGGGTAATGCCAGCTATTATTTCGCAAATCAAACACACGTATGGGGATGGGCAAGCTGGAAAAGGGTTTGGAAGGATTATGATAAATCACTTAGCTGTTATGATGCTGCAGAAGCAGCACTGCATATAGACAAACTATTTGACGACACTTTTCTTGCAACAGAATGGAAGAGGATATTTATTGAGCTAAAACAGGGAAAAATTGATACATGGGACTATCAACTAGCACTGATTAATTATTTTAATAACAGTTTAAGTGTTAATCCTAATTCAAACCTAATTAAAAATATAGGGTTTAGACCAGACGGAACGCATACTACTAACGCGAATAATCCATATGCAAATATTCCTTTAGAAAAATTAGGTGTAATTACTCATCCTCAATATATAATTCCGGAAAAAAAAGCTGATTATGCGGTTTTTAACCGTGATTTTAACTTAGAGCATAAGTGGAAACGCCATAATTTGTTAAGAAGACGTTTTAAAAGATGGTTAAAAAGTCTATAATGGATCTTATGAAGGCACATATTATCATACATAAAAAACGTACTGAATTAAGAAAAAAGCCACTAAACCTGGTAAGCGAAGATCTGCATTTATTTGAAAAAGCGCTTGTTTTACAAATTGATCAAACAACCGCACTCTATTTAAAAAACATAGATGTATTAAAAGATACATTATTCAGTTTGAGACAGCTTAAATTCTACACTGAATACACACATATTCTGCACGTAAAACAAGCCTATTTAGCTAAACGGCTGCTTTCACTATTTCGACCTTCTCAGACGATAGACAAAGCAATATGGATAATAGATGAATGGAGCACAGAATATTTCCACTGGCTGACAGACTCCTTAAGCAGATTAACTTCAGCAAAGCTCTTCGGGAGAGAATATACGGTCTTATTACCCCTATCTTATAAAGAGAAACCTTACGTTGCTGATTCATTAAAATCATTCAATTTTAATGTAGAGTATTTCAATTCTAAAGATAGGCTTAAAATCAATGAATTAATACTACCGGGGCACGTTGCGCCTACAGGAAATTACAATTCAGAAGTGGTTAATGAGATTAGAAATATATTTTTAAAAAACAATTCAAATACTTCTTCAAGAAAAGTCTATATCAGCAGACAAAAGGCAGCAAAGAGGAAAGTGTTAAATGAAAAAGAGGTAACAGATCTGATGAGCCAGTATGGCTATGAAATACACCATTTTGAGGATTACTCATTCCAGAAGCAGGTAGAAATTATGTCCGGCACGAAATCGCTGGCTAGCTTACACGGAGCAGGACTTACCAATATGCTTTTTATGCCAAAAGAAGGACAGGTTCTGGAACTGAGGAATCAAAGCGACTCGCATAACAATTGCTTCTTTTCATTAGCATCTGCACTTGATCACAACTACTATTACTTAACTAGTTCAGGTTCTTCAGAGGATACGCATGATGTCAATTTAACTGTTGATATGATTAAATTAAATTTAGTATTGCAGCAAATGCAGTGAGAAATCTACTTAAAGCAGCTTTAAGTAGATCTTTTACCAGGGAATCTTTTCAATCACGTCGGATCAGAGAAAATAGCTTATGACCGAAAGATCTTCTCAGAATTCTGACCTTGATAGGCCATTACACCTAACCTGTCAAGTAAATAATGTCTTTCTTTATTTTTCAGGAAATCTTTTACTCCCCATTCTATAGGGTCTAAATTTTCTTTAGAAAAATTTAGTGAATTAATGGTTTCCAGAAATCGCGATTTCCTCATGCAATATAAAAAAGTATGATAGCCCAACCCCTCATATATATCACAATCATCCTTAAAAATACTGTCATATCTATCTTCCAATATTTTTACTTTATTAAAAAAAGAACTGTCCTCTAACAGATATCGCCCCGTTAATTTAATTACTAAATCATTTTTATCGATAGCGGACTGTTCTAAAAACGCTTTGATGTGCAACATTTCATTTAACCCCTTTTCTGGAAATGTGTTGCTCTCTTTACTATAATATACAGGATAAGCTGATAAATAATCTTCATAGGAGGACACACACTCAAGCACTGTAATACTATCAAAAAAATAATCAAATGCCATAGCACCAGATATAGATTTGATGTATTGCTCTTTTCTTTCCTTATAATGCGCTTTAATATTCCCGGAAGTAATAATAAGATGAATCATTTTTATTCTTTTATAAGATTCCAATTGACTAACTGAAACATGTTTTTCTAATTGGCGTCACCAAACGCAAGCTTGTTGAACGGCCGATGAAAAATCAGGGCACGCTGTAAAAGGCGACATCTACTGCAGTTGAGCCAAAAGTTGTCATCCTACTCTATCCTTTCTGTTAAGTTGCGTCTGTGGATCTTATTTAGGGTATCCAAAATGTACATTTAACGCGGCATCTATAAAAAAACCCTGCTAATAGAAAAACCTTGTTGTCAAAGAATCCATTAGCAGGGTATTAAGTATAATCGTATTTATAACTTACAGCTTTCTCTTCACTTCTACTTGTTCGTAAGCTTCAACAATATCACCCACTTCAATGTTATTGAAATTCTGGATGTTCAGACCACACTCGTAACCTCTTGCTACCTCTTTAACGTCATCTTTATAACGTTTCAGTGAAGCAAGCTCACCTGTGTAAACTACCACCCCATCTCTAACGATACGAATCTTACTGTTACGTGTAATCGTTCCGTCAAGTACCATACAACCTGCAATAGTACCGACTTTAGTGATTTTAAACGTATCCCTGATCTCCACGTTAGCCGTAATTTTCTCCTGGAATTCAGGAGCCAACATACCTTCCATCGCAGCTTTGATCTCGTTGATCGCATCGTAGATGATAGAATATAAACGGATATCGATTTGCTCAGCCTCAGCAAGCTTTCTTGCACCTGAAGAAGGACGAACCTGGAAACCAATAATGATCGCATCAGAAGCAGAAGCTAACAATACATCAGATTCTGAGATCTGACCCACTGCTTTACTAATGATATTGATTTGTATCTCTTCAGTAGATAGTTTCAGCAATGAATCCGCAAGAGCCTCAATTGAACCATCCACGTCACCTTTAACAATCAGGTTCAGCTCTTTAAAGTTACCGATCGCTAAACGACGGCCAATCTCATCCAGTGTAATATGTTTCTGAGTTCTTAAGCCCTGCTCACGCATCAATTGTAAACGTTTGTTTGCAATTTCCCTGGCTTCAGATTCGTTTTCTACTGCATTGAATTTATCGCCAGCAGTTGGTGCACCCTGCATACCCAATACCTGTACTGGTACTGACGGGCCTGCCTGATCTACTTTCTGACCACGTTCGTTAAATAATGCTTTTACACGACCGCTATAGCTACCTGCTAAGATTGGATCACCTACTTTAAGTGTTCCAGCCTGTACCAATACTGTTGTAACAATACCACGGCCTTTATCTAGTGTAGCCTCAATAACACTACCTGTAGCGCGTTTATTAGGATTAGCTGTTAATTCTAACAATTCTGCCTCTAATAATACTTTATCTAAAAGAAGGTCAACATTCAATCCGCTTTTACCCGAGATTTCCTGTGACTGGAATTTACCACCCCAATCCTCCACAAGAATGTTCATGATCGATAATTGTTCACGAATCTTATCAGAGTTAGCTCCTGGTTTATCAATTTTTGTGAAGGCGAATACTAAAGGAACGCCGGCTGCCTGAGCATGGGCAATTGCTTCTTTAGTCTGAGGCATCACTGCATCGTCTGCCGCAACTACGATAATTGCAATATCCGCAACTTTCGCACCACGTGCACGCATCGCTGTAAAGGCCTCGTGACCTGGTGTATCCAGGAAGGTTACTTTTTTACCTGTTGGCGTAGTTACCATATAAGCTCCAATGTGCTGCGTGATACCACCGGCCTCACCTGCTACAACGTTTGCTTTACGGATATAATCCAGTAATGATGTTTTACCGTGATCGACGTGACCCATGATCGTAACAACTGGTGCTCTAGGAACTAAATCTTCCGGCTCATCTGCTTCCTCAATAATACTGTCACCTTCATCATCCGGCTTAACAAATTGAATTTCGTAACCAAATTCATCAGCAACGATAGTTAATGTCTCTGCATCCAAACGCTGATTGATCGAAACGAACATACCAAGACTCATACAAGTACCAATAATTTTGGTAACCGGTACATCCATCATACTTGCAAGTTCATTCGCTGTAACAAATTCTGTTACTTTCAATACTTTGGATTGTGATTCCAATTCCATTGCTGCTTCCTCAGCAGATAATGCTACATCGTCACGTTTACCACGACGAAGTTTTGCACGCTGAGCGAATTTACCAGATTTACCAGCACCGCTCAAACGGGCAAGTGTTGCTTTGATCTGATCTTGTATTTCTTTTTCCGTAGGCTCTTCTTTCGGTCCGCCAGACGTTCCTGGTTTGCTGTTTCTGAAGTTCGGCCTGTTGGCTGTGTTGTTTGTGTTGTTCCTGAAATCAGGTCTATTGGTAAAAGTCGGAGCTCCGGCAGGTCTTGCAGGAGTAGCTGGATTACCACCAGTTTGCTGTCCTGCTGGAGACTGTTGTCCGCCAGCCGGCTGATTTTGTCCGGGTCCACCTGGAGTTTTCTTACGCTTGCGCTTTCTTTTTGCATCATTACTGTCTCCAGATGAAGCAACAGGCTGCGATTTACGCTCAGGCGTTGTCGGCAAGACAATTTTACCAATAATGTTTGGTCCGGAAAGTTTCACCGAGCGTGCTTTAATTACCTCAACTTCGTCAGGCTTTTCAGCTTTTGGTGCTACTACATCTTTAACCGGTTCTGCTTTGACAACTGGTGATTCCACAGGTTTAGGTTTTTCTTCTACTTTAATTTCTTCCGCAGGTTTAACTACTTCGGCTTTAACAGCTTCAACTGGCTTTTCTGCAGGTATGCTTACAGGCTTCACTTCTTCCTGAACTACCTTTGGTACATCCGGAACATCTGGCGCAGGAGTTTCTGCAGCAGCCACCGGGGCTACCGGTGTTTCTGCTTTAACAACCTCTGGCGTTGGAAGCTCTTCTTTTTTAACCGGACGGGTTTTTGAGTTTAAATCATCAAGGTTAATTTTACCTACGATTTTAACACCTTTTAATGTTCCGTCATCAACCTTTTCAGGTTCCTTTTCTGCTGCTGCCTCTTTTGGGGGAGCAGGAACTTCTTCCTTTTGTTTCTCAACAGGCGGAGGAGTATAGGAATGAAGGTTCTTAATTAAGATCCCTTCGTTTTCAAATTCTACATTTTTTCTAGGTGCCTCTGCAACTTTCTCAGTTACTTCAGGCTCATCACGACGAATTTTACCAATAAGGATCTGATTGGCTTCTTCCTTTACGATTTTATCTCCCTGAAACTCCTTCAATAATGCATTATACATATCTCTGGAGAGTTTAGTAGTGGGTTTATTCTCAACAGAAAAGCCTTTCTTTTCTAAAAACTCAACGGCCGTAGCTATCCCTACGTTAAGTTCCTTAACTGCTTTGAATAAAATTATTGGTTTGTCGTCTGACATTGATCTCCTATTTTTTTCTTAATTCTTATACAAAAGTAACGTTTATTCTTGTTTTTTCATCCGTCTAAATTTGTTTTTTAACGGTAATGAAGCTATCATGAGGCTGTTAGTGCTTTTAAAGGACTAATAAGTTCCATGATAGTTTCTTCAAGCAAACGCTTATTCAAATTCTGACTGTAAAATACTGATCACCTCTTTGATAGTTTCCTCTTCAAGGTCAGTTCTTTTTACAAGTTCATCTACTGATAAAGCCAGTACACTTCTCGCCGTATCACAACCAATTGCTTTCAATTCGTCAATGATCCAGCTATCGATCTCATCCGAGAACTCTTCGATATCCACATCTTCATCCTCTTCACCAGCTTCACGGTAAACATCAATTTCATAACCAGTTAATTTACCGGCTAATTTAATGTTATGTCCACCACGACCGATTGCCAATGAAACCTGATCAGGCTTCAGGTAAACCGAAGCATGTTTAGTTACATCATCCAGTTTTATTGAAGTGATCTTTGCCGGACTCAATGCCCTGGTAATATATAATGATATGTTGTTTGTAAAATTGATTACATCAATATTCTCATTTTTAAGCTCTCTCACAATACCGTGGATACGTGATCCTTTCATACCAACACAGGCACCTACAGGATCAATCCTGTCATCATAAGATTCTACAGCAACCTTAGCGCGCTCTCCTGGTTCACGAACGATTTTTTTAATAGTAATTAAACCATCAAAAATCTCAGGAACCTCAATTTCGAATAAGCGCTGTAAAAACTCAGGCGCTATCCTTGAGATGATAATCTTTGGTGTGCTATTCATCATATCCACCTTTAAAATTACCGCACGTACAGTATCACCTTTTTTGAAATAATCAGCAGGTATCTGTTCAGTTTTAGGCATCATTAATTCATTGCCTTCATCATCCAGTACTAAAGTTTCTTTTTTCCAAACCTGGTAAACTTCACCCGTTACGATCTCGCCAACTCTATCCTTATATTTTTTAAAGATCTCGTCTTTCTCCAGTTCAAGTACTTTAGATACTAATGTCTGGCGTGCTGCTAAAATAGCCCTTCTACCAAAACTCTCTAAAGTAATCTGCTCAATATAGTCGTCACCAACTTCCATATCAGCATCTAACTGTTTAACCTCAGCCAGTTCAATTTCAAGATCATCGTCTTCAGAAAAGCCATCTTCCATAACTTTTCTTGTACGCCAGATCTCTAAATCACCGTTATCCGGGTTAACAATTACATCACAATTCTCATCAGTCCCGTATTTCTTGCGCAGCATACTGCGAAATACTTCTTCCAGCACACTTATCACCGTAGGACGGTCGATGTTCTTGAATTCTTTAAATTCTTGAAATGAATCGATTAAATTAATATTGCTCATTTTTATTTAAATGAAATTAAAACCTTTGTTTCTATTATGTTATCAAAGCCGATAGTGGTTTCAACCAGTTGCGCCTTTTTCCCTTTTTCTTTTACTTTAGCTTCTATAGTAATGGAACTGTCGTTCATTGACAGCAATTTCCCTTCCTTCAACTCACCGCCAATTAATTTAATGCTCAGGTCCCGTCCAATATTTTTCTCATATTGTCTTTTCAGCTTCAAAGGCTCACCAACACCAGGAGAAGAAACTTCTAAATTATAAGCTTTTTCTATTGTATTCTCTTCTTCAAGATGAAAACCAACATGCCTGCTTATCGCAGCACAATCCTGTATACTGATCCCCTCATCACCGTCCACATGAATTATAAGTTTGTTGTTCGGCAACATTTTCACCTCAACTAAAAACAACTCCGGTCTGTCCGAAATCTTTTCCTCTATTAATTCTTTTACTCTGTTCTCTATTTGCATAAACCAATTTGCGGATAAAAGAAAAGAGGGGACATCTGCCCCCTCTTGCCCCTCTATATCAGCGCAAATGTAAGAATTTTATTTGAAAAATAAAAACAAATGCTGTGTCTAAATCCGCAGAGTGTTGACTCATATCTAATTTAGAAAATTCTTCACCAAAGTAAAAGAGAAAATATAAAAAAAATAAATCTATCGAAAAGAAATTGATCAGCGGGTAAGCAACACCTGATCTGGCTTCATTCCCGAATTCAATTTCTGGCTTAACACCATATTCGTATTTCCAAATTTCACATTCATATAAGAGACAACCAGATAGCTCATTCCCCGTACAAATGGAATTAGTGGCTTAAAGACTATAGTGCTGTCAGTAATACGTACCTTCCCAGGGATAGGTAACTCCATACTTGTAGAATCGTCCTCTCCGGCCGTTTGCACTACCGAAATAATTTCCTGATAAGTTGTATCTGTATTAATCACATTGCTAACTTTCAGTAAATCAGCATGTTTTATCCCGGAAAACACTATCGTAGTACTATCAGGCGAAAATCCGATCAGAACTGGCTTATTATTTGCAGACGAGCATGAAAATAAAAAAGTAACGCCGGTTAGCATTAACGGGCATCTGACAAACCATTTAAACATTTTATAAAAATACACATTATGAGATTTATTATCGAAATTTTATTGATGGGCCTGGCTATGCTGCTGGGCTCTTATCTCGTTCCTGGAGTTCACATTGACGGATTCGGAACAGCGATCATCACAGCAGTGCTTATCGCATTGGCAAATGCTACGATAGGGTTCATTTTAAGGGTGCTGACTTTCCCTATTAACTTCCTGACTTTAGGTCTGGTTTCTTTTATCATTACCGTGCTGATGATTTTACTGGTAGACAATGTGATGGCAGGATTTAGTACATCAGGCTTTTTTGCTGCGGCAATGCTGGCGATCGTTGTAGCACTGATCAAAGCAATATTCGGAGCTATCGCCGGGAGCAGTGAAGATTAAGAATGGCGTTACCCATATAGATGGTTTAAAGATGAAATAAAATCAATGTATATCTTAAGCTAAATTAACCTATGTCTAGTCTATGTTTTACAGACAAAAACATAGACTAGACATAGACTCAACATAGATACAATATGGATTAGATATTTGCAGTATCAGATTAAAACGGATCAAGCGGAATTCTTGGGGGGAGATAATTTTTAAGCATAAATTTTTGATAGTCTAAATAGAAAGAACTTGATGTCACGGACACCTCTTGAGGTAGCTCTGAATGCTTTGACTTTAG